>Ga0315272_10001008_pt1 | contig 14228 bp, 11 predicted proteins | sample C3_middle_MG_FD_203918 | JGI IMG/M metagenome (GOLD analysis project Ga0315272, IMG submission 203918) | Sediment microbial communities from Yellowstone Lake, YNP, Wyoming, USA - C3_middle | ecosystem: Environmental > Aquatic > Freshwater > Lake > Sediment | place: USA: Wyoming | collected...
AGGCGTGCTCGATGACGTTGGCGCAGGCCTCGTCCACGGCGAGTTGAAGGCGCATCACGTCCTTTTCCTCGAAGCCCGCCTGCACGCCGATCGCCGCTACGAATTCGCGGATCAGCGCCAGGTTTTCCGTGGAACTCGGCACCATGAGTGTGAAGCTCTTTTCGAATTGCGCCACCGGACTATTCCTTCCGCTCCACGCCCTTGTCGAAGAGTGCCACGGCCGCTTCAATGCTATCGACGATATCGAATAATTCGTGGAAGCCGAGCACTTCGAATACCTGGTAAACCTTGGGCATGATGCCCGAGAGCTTGATGTCGCCGCCCTTTTCCCGGATCTCCTCGATGAAGCTCATAAAGACGCCGAGGCCCGCTGACGAAATGTAGGTGAGTTTACGGCAATCGGCGACAAGGTGCAAATGACCGGCCAGTGCCTCGTCGGAAATTGCATTCTCGAACTGCGGCGCGGTGTGGGCGTCGAGGAATCCGTCCAGCGCGAGCACGACGGCCCCCCCTTGCTCAGTGCGTTCAACTCGAAAGTTCGTGGCCACGCGTCGCTACTCCCTGGTACCTTGATTCCCTGTGGATCGTGCAGTTTCTAGCATAACGGGGTATTGATCGCCCCGGCTCAACTTGTCTCGCAGGAAGCGTCACGTTCGCTTCAACACCAGCGCCGTAATGTCGTCGTGTTGCGGAGCGCCGCCGGCGAAGCCGTCGATGGTCTCGAACAGGTGATCGAGAATCCTCTCCGGATCCTCTTCTCGATATGCCTTCAGGCATTCGATGGTCCGCTTCAGCCCGAACTCTTCCTCCTCCAGATTGTCAGCCTCGGTCACGCCGTCCGTGTAGAGCAGCAGCAGGTCGCCGGGGGCCAACTGCAGTGCGCCGGCCTCATAGCTCCGGTTCGGCAACAGGCCGACCGGAATGCCGGTGGCGCTCAGCAGTTCTACCTCTCCCGCGGCGCGCAGCACGATGCCTTCGTTGTGCCCGCCGTTGACGTATTCGCACGCGCCGCTCTGCGGCCGGTATTTCATAAAGAACGCGGTTGCATACTTGCTAGCCGGCGTTGAAGCATACAGCAGTTCCGATGTCCTGGTGGCCAGTTCGATAATGGGCGGGCCGGCGCTGAGCAGCGCGCGCAGCGTCGCCTGGAGATTCGCCATCAGCAGCGATGCCGCCACGCCCTTGCCACTGATGTCGGCGACGCAGAGCAGGCTGACGCCGGGGCCTGCGTGGAGCACGTCGTAGTAGTCGCCGCCGACCTGGCGCGCCTGCCGGTTGCGCGCCGCCATGAAGGTGGACGCCAGATCGGGCAGGCGTTTCGGGAAGAGGTCTTTCTGAATGGTCGCGGCCAGCGTCAACTCCTGCTCGATCTGCTGGCGGTAGAGCGTGTCGCGAAAGTGCCAGGCGTTTTCGAATGCCATAGCCGCCTGCGCCATCAGGCCCTGCGCGAAGTCGAGGTCGGCTTCGCCATACGGCAGATTCAGCGCCCGCGGCCCGAGCACAACGACGCCCTGCGTCTCCGCGGAGGCGCGAATCGGCAGCAGCAACATGCCGCCGCGCAGCGTGGGCCCTTCGAGTTCGCTCGCCTCCTGCCGCAGAGCGGCGGCGTCCAGCTCTTCGAGCCCCTTCACGCGTTGGATCGGCGGTTGCCCGGCCTTCCAGGTGAACAGGGCGTGACGCAGCACGGCGTAGCGCCCGCTGAGGGTCAGCAGCAGAATGCGCGCCAGTTCGTCTACGTCGATGGTGGAGGCGAGGCCGCGTCCCAGGTCGAGCAGCGTGCGCAATTCTTGAACTTTGTGGTCGAGCGCCCGGTTGGTGAGCACGACCTGGCGGTGTGCGCGGGCGTTTTCGATGGAGGACGCAGCCAGGCCGAGCAGAGCTTCGAGGAATTCGGTTTCGCTCTCGTCGAGCTCGCCGCGCTTGGAAGCCGAGAGCGCCAGCATCCCGGCCGGAGCGCTTGCGTCGCCAATCGGGAAGACCATGCTCAGACCGGCTTCGACGGCGGCAGACGGGCTGAAAAGCTGTCCCGGTTTAAGAGCGGTCACCCCGCGCGACTGGGCCACGCGCAGGCCGTCTTCCTCATGAATCGCCACCGCGCCGCGCAGGCACAGCAGGCGGCCCATCACGGTGCGCAGCAGGTGTTTGAGCAGTTCGTCGAGTTCCAGCGACGCACTCAGCAGCTTCGCCGATTCGAGCAGCGACTCGAGGCGCGAAGCGTCCAGGCGAGCGTCGGTGCGGCCTTCCATTCGGTCTACTATACCGTCTTACGATCACCCAGCACACACCCCTGGCAGCGGCGCGGTTCGCCGTGAGGGAGCCGGAACGGCCCGCTGGCCATGGATGGAGGTGAGAGACGGACGTTGCCCGGGCGATCCCGGGAGCCTTAATCCTAAAAACGGCAATTGAAGGCCCGTTCTGAATCTAACTTTCGTGCCTGCAAGCGCTTGGGAAAAAGCAGGCTTTCACCCAGATGGTGAACCGCGGAGCAGTAGAAAAATCAAATCAGTCCGCAACCGATAAAGCGCGCTAGCGCGTAAGAATGTAGCCCAGCGCGTAAGCACTGGGTCTGCTTGCAGATTGAGGAAGAGCCCCGGGACGGGGCGAAAGACAAGCGCTTGCGTTCTTTCGCCCCGATTCCGGGGCTCCGCTTGCATCGTGCGGCCACCCACGGCTTACGCCGTGGGCTACACTCTTTCGCCCTCCGGGCTCCCGGCAAACGCGCGTCTGGCTGCTGCCCGTAACGTTCAACTGCCGTTTTTAGGTTGAATCACTTACGCCCCATCGACCCCGCCCGCGCAGCCCCCTCGCGCTTTACTGCTCCCGGGTTGATCTTCTTTGCTGGCCAGCAACGTTTGACCCACGCTCAGGCGGCAGAACAGCCCCAAGTAGCGGCCTTCCGGCTTTCTGTTCCCGGTCTCCGGATCGGGTTCGGCCCCCCAGGATGGGACCCCGGATGAGCTGAACAGTCCGTTCCGGCGCGATCCTTTTACGAGCGGAGCCAGCGCACCGGTCCAGACCACCCAAGCGAACCAAGTATGCCGGTCTTCCAACGCCCCCCGGAAAGCGGGCACATGCCGGCAGGCGGCCAGGTCCGTATACGCGACCAGGCAAGAGAGCGTCACTAAAAAGCAGGGCGAAGCGAGCCGGCTCGGGAGAAGCCGCGCGAAGCGGAACCCTGCCCTGAGATCCTTCTCATCCAAAACGCAAACCAACCCGCGAGCAGCCGTAGTGTGTCCGAAAACAGGGCGGCCCTCGAGGAAAAGGACGTCCCGGGTCACCCGCTTCCTCCACCGCCCGGAATGGGATGATTGATGGAGATGGAAACATCACTCATTCAATCGGCGCGCCGGGTGTTGCTCGCCGAAGCACAGGCGCTCGAAGAGACCGCCTCGCGCCTCAATGGCGAGTTTGATCGTGCGCTCGATCTGCTCGAGGTGCAGCAAGGCAAGGTTCTGGTGACCGGTATCGGCAAGTCCGGCATCGTTGCGCAAAAGATTGCCGCCACGTTCTGCAGTCTCGGCCAGCCGGCCGTCTTTCTGCACCCGGTGGAGGCGCTGCACGGCGACCTGGGACTGTATTCGCCGGGCGACCCGACCGTCGTGCTGTCCCGCAGCGGCAACACCGGAGAACTGCTCCGGCTCGTGGCCCAGTTGCGGACGCTGAAGTCCCCGGTGATCGGAATCCTGGGCGCACCCAACTCAGCCCTCGGCCCTTTGATGGACGTCGTGTTGGACGCCTCGGTGCGTGCCGAGGCCGATCCGCACAATCTTGCGCCGACCGCCAGCGCAGTGGTTGCACTCGGACTCGGTGACGCGCTGGCCATCGGCCTGATGGAGCGGCGCGGGTTCACGGCGGAAGACTTCGCGCGCTTCCATCCGTCGGGCCAGCTCGGGCGCAATCTGCGGTTGACCGTCAGCGAAGTGATGCACCCGCTGCAGCGAGTGGCCGTAGCCGCCGCCGAAGATCCGTTGCGCAAAGTGGTCATCGAGATGACGCAACGCTCGCTGGGCGCCGCGTGTGTGCTCGACGCGGAGGGGCGGCTGGCCGGACTCGTCACGGACGGCGACGTACGCCGCGCGCTGCAGAACCACGACGACATCCGGGGCGTGCTCGCGCGCGACGTCATGACCGCCCGGCCCGCCACGGTTTCCCCGAACGCCAGCGTGCATGAGGCCTTGCGCATCATGGAAGACCGGCCTTCGCAAATTGCGGTGCTGCCGGTCGTGGATGAAGCCACGGGCCAATGCGCCGGCCTGATCCGCCTGCACGACCTGTATCAGCAGAATCCGGCGCCCCGGCGCTGAGCCGCTGCCGCATCACTGATCCAAGGCGCAAGCCAGCCTAGTGTTTCGCCCGCAAAAGAGCGAGTTGCGCATTGACCGCCCGCTCACCCTTCTTCGGCTTCACGCGCGAATAAGTACCGTCTGCGTTCATCCGCCGGGCCTTCACGTTGTCCTGCAGGTAGACGGCCAGCATCCGGTCGCGGATCTGCCGCACGAGCACCGGCTTGGTGACCGGGAACAGCACTTCCACACGCCGGTTGATGTTGCGCGGCATCATGTCGGCCGAGCCGAGATAGACCTCTTCTTCGCCGCCGTTGAGGAAATAGAAGATCCGGCTGTGTTCCAGGAACCGGCCGACGATGCTGGTGACGCGGATGTTGTCGCTGACACCCTTCAAGCCCGGCCGCAGACAGCAGATGCCGCGCGCCAGCAACTCGACCTGCACGCCGGCGCGCGAGGCCGCGTAGAGCAGCTTGATAATGCGCGGATCCACAATAGAATTGCACTTGATGACGATCCGCGCCTCGCGCCCCGCGGCCGCATGCGCGGTTTCGCGGGCAATCATCCCTTCAATGCACTTGCGCAGATTCGTCGGCGCCACCAGCAGCTTGCGGTAGTCGGATTTCGCCGAGTAACCGGTCAATGCGTTGAACAGGTGCGTGGCGTCCTCGCCGATCTCCGGGTTCGCCGTAAAGAACCCGAGATCGGTGTAGAGATGCGCCGTCACCGTGTTGTAGTTGCCGGTCGAGAGATGGATGTAACGCCGCATCACGTTGCCCTCGCGGCGGATCACCAACGCCACCTTCGCGTGCACCTTCAGCCCCACCAACCCGTAGACCACGTGCACACCTTCACGCTCCAACGCCCGCGCCCACTCGATGTTGCTCTCCTCGTCGAAGCGGGCTTTCAGTTCCACGACCGCCGCAACCTGCTTGCCCTCTTCGTTCGCTTCGAGCAGCGCTTCCACCACGGGCGAGTTCCGGCCGACGCGATACAGCGTCATCTTGATCGCCAGCACGTCCGGATCGCGCGCGGCGGCGCGCAAAAAATCCACCACGGGCTGGAAACTGCTGTACGGATGGTGCACCAGAATGTCGCCCCGGCGAATCGTGGTGAAGATGTCCTCGCCTTCCTGCACCTGCGGCAGCGGCGATGGCGTGAAGGGATGGTCTTTCAGATCCGGACGGTCCAGCGAAAGCAACGCTTTCACGCGGCTCAGCGACAGCGGACCCGCGACCCGATAAAGCTCGCTGTCGTCGGTCTCGAAGTTCGTACGCAGCACGTCAAGCAGGATGTCCGGCATGCCCTCGTCGACTTCCAATCGCACGACTGAACCGAAACGCCGCTGGCGCACGCCCTCTTCCACCGTCTCCAGCAGGTCGTCGGCTTCGATCTCCTGAATCGCCATCTCGGCGTCGCGCGTGACGTGGAACAAATGGCTCTCCACCACTTCCATCCCCGGGAAGAGGTTCGGCAGATGAGCGCGAATCAACTGCTCGATCCAGATAAAGGTCACCGCTCTGGTGCCACGCCGCCGGCTTGGCTTATGCAGCGGAATCAACTGGGGCAGAGAGGGCGGCACCTTCACGCGCGCGAATCGCTCCTCGTCATCCGCGTCGCGAATCAGCACGCTCAGATTCAGGCTCAGATTCGAGATATGGGGGAACGGTCTGCCGGGGTCCACCGCCAGCGGTGTCAGCACCGGAAACAGCGAATCCGCAAAGTACCGGCTCGCGATGTCCTTCTGCTCATCGGTGAGCTGATCGTAGTCTCGAACGCAGACACCCTCGTGTTCGAGCGCCTTGAGAAGGTCGCGGAGACACCCGTGCGACTCAACGAGCAACTGCTCATACACGCCGCGAATCGCTTCGAGCTGCTGGGACGGCGACATCTTTTCCGGACCCGTGTCCAGCGCGCCGGACTCGAGCTGGCTCAGCAGGCCCGCCACGCGGACCATGAAGAACTCGTCGAGGTTCGATCCCAGAATCGAAAGAAACTTGACGCGTTCGAGCAACGGATTGGACGTGTCCTTCGCCTCTTCGAGAACCCTCCGCTGGAATTCCAGCAGACTCAGTTCCCGGTTGACGTAGAGCGATGGATCGTCAAGCGAGATGGTCGAGGCGGATTTCTTCGTGGTAGTTCGCGTCATGCCGCAAGAATCAGGTTAGCGAATCGCGGTGCTGCAAGTTTGGTCAGCCGCTGGCCTGCTTCTGAAATGGCGCGAACCCGGCCGCCGGGAACTTCAGGAAAACGTGCTGGATGCAAAGCCGGACTGAAGCCCCGCACAGACTTCAGATGTCTGCCCCACCATACCGAACTCCGCGCCACGACGCGGCTTGGTTATCTCTTGAGAGACTCTTAATGGACGCTCGCCACCACCGGCTCGGCGGTGACGTTCCCGCCGTCCACTTCCACGATGAGCGGGCGCGGGCCCGCGTCGGCTTTGCGGTAGGTCGCGGTGATTTCCCGCTTCTCGCCCGGCATCAGCGCGAAGTAGTTGTCTTCCCAAAGCACGGGCAGAACTTCCCGCGCATGATCCGCGGGACCCGCCGCCGGGCGGATCGCTTTCAAGTGCACTGGGAACGCCAGGCTCTTGCCCTGGTTCTCCACAACCACGCGCGTCACGCCGTCATCGCCCTGCGCTTCCGACGTCGCGGAGACCCGCAACGCGACCGACGGCAACATTGCCAGCCCGGTGAGGTCGGCGTGTGAAGTCACGGGAGTGTAGTACCAGGTGGACTGGCTCCAGTCCATCACGTCGGGCTTCGTCGAAAGCCAGTAGAAGTTCGTGCTGAGCGTCTTGCCCGCCGCGTCCGACAGGCTTAACCGCACAAAGTACGTCGTGCTCAGCCCTTCGATTTCCGGCACGGTGAAGGCTCTCACAACACCATCGGACGGCGCGTCCACCGCGGCGTCTTGTGAGAACTTCTCCGTGAGATCGAGGTTGTAGACCTTCGCCGACGCCTTCAGGCCCTGGAAGTCTCTGTAGAACGAGTTGACCACGACGATCGATCGGTCGTCGTAGGAGTACTGAATGTGGAGCGGCTCGCAGCCCTTCTTGGCACCGAAATACGACCCGCCTGGCCGCATGTAGGAATCGAACAGGTGCCAGATCATCGACGGCCACGCGTTGTTCAGCATCCACTGAATCACGCCCGTGGACGTGTACTTGTTCCGTCCGAAGGCCTCAAACATCGCGCGCTCGCCTTCATAGGCCAGCAACTGCGATTTCATAGCGTACTCTTCGACGTTCCTGGACTCGCCATAGCGGGCGTTCAGCGCCTCGGTGAAGTGGTCGAGATTCGAGAAAACGCCTCCGCCGGCGTGGTAGTCCCATGCTGAGTTAATCGGCCATAGACGATCGGCCGGCAGCATCTCGCGCAGGCTCTCCACGGGCGGTACGGCCGCTCCGGGGCTCACCTCCGTATCGAAGCCGTACGCGCCGCCGAGCTTCGTATCGAGCAACCAGTACGAAGGCGGCACGTAGTCGTACGGCCCGAGCATCTTTACGCCCGACTCGCCGGTAACGGTCGTCGTCTTGGTTGTCGCCGAAGACTGATAGGGGTTGGGCCAGTTCAGTTCCTTGAGAATGCTGATGTACTTAGTCTCGACATCAGGCGGCGGCGGGTTGTCGCTGCCGTTCATCCAGTCGAAGACCGATGGGTGACTGCGCAGGCGCCGGATCTGGTCTCGCAGCGATTCCGCCGAGATCATTTGATCTTCGTCGTCCCACTTGCCCCATTGCTCCCAGTGGTCGCAGCAGCACCAGCCGGCCATCACCAGGATGCCCTTCTCGTCGGCCAGGCGGAAGAAGTTGTCGTCTTCGAGTTTGCCTTCCAGCCGGACGGAGTTCAGGTTCATGTCCCGCACGTAGTTGAGGATCGCTTCCTGCTTTTCCGGCGACGTGCGCAGAAACATGTCGAATGTATAGCCTGCGCCGCGAATCAGAATGTTCTTCCCGTTGATCTTGAACAGCACGTGCTTCTGGGCGTCGAGATCGCCGCTCACTTCACGAACGCCAAAGCGCGTCTCCACTTGATCTGAAACCGCGTTGCCCGTTTCGAAGCGCAGCTTCAGGCTGTAGAGGTTCTGCGGGCCGACCTGCACCGGCCACCACAGGCGCGGATTGGCGAGATTCAACTGCTCAAACTGTTCCGGCGTGAAGGTCACAACCTTCACTTCCTCCCGATCGAGCGCGACTTCCTGCGAGAAGCTGACATTTTCGATTTCGCCGCTCAAGACGCCCTTGACCGAATGGTTCGTCGTATTCCTCACCTCCGCCGTCACTGTGAGGTGGGCCTTGTCGAGAGCCGGCAGATCCAGCTTGGTGATCACCTGCGGAAAGCGGATCGAGACCGGCCCGCTGGCCGTCAGATAGACGTCGCGCCAGATGCCCATGGCCTTGTCGGGCGGAGCGGGATTCCAGTCCACGAACGTAATGGCGAGATCTTCTGGCGTGGGGGGAAAGACTTCAATCGCAAGTCCGTTGGGCGCGCCGGGAATCGCAATACCCGTCACGTCGAACTCGAACAGACGCCACGCTCCGGCCACCTTCTGGGAGTCCGCGACGAGCTTTCCGTTCAGCCACACGTTGGCGCGAAAGTTGATGCCGTCGAAGTGCAGATGAACGCGCCGGTCCTTGTACTCGGCCGGCACCGTGAACTGCGTCCGGTACCACCACGACGAGCGGAACGGACTGCCGGGCGGCATCGGGATATTCGAGAAGTTATAGCCGATCGGATAGCTGGTCCCTGACACCGAACGCAGGTTCATGCCGACAAACGGATCGGCGTAAACATGATCCGCCACGAGCGCCGCCATCACCGTCGCCGGCATCGTTGTCGGATACCAGTGTTTGGGCTGGAACGTGGCCGATGAGAGAGCCTCGCCTTTTTCCGCGACCTCGGTCGAAGGCTGGATGAACCAGCCGGCTTGCAGCACCAGCTTCGACGGCGGGGCAGCCTCCTTCGGCGCGGCTGCAAGAGCGGTGATGCCGGCAACGACAAACAGGATCGCTGCGGAAGCGAATTTACGCATGAAGGACTCCCAGCCACCAGTTCAGCATGGAATGGGAACGGCATCCAAGCGGGGTGCACCGGATGGCCCGATAGCGCTTGGTATTGGGTCATCTTTCGGGTAATGCGGTTCTTCGTCCACGACCACAAGCTCTGGACGAAAGGCCCATGGTACGGCGGCACCGGGAATTGCTGTCCATGGGCTCGACTGCACGCTTGGGCAGCCTGGTGCGTCAAGTGGGTTAGACAGGGAGGTTCCATGCGTGTTTCATGGCTTGGATGTGTCATTTCCGCCCTCGTGGTCACAACGGCGTTCGGACAGCCCGCCGCTACCCAGACCGCAACAATTCCACTGACGAGCGGCGAGACGTTGCAGGATGTTCAAAGTATCCTCACGACGCTCGCCGATATTGGCGATATCCGACAGGCCGACACCGACTCGGCGAAGACAGCCGTCGTGGTGACCGGGACGGCCGAACAGATCGCCTTTGCCAGATGGCTGGTCGGCGAGTTGGACAAGCCGGCTACCGCGCCCTTTCCGGCGAACTCGGCCGAGCACGAGTACAAGATGCGGGGCATCGCGGATGACCTGGTACGCGTCCTCTATCTGGCCCACTGCGAGACGCCGCGGAACCAGCAAGAAGTCATGACGGCGATCCGGGCGGTGGAGAATATTCGCCGCCTGTTCCCGTACCCCTCGCGACGAGCTCTGACGGTCCGGGGAACGGCTGCTGACATTGCGCTGGCCGAGTGGCTGGTCAATGAACTGGATTGGCCGGTCAACGCTCAGTCATCGCCTCCAGCGGGTCCGCGCCAATATCAGGTGCCGGGCGGCAACGAGGTGGTACGCGTCTTCTACATACCGCGCCTCCAAAACGCCCAGGAGCTACAATCCGTGTACTCCGCCGTCCGCTCTGCCACCGGCGCCAGGCGCATGTTCCCCAACAGCGCACACAACGCCTTGGTGGTGCGCGGAACGGTCGACCAAATGGCAGCCGCCGAGCGGGTGATCAGCGACCGTCCATAGGCCTGGGCCCCGCCGCTGCCCTCGGCGCGAAGTTGCCGGACCTTCAGACGAGTTGAATTGCGGGCCAACTGAAACTGGCCGGACTCAGGCTGGTGTCCTTCTCGTTGGCGACCTGCGTCTTGAGAGCTGTGGCTCATGCCTGGAAGTGCGCTTTCATGACATTGGATCATAAATGCCTTGGCATCGGCTGCCACTATCTGAGGGGTAGCCGCCGGATACGAATTCGTTCGCGGTCGGCCGAGACCGCCGCGCCTTCGGAAAGGGCAGTCTCGCATTGCAGGTATACCGACCTGATCAGATCCGCTTGACCTGTCGCATCCAAGCTCTCAACACGCAAAAATGTCACAGAGGGACTTCCCATCCCGGCTGAGGCGAGGTGCGCGTGGAAGTCGTGATCGAGGGTCACGCAGACGCGCGAATCGTTCCTTGCGAATTCCAGAATCTCCAAATCCTCGGCCTGCGCCATTCCGATCGCGGAGACGTGAACTGCGTCAAACCCACTCTGGCGGAGGATCGTCGCCGCGCGAGGAGCGACGCTTCTGGTTGACTTGGTCCAGCAGAATTCGTTTCATGCCACCTGGTCAATGTCGAGCCGCTCGTCATCAACCGTGGCGGCAGCATAGCGCAGCGCCTGCTGGAAGTCTTCCGGCTCAAGAAACGGATATTCGACGAGGATGGCCGCCCGGTCGGGATAAGTCGCAAGGAGTTCAAGGACGCGGCGGACGGTAATCCGCATCCCGCGGATAGATGGCTTGCCGCCGCACTTCCCCGGCTCGATCGTAATCCGGTCAAACAGATCTACCGTGGCCATGTGCTCGGTTTAGACCATGTATGAGCCCCGCTTTCATCGCCCTTTCTCAGCGCTTCAAGACAGCATTGGGCGGAGCCGTTCGTGCAAGCCGCGCGGCTCCGCCCCCTGTTTTACTGTGCTTCGAGCCTTCGATCAGGACACTGTAAGCAGGTCCGGAGCCAGACGCGCCTTGCGTCCTTCCCTGTAAGCGATGTTCGCCAGATGCGGCCCCGCGACCGCCCGCTGCGCGACTTCGACGGGGCAGTTCGGTTGGTTCCGCGTCTTGATGCATTCGAGGAAGTTGTCGATGTGCGACTCCACGGGGATGCCGCCCTTGTAGGTCATCACCGGTTCTTTCTTCTCGTTGGCCGGATCGCCGAAGATCTCGAAGCCCTCGTCGTTCATGACCATGGTTCCGCCATCGCCGAGGAACGTGATGGACCAGCCGTTCTCGTAAGAGCTGCAGTAGTCCAACGACCAGGTGGCCAGGTACTTCTCAAACTCGAACGACGCCATGAAGACGTCCGGCCCTTCCTGGCCGATCGATTTCGCGATGTAGCCCTGACAGACCGCGGCCGTGGGCGGCGGAGACTTCATCAGCCGAATCACCGTGTCCATCAGGTGCGCGCCCTGGTCCGTCATGTTGCCGCCGGCATAATCCCAGAAGTGCCGCCAGTTCCGATAGCGCCGCGGTTCGACCTGGCGCTTCGGCGCGGTGCCGAGGAAGCGGTCCCAATCGATCTTGCCGGGCAGCGGAGAATTGTCGAGCGGCCGGGCGATGTTCCAGTGCCACTGCGCCTTCACCAACTCCACGCGGCCCAACATGCCTTCGTCGATCGCCTCTTCCGCCTTGTGGACCATCAGCGAGCTACGCCGCTGATGTCCGATCTGGACGATCTGCTTGGTGTTGGCCGCCCGCTTGCGCATCTGATCGGCTTCTTCCAGAGTCCTCGAAAGCGGCTTCTCCGCATAGACGTCCTTTTTCGCGTCAATCGAGGCGAAGAGCATCGGCATGTGGTGATGGTCGGGGCCGGCCAGCACGACGAAGTCGATGCCGGGCTGCGCCAGCAGTTCGCGGTAATCGACGTAGCCCTTCGCGCCGGGCGAATCGCTGAGCGCCGCCTGAAGATTCGGCTCATAGACATCGGACATCGCGACGGGCTGGCAACCGGTCTTGATGAATTTCTTATTCAGATAACGGCCGCGTCCGCCCGTGGCGATGACTCCGTAAGCCGGACGATCGTTGGCTCCGAAAGCGCTACGCGGCACGAACAGCGGCGCAACCGCTATCGTGGCGGCGGGTACGGCGACGCCCTTCAGGAAATCTCTTCGGTTTGAATCCTGCACACGAACCTCCTGGCATCGGCGAAGCCCTTTCAAAGCGGCATGAAGTATTTGTTCCGGGAAGTTCGCGACCACCCGGACAGACTCGCGCGCAAGGCCAGGCGACTGCCACGACAATTATGTTGCTGCGGAATACTAAAAGACAATAGGCTACCTGTATGGGATTGGGGTCAGGCAAACCGGTTTCAGGACGGGCCGACGAGAGGGGACAGGCCGCGAGAGCCGGGCGCGCGATCGCCTCTACCGCCAGTCCATCGACCATTCGGGACATCAACCGTTCCATTCTGCTCAACCTGATCCGCCTGCACCAGCCTGTGTCCCGCGCGCGTCTGGCGGTGATGACCGGCATGTTCCGCAGTTCCGTCTCCGACATCGTCAAGGAACTGGTAGACGCGGGCCTGTTGATTGAAAAGCGGGCCACGCCGGTCGGACGCGGACGGGTGCCTGTTCTGCTGTCGTTGAACGACCAGGGCTTTGAAGTCATCGGCGTCAGTGTGCGTTTCGATCAGACGACCGTCGTTGCGGCCGGACTCACCGGAAAGACGGGTGACACGCTTTCGTTCCCGACACCGGAGACGCCTGGTGAACTCGTAGCGCAACTGACCGCGGCCGCGGCACAGTTGAGCGCCGCAAGCGGAGGGCAGCGGTCGAGGTCCATCCAGCAGATCGGCGTGAGCGTCCCTGGACTGGCGGATGCCAACTCGGGCCGCGTGCGCTGGCTCCCGCGCCTTCCGGCCTATTCGAACTTCGACCTGGCCTCGGCGCTCGAGCAGGCGCTGGGGGCCCCCGTGGCCGTTGACAACGACGCCAATCTCGCCGCGCTCGCCGAGGTGACCATCGCGCGCTCCGAGCACGATGCCCTGAGGGACTTCGTCTACCTCGATCTCGGAGCCGAGGGCGTGGGGGGCGGCATGGTGCTGAACGGCGAACTGTATCGCGGCCACGACGCCACGCTGGCCGCTGAGTTCGGTCACATGGTGGTCGAGGCGAACGGGGTGGCTTGCCCGTGCGGCCGCAAAGGCTGCTGGGAGATGTACGTCTCGGACCGCTCCACGCTGCGCCGCTATGGCGAGATGACGGGCATGCCAGCCACGAGCTACAGCCAGTTTCTGCAAGCGGCGGCCGCGGGCGACGCGGTGGCGCAAGCCTGTCTGGCGGAGGTGGCGCGCTTTGTCGCCATCGGACTGACCAACATCGCCTTTGCGATCAACCCCGCGGCCATCGTGGTCTCGGGCCGCATTCGCGATGCGTGGGAGGCTGTCTCGCCGATCGTCGAAGCGGCGTTCGCGGCCACGCGATTGTCGCTCCCGGTCCGCAAGTCCCGGCTGGCCTCGGAGGAACTGTTCCTGCAAGGGGCAGTCCTGCTCGCGCTCAGCCGCGCCTTCTCACAACCGGATGTGGGCCTGTACGCCACCGCCACCGCGCGCGCGTAACGTCTCGGAGTGTGGGCTGTTCGAAACGGAGCCGCGGCTCCGTTTCGGAGCTTTCAAAAATGCGTGGCCGCTTGCAGGACTTCCTCCGGGGACGCCGTGCCCGTACCCGGCTTAGTGACCGTGATAGAAGCCACCAGGTTGCCGAACCGCGCCGCCGTCATCGCGTCTCGCGTGAGCCGCAACGCGAGCGCCGCGCCGGCGTTAAAGCTGTCTCCCGCGCCGCAGATATCGACGACGTTTTCGACGCGCCGCGCCCGCACGTTCTGTTCTCCGCTTTCCGTCACCACCACCGCTCCCTCGCTACCCTTCGTCAGGATCAGCGTCCCGTGGCCGATG
>Ga0315272_10001010_pt1 | contig 14204 bp, 7 predicted proteins | sample C3_middle_MG_FD_203918 | JGI IMG/M metagenome (GOLD analysis project Ga0315272, IMG submission 203918) | Sediment microbial communities from Yellowstone Lake, YNP, Wyoming, USA - C3_middle | ecosystem: Environmental > Aquatic > Freshwater > Lake > Sediment | place: USA: Wyoming | collected...
CTGTATCGTCGCGTTCCCTCACTGGAGGGTTCAGGTCCAGCGCATGTCATGGAAGTGGTGTGGCAGGTCCAGCCAGCGTTCCTGCAGGCCGCCTTCGATGTGATCGACAGTGAGTACGGCGGCCTGTTGAGTTACTTGTCAGGGCCAGCGGGCATGCAGGGCAACGAGCTGCAGCAACTGCGCCAGGCGCTGCTGGAACATTAAGGCAAACCGCGCAGGAGACCGGACATGTGGCCAGACCGTGGCAGAAGACCGGCGGCTGACTCCTGAGGGGCTACTGGAGCTGGTCGAGTGAAAAAGCGTCTATCACTCTTGCCACTGAATTCAGCAGACACAAAGCCGACAATCCGAATTTCAATTCGCTTCGTCCATTCAGGTCATCGGCAGTGGCCACGTTGACTCCGATCAACCAATCGACCACAAGACCTCAATATGTCCCCCATTTGGGGAACCCCAAAGGCACGAATGACGGTTAGTCTGGCCCATGACCTATTCAAGGCCACCGCAACAAAGTTCAAAACTTCCAGGGAGAATCGAAGCGCCAAGTCAATTCAGGTCAACAGTTTTGGGCGCGTTGTTCGTGCTACTTCCCGGCTTGGCGCAGGCGCAAGTTGCGCCTACTGGTCTTGATTGGCAATTTTGGGATGCAGGCTGGGAAACATACGGCGTAGAAAATGTGAACGCTGCCATAACAGGCAATGGCTACTGATCAATCTTTACAAGACGAAAGTCCGTGACATTGAGAAACAAAGTGGGCAAAATTTGCCGATGGTAAATGCGGCAGACAGGTCCAGTGGTCCAATCAGCAAACTTCTGTCGAAATGGGCAGCAGTGCGCGTGGTTTTTGTCTATGCTGCATTCGCCTGCCTGTGGATATTGCTTTCGGACTGGGTGCTGGTGAGGCTGGTCAGCGATCCAACCCAGATTGCCTTCTGGAGCACAGTAAAAGGTTGGCTCTTTGTTGCCGTAACTTCCTTGCTCCTGTTTGGGATGATTCAGCGCCAGCTCAGTCAAACCTTCCATCTGTCTGCGCGTGAAAGCGAAGCCCAGGCCGACCGCAATCGAACCCAGCTCTTGCTGCAGGCGATCGCTAATAACTCCACCGACTCGATCTTCGTAAAGGACCTTGACGGGCGCTACCTCTTGTTCAACCAGGAAGCTGCGCGGGTGACTGGCAAGGCGAGCGAGCAGGCACTGGGCCTGGATGACACAGCTCTCTTTTCTCTGGCACAGGCAGAGGCGATTCGCGCCAACGACCGTGCGGTGATCGAATCTGGCCGACCTTCCACCTACGAAGAAACGATCACAACCATCGATGGGGAGCGAGCTTATCTTGCCACCAAGGGGCCACTCTACGATGACGATGGTCGGGTAGTTGGAGTGTTTGGCATCTCTCGTGATATCACGGATCGAAAGAGAGCCCAGGCTACGCTGAACCAACAGGCGCGCCGCTCGGAAGCACTGCTCAGGCTTCCTGCCACTGCTGACACCATGAACGAAACGGACTTCTTGCAGCATGGACTGGGCATCGCAGAACAGCTCACCGCGAGTCAGATCGCCTTTGTTCATTTTTTGCATGAAGACCAGGAAGACATCGAGCTGATCACATCGTCAAGAACCACACTCAACGGCTATGGCAGCGCCAGCTACGACAAACACTACCTCGTTAGCTCTTCCGACATCTGGGCCGACGCACTACGCCAGCGTGCTCCGGTTCTGATCAACGACTACGCCAGTGCACGCGGCAAGCACGGTCTGCGAGAAGGCCACGCGCACCTGGAGCGACTGATCAGTGTGCCGGTAATTGAGGGCGGTCTGGTTCGCATGATGATGGGTGTTGGCAATAAGCCCAATCCATACACCGATCTGGACGTGGAAACCACCAGTCTGGTGGCGCAGACGCTCTACCGTATTGCCTCCAAACGTCGCTCGGATGAGGCCATGCGCCAGAGTCAGGCATCTCTCAAGGAGGCACAACGCATCGCAAGCATAGGCAGCTACACACTGGATATATCCACGGGACGCTGGGAAAGTTCCGAAGAACTTGATCGACTATTCGGGATCAGTGCCAGCTTCGAGCGCTCAGTGCACAGTTGGGAGTTTCTGATTCACCCCGAAGACCGGGCGATGATGAGTGAGTACTTCAGAAATCAAGTCGTAGGGCAACACAAGACGTTCGACAAGGAGTACCGTATCGTCAAGCCAGACGATCAGGCCGAACGCTGGGTGCACGGCTTGGGCAAGCTCGAATTCGATGCCCAAGGGGGTCTGCAGAAAATGATTGGCACGATCCAGGACATCACAGCGCGCAAGCAAACGGAGAGCCAGATCCAGGCTCTGGCCTTCTCCGACCCCTTGACCGGCCTGTCCAACAGGAGGCTACTGATGGACCGGCTCGAACAAGCGCTGGCTGCTGCTGCCCGCCATGGGCGCCAGGATGCGCTGCTGTTCATTGATCTGGATGACTTCAAGACGATCAACGACACCCTGGGCCATGACAAGGGTGATGGCCTGCTCAAACAGATCGCCCAACGACTGATAGCCTGTGTGCGCGAGGGTGACACCGTGGCGCGCCTGGGCGGCGACGAATTCGTCGTATTGCTTGGAGACTTGAGCGGCATCACGTCTGAGGCGGCCAGGCAGGCACGAGACGTGAGCGCAAAAATCCTTGACGCATTGGGTCAATCGTACGAAGTCGAGGGTCATCGGCACCACAGCACCGCCAGCATCGGCGTCACCCTGTTTGGCGGCCCTGAGCGCGAGAATATCGAGGAGCCATTGAAACGCGCCGAACTTGCTATGTACCAGGCCAAGTCAGCCGGGCGTAACGCCTTGCGATTCTTCGAGCCCGAAATGGGAACTGCGGTCACGGCGCGGGCAATACTGGAAGCAGACCTGCGCGAAGCTGTGCACAGCGGGCAATTTGTCCTCCACTACCAGCCACAGGTAGGAGATGATGCCCGTCTGGGCGGGGTAGAGGCGTTGCTGCGCTGGCAGCATCCGCAACGCGGCCTGGTGTCACCGGTTGAATTCATTCCGATCGCCGAGGCCAGCGGCTTGATCCTGCCTTTGGGTTTGTGGGTGTTGGAGACCGCCTGCAAACAGCTCGCTGCATGGGCGGATCGACCAGAGATGTCACATCTCACGATGGCCGTGAATGTCAGTGCGCGTCAGCTCCGACAGCCGGAGTTTGTTGCAGAGGTGCTGACCACCCTGAACGCAAATGGAGCCAAGCCGGAGCGCCTCAAGATTGAACTCACCGAGAGCGTGCTGGTGGACAACGTGGAAGACATCATCGGCAAGATGAATGCGCTCAAAGCCAAAGGCGTGGGTTTCTCGATCGATGATTTCGGCACCGGATATTCGTCGCTGTCTTACCTCAAGCGCTTGCCGCTGGACCAGCTCAAAATTGACCAGAGCTTTGTCCGAGACATCCTCACCGACCCCAATGATGCGGCAATTGCCAAGATGGTGGTCGTTCTGGCAGACAGTCTCGGGCTGTCGGTTATCGCCGAAGGGGTGGAGACCGAGGTGCAGAGGGACTTCCTTGCCAGCGTGGGCTGCCTCAGCTACCAGGGTTATCTGCTGAGCCGACCGTTGCCGATTGAGGAATTCGAGGTGTTTGCCGCAAAGGTCTCACAGGGATTGAATAACTGATTCGAGCATCAACCTGCCCGCCACAAGCGGCGTCTGATTGGCAAGCAAACTCAAGCAATTGACCTTCTGGAAAGCTGCCCGTCATGTAGGACTGGACACGCTGCATGGTAGCCCTTCGCAGCCACCCCAAACTTGCTACGTAATACTAGGACGACACCCGCAGAGATTGGGGCAGGGGTCCCCGCCGACTTAGTTACAACATAACTTGCAAGCAAGTTAGTCTCCTCTGAAACTTCGTTTTCTGGGCATTTGACAGTATGAGGCGGGGGGTCATGCCCCAATCCCTGCCACCACGTCAAACTGATTTACCGTAACCCCCGCCGCCCGGCGTCTGGATCTCAAACACGTCGCCGCTCTGCATCTCGACCTGGCCGATGTGGCCGATTTCTTCGACCCGGCCATCGACGCGCAGCACGCGGTTGATGCCGACCTGGCCGGCCTGGCCGCCGGCCATGCCGAAAGCACCATGCAGGCGACCATTGGAGAGAATGCTCGCGGTCATCGCTTCCAAAAACTGGATGCGCCGCACGCCGCCGTTGCCGCAGTGCCAGTGACCGCCACCGCCCGAGCTCTGGCGGATTTCATAACTCTGCAGCCGCACCGGGAAACGGAACTCCAGCACCTCCGGGTCGGTCAGGCGCGAGTTGGTCATGTGGGTCTGCACCACGTCGGTGCCGTTGAAACCGTCGCCGGCACCGGAGCCGCCAGAAACAGTTTCGTAGTACTGGTAGCGCGCGTTGCCAAAAGTGAAGTTGTTCATGGTGCACTGGCTCGCCGCCATCACCTGCAATGCGCCGTACAGCGCGTTGGTGATGCAGCTCGACGTCTCCACGTTGCCGGCCACCACCGCAGCCGGTGGGTTCGGGTTGAGCATGGAGCCCGGCGGGATGATGACCTGCAGCGGTTTGAGGCAACCGGCGTTGAGCGGAATATCGTCATCGACCAGGCTGCGAAACACATACAACACCGCCGCCATGCAGACCGCCGTGGGCGCATTGAAGTTGTTGCTCTGTTGAGTCGAGGTGCCAGTGAAGTCGATCACCGCGCTGCGCTGGGCCGCATCGACGCGTACCGCCACCTTGATCTGCGCCCCGTTGTCCAGCGGCAAGGTGAAATTAATTGGGGTCAGATTCCAATTATTTCCCAGCTTCGCCGCTGCTTGACGCTGCGCCTCCAATAATTGGAATCTGACCCCAATTAATTTGATCACCCGGCGCACCGATTCCTCGGCGTTGTCCTGCACATGGCGCATGTAGGCCTGCACCACATGCAGGCCAAAGTGCTCAACCATCTTGCGCAACTCCTGCACGCCTTTTTCATTGGCAGCGATCTGCGCTTTCAGGTCGGCCATGTTCTGCTGCACGTTGCGCGAGGGGTACTGGCCGCTCCCCAGCAGCGCGATCATCTCGGCCTCGCGCAACACGCCGCGGTCCACCAGCTTGAAGTTGTTGATCTGCACGCCCTCTTCTTCGATGCAGGTGGAAAACGGCGGCATCGAGCCCGGCGTGCTGCCGCCAATATCGGCATGGTGGCCGCGCGAGCCCACATAAAACGTCGGGCTGTCATTCAGATACACCGGCGTGATGACCGTGATGTCGGGCAAATGCGTGCCGCCGTGGTAGGGGTCGTTGAGCACATAGACATCACCCGGCTGCATGCTGGCTGTGTTCTCGCGCACCACCGTCTTGATGCTCTCGCCCATGGAGCCCAGGTGCACCGGCATGTGCGGCGCGTTGGCAATCAGGTTGCCCTCAGCATCAAACAGCGCACAACTGAAGTCCAGCCGTTCCTTGATGTTGACCGAGTACGCGGTGTTTTGCAGTTGCAGCCCCATCTGCTCGGCGATGTTCATGAAAAGGTTGTTGAAGACCTCCAGCAGCACCGGATCGGCCTGCGTGCCGGCCGCAAATTTGACGACGCGCGGCGTGCGCCGCTGCAGCAGCAGATGGTCGAACGCCGTGACTCCGGCCTGCCAGCCGGGCTCGACCACCGTGGTGGCATTCTGCTCGGCAATGATGGCCGGGCCCGCAATGATGTCGCCGGGGCGCAGGCTTTCACGCACCACCAGCACGGCGTCCAGCCACTGCCCGCCCGAGTACATGCGCACCATCTCGGCGACGGCGCCGCTGGCGCGCAGATCGCGCGGCGCGTGCAGCTTGTGGCGCGGCTCGCTCGGCGCATCACCGGCAATCACCGCCTCCACCGACACCGCTTCCACGATCAAGCCCTTGCCCTGCATCAGAAACGAGAAGCGCTGCCGGTAGGCGGCTTCGAAACGCGTCTGTATTTGCGCCAGCAGATCCCGCCAGCCCTGCTCCTCGCCGGCGGCAGTGGATGGCGCGCAGCGTTCGTCCAGCGCCACCACCAGCGCACCATCGCTGCCCTCGTAGCGCACATGCACGCGCCGGTGCAGGAGAACCACGCTCACGCCAAGCTGCTGGCGCCTGAGCTCGTCCACGGCGCTGGCGGCCAGGCCATCCAACTGGGCGGCAATCCGGGGCAAGGCTTGCACGCTGAGTTTGACTTCCACCGCCTGTTCGCGTATCAGGTTCTGGTCGGCCAGCCCCATGCCATAGGCCGAGAGAACACCCGCCAGCGGGTGCACAAAAACACGTGTCATGCCCAGCGCATCGGCAACCAGGCAGGCGTGCTGCCCGCCGGCACCGCCAAAGCATTGCAGGGTGTAGCGCGTCACGTCGTAGCCGCGCGCCACCGAGATTTTCTTGATCGCGTTGGCCATCTGCTGCACTGCGATGTCGATGAACCCTTCGGCCACCTCCTCGGCGGTGCGCCCGGTCTGCGCGGCCAGCGCGTCAAACTTTTCACGCACCACAGCGCCGTCGAGCGCTTGGTCGCCGCCGCTGCCAAAGACCTTGGGGAAATAGCGCGGCTGGATCTTGCCCAGCATCACATTGGCATCGGTCACCGCTAGCGGGCCGCCGCGGCGGTAACTGGCCGGGCCGGGGTTGGCGCCGGCACTTTGCGGGCCGACCCGAAAACGCGAACCATCAAACGCCAGCACGGAACCACCGCCAGCGGCCACCGTGTGGATGCTCATCATGGGCGCGCGCATGCGCACGCCGGCCACCTGGGTTTCGAACTCGCGCTCAAACTCGCCGGCGTAATGCGACACATCGGTGGACGTGCCGCCCATGTCAAAGCCTATGACTTTTTCGATACCGGCCATTTCCGCCGTGCGCGCCATGCCCACGATGCCCCCCGCCGGTCCGCTCAAAATCGCGTCCTTGCCGGCAAAAGAGTGGGCATCGGTCAAGCCGCCCGAGGACTGCATGAAAAACAGCTTGACGCCCGGCATCTCCAGCGCCACCTGCTCCACGTAACGGCGCAGGATAGGCGACAGATAGGCATCGACCACCGTGGTGTCGCCGCGGCTGACGAACTTCATCAACGGGCTGACCTCGGACGAGGTGCTGATCTGCGTAAAACCGAGTTCCTGTGCGATCCGTTTGGCGGCCAGTTCATGCGCGCCATAGCGGTAGCCGTGCATGAAAACAATGGCCACGCTGCGCAGGCCTTGCTGAAATTGCGCCAGCATCTGTTCTTTCAACAACGCCTCGTTGAGCGGCTCTATCACGTCGCCGTGCGCACCGCAGCGTTCCTGGGCCTCGACCACGGCGCTGTACAGGAGCTCGGGCAACTCGATGTTGCGGTCAAAAATGCGGGGCCGGTTCTGGTAGGCAATGCGCAAGGCGTCGCGAAAACCGCGTGTGGTCACCAGCAGCGTCGGCTCGCCACGGCGCTCCAGCAGCGCGTTGGTGGCCACGGTGGTGCCCATCTTCACGCAGGCCACCTGCGCCGGCGTCACTGGCTCGCCCGCTTGCAGGCCCAGCAGATGGCGGATACCGGCCACCGCGGCGTCCCGGTAGTGCTCGGGGTTCTCGCTCAACAGTTTGTGCGTGACCAGCGTGCCGTCCGGGCGCCGGCCTATCACGTCGGTGAAAGTACCGCCCCTGTCGATCCAGAATTGCCAACGCTTGGCGCCGTTGATTTCCATGTTTTCCCCTACAGACTGGCGGCCGAGCGCGCCGCCTGGTCGTAAATGCCCGACAGCAAGCGCAGCAGACGCGCCAGCTCGCCGATGTCGCGATTCAACGCTTCATCGGCGTTCATGGCGTTGATCAGGCAGGACTCGCGAATCTCGCGGTAGCGTGCGATGTATTTTTGCCCCAGTTCAGTGGCCGAATAGGTCACCTCCTTGCCGCTCTTGCGCGAGGCAACCACCTCCAGGTGCTGCAATTTTTTGAGCGAGTAGTTGATCAGATGGGTGTCTTCAACGTTCATGATGAAACAGATGTCGGCCAGCCGCTTGTCGCGCGCGCGGTGCGTCACATGGTGCAGCACCAGCACGTCCAGCGGCGTCAGGTCTTTCAGGCCGGCTGCGCTCATGCAGTGCGCAACCCAGCGGTGAAAGGCATTGCCGGCCACGATCAGGCCAAACTCGAACTCGCTCATTTCCGCGCTTCTGGGCGACACCAGATGCGCCGACGACACAATCGGCGGCTGCTCCGACGCAGCCGCCCGCGCAGATACACTGCCGGAACGCTTCTTCACCATCGACCACCTCCGAATTGGCAACTACACCACATGAATCTTGATTGTAGAGATGTAATCTACAATTCATCGACTATTTGTTGACATTTATATTGAGCCCAACCGTGACCCGCTTTGTTCGACTCACCTTGACGGCGCGCCTGACGCTAGAGACCAGGCGGTATTCATGAACGTTCGTGGAACCTCCCGCACATGAGCGCGCCGGCCCAGCCTGGCGCAGCGCCGCTGCTCAGCGTGCGCTCTCTCAGCGTCGAATTCGAGATGCCGGGCGGACGCTTTCGCGCGGTCGATGAACTGAGCTTTGATGTCCACGCCGGACGCACGCTGGCGATCGTCGGCGAGTCGGGTTCGGGCAAATCGGTCACGGCGCAGGCGATCATGCGCTTGACCGACTATTCGGGCGGCCAGATCGTCGCTGGTCAACTGCTTTTTCAGTCACCGAGCCAGGCCATGCAGGATCTGCGGCTGTCCAGCGACGACACCCTGCGCGCCATTCGCGGCAATGAAATCGCCATGATCTTCCAGGAGCCGATGACCTCGCTCAACCCGGTCTTCACGATCGGCAACCAGATCGCCGAAAGCTTGATGCTGCACCAGGGCCTGAGCCCGACCCAGGCGCGCCAGCAGGCCCGCGCGCTGCTGGAAAAAGTCCGCCTGCCCGATGCCGCGCGGCTGCTGGACGCGTACCCGCACGCGCTGTCGGGCGGCATGCGCCAGCGCGCCATGATCGCCATGGCGCTGGCCTGCCAGCCCGCGCTGCTGATTGCCGACGAGCCGACCACGGCGCTGGACGTGACGATTCAGGCGCAGATCCTCAACATCATCCGCGAATTGCAGCGCGAGCTCAACAGCGCCGTGATTTTCATCACCCACGACATGGGCGTGGTGGCGCAGATGGCCGAGGACGTGGTGGTGATGTGGCGCGGACGCGCGGTTGAACACGGAACGGTCGAGCAGATTTTCAACGCGCCGCAGCACCCCTACACACGCGCCCTGCTGTCGGCGGTGCCACGGCTGGGCAGCCTGCGCGGCCAGGCCCTGCCCAAACGCATGCCCCTGACCGTGCTCGAAGACAACGAGTTGCGCGTGGTGGGTGCCGAGCAGGTTCAGGACACGGTGGACCCCAGCGCAGCGCTGCTGGTCGTTGACAAGCTCACCACCCGCTTTGACATTGCGCACAACCTGCTGGGCCGCGTGACGCACCGCGTGCATGCGGTCGAGCAAGTCAGCTTCGAGATCTACCCGGGCGAAACGCTGGCGCTGGTGGGCGAATCCGGCAGCGGCAAAACGACGATAGGGAAAACGCTGCAGCAAATGGTCGCCTGCACCGGCGGCACGGTACGCTTCGCCGGGCGTGACATCAGCACGCTCGATGCGCCGGGCCGCCAGCGCCTGCGCCAGGACATCCAGTACATCTTTCAGGACCCGTATGCCTCGCTCGACCCGCGCAAGACAGTAGGCTTCAGCATCGCCGAGCCGATTCTGACGCACCGTCTGCTCCTTGACGCCAAAGCGCTGCAGCAGCGACTGGCCGAGTTGCTCGACTGCGTCGGCTTGAAGAGCGAACACCAGCACCGCTACCCGCACGAATTCTCGGGCGGGCAGCGCCAGCGCATCTGCATTGCGCGCGCGCTGGCCTGCAACCCCAAGCTGGTGATTGCCGACGAATCGGTTTCGGCGCTGGATGTCTCGATCCAGGCCCAGATCATTGACTTGCTGATGAAGTTGCAGGCGCAACACGGGCTGTCCTACCTGTTAATCACGCACGACATGGCGGTGGTCGAGAAAATCAGTCACCGGGTGGCGGTCATGTACCTCGGGCAGATCGTCGAAATCGGCAGCCGTCAGGATATTTTCGAGAATCCGCAACATGCCTACACGCGCAAACTGCTGGCCGCCGTTCCGGTGGCCGAGCCGGGCCGGCTGATAGACCCGCGCCTGATTCAGGGCGAAATCCCCAGCCCGGTGCGCCAAGTCGGCCAGGAACCCGCTATCCTCACGCGCATTGAAGTCAACCCCGGCCATTGGGTGGCGCAAGCCCTGGCCAGCGCCTGAACCACGAATCGCTTATTCCTTCGCAATCCTGCACAATTTCAACTTTTACCCAGGAGAATTCCCATGAAGCTCAAGAGTTTTTTTGCCGCCACCACGGTGGTGCTTGCCAGCCTGGTGAGCCCCGCCACGCAGGCCTCCGGGACGCTCAACGTCGCGCTGCACCAGGACCCGGGTAACTGGGATCCGATCGCCACCTTTCTGGTTTCCTGGGGCGCCGTCGGCAGCCAGGTCTTTGACGGCCTGCTCATGCGCACGCCCGACATGAAGCTGGTACCCGGCCTGGCCACCAAATGGGAATTCCTGGAAAAAAATACCAAGCTGCGTTTTACCTTGCGCCCCAACGTGAAGTTCCACAATGGCGAGCCACTCGACGCCGAAGCGGTGAAGTTCACTTTTGACCGCCTGCTCGGCGAGGAGGGCAAGAAGGGGCCACAGCAATCCAACTACAACGCGATTGAAAAAGTCGTGGTCGTCAACCCGGGCACGGTGGACTTCCTGCTGAAGAGCCCCGATCCGGTGCTGCTGACCAAGCTGGCCGGTTACGGCGCCATGATTGTGCCGCCTAAGTACATCAAGGAAAAAGGCAGCCAGTACTTCGGCATGAACCCGGTCGGCACCGGCCCGTTCAAATTCACCGACTACAAACCCAAAGTCAGCCTCTCATTGGAGCGCAACGGCGCCTACTGGGGCGGTGCGCCCAAGCTTGACCAACTCGTTTACCGCTTCATCAGCGAGCCCGCCACGCAAGCGGCCGAGCTGCAGGCCGGCCGCCTGGACGTGGCCAACCAGATCCCGCTGGCGATGATAGAGACACTCAAAAAAGACAGCAAGCTCACGGTGGTCAGCATGGACGGCCCGGTGGCGCTGGCACTGCGCTACAACACGCAACGCGGCATCATGAAGGACCGTGAAGTGCGCAAGGCGCTGACCATGGCGGTGGACCGCGATGCCATTATCAAGTCCATCCTGCTCGGCAATGCCAAACCGATCGCCAGTTTTCAGGGCGTGCTGTCGTTTGGCAACGACCCGGCGCTCAAGCCGCTACCCTTCAACCCGACGCTGGCCAAAGCCATGCTGAAGAAGGCCGGCGTCAAGCCCGGCGCGCAGATTCAGCTCGACTTCCGCGGCCCGGACAGCAACTTCCGCGAAGTCGCGCAGGCGGTGGCGGGCTATCTGCAGGCGGTTGGCATCACGGTGTCGCTCAAGCCCTATGAAACCAACGTGCTGCTCAACGACATCATCCCCAACGGCAAGACCGGCGAGATGTGGCAAAACCAATGGGGCGGCTGGACCTTCGACTACGACAACACCGCCTACGCCATGTACTACACCAAGCAGCGCTGGAACCCGTACGACGACGATGCCAAGCTCAACGCCCTGCTGCATCTGCAGCGCAACACCTGGGACCAGGTCTCGCGCAAAGCCACCTTGCAGCAGATCAGCCGTTACGTCGCCGACCAGGCGCTGGAAATGCCGCTCTACAGCCTGAACACCATCTACGGGCTGAACAAGCGCGCCAAGAATATGGCGCTGCCGGCCGACGGACGTTTCCGTTTTGTTGAAGCGACGGTCGATTGAGCCGCCGTTCAATTTAAGGAGCAACTGACACCGTGGGCGGATTTCTGATCAAGCGGCTACTGCAGGCAATTTTTGTCGTGCTGGTGGTCACGTTCTTGGTGTCGTATGCCGTGCGCCTGTCGGGCGACCCGGCCATCATGCTTAGCCAGGGCGCGGGCAGCGTGACCGAGCAGGACTTGCAGAATATTCGCAAGGGTCTGGGGCTGGACCGACCTTTTCTGGTGCAGTACGCCGACTTTGTGCGCGCCATGTTGGTGGGCGACTTTGGCCAGAGCTTTCTGGGCGGCACACCGGTCGCGCGCCTGATTGGCGACGCCCTGCCGGCCACGCTGGCGCTGGCTTCTGTCTCGTTGCTGCTGTCGGTGCTGGTGTCGGTCCCGCTGGGAATTCAGGCCGCCGTCAACAAGGGCAAAAGGGCTGACCAGTTCATCCGCATCATCTCGCTGGTCGGCTTGTCGTTTCCGAATTTCTGGCTCGCCATCATGCTGGTGCTGCTGCTCTCCATCACCTTCCCGCTGCTGCCGCCCTCGGGTTGGGACGGGCCCATCAGCCTGGTCATGCCGGCGCTCACGATGGCCCTCATTTTGTCGGCCACCAACGTGCGCCTGGTGCGCACCGCCATGCTGGAGACGCTGTCGGCGCAGTACATCATGGTGGCGCGCAGCAAGGGCCTCAAGGAGCGCGTCGTGCTGTACAAGCACGCGCTGCGCAATTGCGCCATCCCGCTGATCACCTACATCGGCCTGCAATTCGGCAACCTGATCGGCGGCCTGGTGGTGGTGGAAAAAGTCTTCAACTGGCCGGGGCTGGGAACGCTGGCGTTCGATGCCATCGCCGGGCGCGACTACCCGGTATTGCAAGGCACCGTCACGGTGTTGTCCATCATCATTGTGGCCGTCAACCTGCTGGTCGATATTGCCTACGGGCTGGTCGATCCGCGCATTCGCACCAAATGAATTCCATGCAAACTGCTGCTCCCGCGCCGGCCGGCCGCTCCATGCAATGGCGCTCGCTTGAGTTCGTGCTGGGCGCCCTGCTCAGCGGCGTCATGCTGACGCTGGTGCTGACGTCGGTCTGGATTTTTCCGGATCGCGGCTCCCTCATGGACCTGGCGGCGCGCCTGAGCCAGCCGTTCGCCCACTGGGATCATGTCCTGGGAACCGACCCGCTCGGGCGCGACGTGCTGGCGCGCGTGCTGGTGGGCGGGCGCATCTCGCTGATGGTCGGCTTCGTCTCGGTGCTGGGTGCGTCGGTGCTGGGCATCGCCATCGGACTGGTCGCCGGCTATTACCGCGGGTTTTGGGACATGCTGCTGATGCGCTGCGTCGATGTGCAACTGGCGCTGCCCTTCATCCTGGTGGCGCTCACCTTCATCTCCATCCTGGGCGGCGGTCTGGGCAACATCATCCTGTTCATGGTGGTCTCGCAATGGGTGCAATACGCGCGTCTGGTGCGCGGCATGGTGCTGTCGGTGCGCGAGCGCGAGTTCGTCCAGGCGGCGCGCGCGTTCGGCGTGCGCGACCTGGCCATGCTGCGCCACCACATCCTGCCCAACGTGCTCGGGCCGGTCATCATCCTGATGACGCTCAACGTGGCCAACAACATCCTGCTCGAGAGCAGCCTGACTTTCCTGGGCCTGGGTGTTGACCCCTTGATTCCGAGCTGGGGCGGCATGCTGGCCGACGGCCGCACCTACATGCAGACCGCCTGGTGGGTCAGCGTCTTTCCGGGTGTGGCCATCATGCTCACCGTGCTGGGCCTGAACCTGCTCGGCGACTGGCTGCGTGATCGCATCGATCCGACCGTAAAACTTTAGAACTTGTCCCTATTGAAAGTTCCGAAATTCACGACACCATTCTGCTTCGTGCACGGGGACGCCGAAAGCAACGCAGCGGGTGGCTCCGCAGCCGGGCAGCCTGATTCCGCTCGAAAGGCAGCGGCAGGGCGGGTGCACGCGCCGACGTTCGTGTCACCCGGCCTGCGGCTTCCGGACATCCAACATCCCGTTTCGAGTTGGGGACAGAGCTAAAGGTCTGTCCCACAAGCTTTCACATTTCACTTTGGCATGCACCCCACCCTGATGCTACGTTGTGTTGACTTGGTTTTTCACACTCGAATACCCAATCATTGGGATCAGGCTGCCTGGGTGTTCTGCGTAGGTAAAGGAGGAGCCCGCAGAGTTATTGGGGTCAGACACCAATTTCGCTGCGACGCGTTGCGTCGCACCCCACGAGCCGCAGGCTCGGCGAATTTGGGCTCTGACCCAGTAGTGTCCGGTCAAAACCCGAACAAAATCAATTGGTTAGCCGAGGGTGGTGGTTGGTTGTTGTAGTCGTCGGCTT
>Ga0315272_10001012_pt1 | contig 14201 bp, 10 predicted proteins | sample C3_middle_MG_FD_203918 | JGI IMG/M metagenome (GOLD analysis project Ga0315272, IMG submission 203918) | Sediment microbial communities from Yellowstone Lake, YNP, Wyoming, USA - C3_middle | ecosystem: Environmental > Aquatic > Freshwater > Lake > Sediment | place: USA: Wyoming | collected...
AGCCCCTCGCCATCGTCCTCGATCTCAATCATCATGCTCCCGCCTTTCTGATAGGCGCGGAGAAACACAGTGCCGGTTTCCGGTTTGCCGACTTTTTCCCGGTCGGCCGGAGGAGAGATGCCATGGTCCACCGAGTTTCGCATCATGTGGACAAGCGGGTCATAGATTGATTCCACCATGTTGCGGTCAATCTCGGTATCGGCGCCCTCCATGATGAGGTCAACCTTTTTCCCTGATTTTTTGGAAAGATCACGGACCAGACGAATCATTTTGTCAAAGGTTTGCTTGATGGGAACCATGCGCATGGACATGGCCGTGCGCTGCAACTCGGAGGTGATTCGGGTCAGCTGGGAAAAATCCTTGGTAAGCTTGGCATCGGCGATCCGAGAAACAAGCTTGTTCTGGCGGACCAACGATTGCATGATCACCAGTTCGCCAACCGCATTCACCAGGGCATCAAGTTTATCCACATCAACCTTGATGGAAGCGCCAATTTTTTTCTGGGCTGAATCGGCGGAAGGCCGGGCCGCAGGACCTGCCGGAGGCTCGGCTCTCGGAGCGGCGGCAGCCTGCGCGGCCTGGGGAGGGGTCGGCCTGGACGGGGCGGCGGCAACTGGCTCAGCCTCCTCTTCGCTTGCCGCTGGCTCCGCCTCTTCAGGCTCAAAAACTTCTGGCTGAGAATCCTCCGCCGGAGCAGAAGCAGATTCGACCTCTGGAGCGCCGCTTCCTCCCTCTTGCAGCTGGGTGATGTTCGCCAAAAAGCCGCTGATATCGGTATCTTTGTAATTGGCAGGCCCGTGCTGCAAAACCTCTTTGATATTTTCAACCATGGATTTCAACGCATCACCAACGGTCAAAACGATGTCAATGACTGCGGAATCCATGGATCGCTTGCCATTGCGCACATCATCCAGAAGATTCTCCGTGGCATGGGCAAGTCTGTTGATGGTTTTCAGGTTGAGAAAACCGGAAACACCCTTAATCGTATGAAAAGGCCGGAAGATATTGTTGATGATGTCCTGGTCATCCGGGCTCTGCTCCAGCTCAAGCACGTTGACCTCGATGGATTCAAGATGCTCAAATGCCTCATCGATAAACCCGGTCAGCAGGTCCGTATCCTGGAGAAAATCAGGCAACGCCTCTTGACTCGGCCCACCCGCCGCAGGAGCTTGAGCCTGGACCAAGTCGCCTTGCGGCGAGGCAACGGCGCAGGCGTCCTCGTCCAGGGCATCGTCTTCAGCCTTGTCCATCCCAGCGGACGCCGCATCGGTGGTTCCAAGAAGCGCCGATGGTTGCAGCGAAACGCCGATCTTTTTCATGTTATCGCAAAACTGCTCAAGAATATTTTCGCCAGGTCTACCCTCTTTCCGGGCCGATTCCTGCATCTCGCTGATACACTGGCCGAGAAGGTCATAATTTTCCGCGGAATCGGCCAACTCCCCCATGATGAATTTTTCAAGAGCGCCCTTGAAAGCTGCGGCCATTCGCTGGATAACCATCGGGGTATCTGCGGCAGCTTGGCCGGGCAACAACTTCTCGATCAGGTCAAGCAACTCTCCTACAATGGAAAGATCACCCGGCTCGATCATCAGAATCTTCAAGGCCATGTCATCCAGAAGATCGGACAATGGTTTATGACCAGCTGTCATACATGCACTCCTTGGAAAACGAGAAAAACAAATACCCACAGGAAACAACGCTTACCACCCACAAAAAAAGCAGAGGATGATGCCATAGTATGCTTCCATACTGTGCAAACATCAATAAATATTGCAAGTTTTTTCTGGACGCCTGCCTCCCGCGAAAGAAAAAGCCCTGTCTTTGTCTTTAAAAATCCTCAAAATCATCGTCCATGGGAATAATATCCTCCGCTGTGGAAGAGACTGCCGACTTCCGGGCTGCGGGCGGCGGCAGGGCCTTCCGTGCGGACGCCGCCGTTTTCAGGGGACGCTTGCGCTGACCCACTCTGGGGGATGCCCCTCTGCCCCGTGTCGATCCCGCTCCGTCCCCGCTACCGCCCACCATTGCCAGCAACTCGCCCACCGACACCCTCATAAGTTCCGCTTGGCCGTTGAGCTCTTCCGAAGAAGCCGCAGATTCTTCTGCAGCAGCCGCGTTGCTCTGAGTCACACTGTCAATCTCGTGAATAGCTTTGGTAAGCTGAGTAATGGCCTCGGCCTGTTGACTTGCCGCACCGGCCATCTCCGTGATAATCGTGCCGATCCGGGTGGTGGATTCGGCGGCGGTATTGAAGGATTCGCTGGTTTCCTTGACCAGACTGCTGCCGGTGTTGACCTTCTGCACCGTGCCCTCGATGAGGTTGGAGGTGTTCTTCGCCGCTTCCGCAGCCCGCATGGCCAGGTTGCGAACCTCGTCGGCAACTACGGCGAATCCGGCGCCAGCCTCACCGGCCCTGGCTGCCTCTACTGCGGCGTTTAAGGCCAACAGGTTGGTTTGGAAAGCGATCTCGTCGATGGTCTTTACGATCTTTTGGGTCTGGGAGCTGGCAACGGAAATTTCTTCCATGGAGACGGTGAGCTTGCGCATGGATTCATCCGCGCTCTTGATCACCGTGTTGGCCTCCTTCATCAAATCATCTGCCTGCCGGGCATGATCGGCATCCTGCTTGATCATGGCACCGACCTCTTCCAGAGCGGCGGAGGTTTCTTCCTCAGCCGATGCCTGCTGGGAAGCGCCGTCCGCCAGAGCCTGACTGGAAGATGAAACTTCGGACGCTGCGGCAGCAACATGATCCGCCCCCTCGCCCAAAACGAGGCTGACCCGCGTGAGGGCCATAGAAATGCCCCGACCAATAAAGAAGGCCAGGGCCAATCCTATACCCAAAGAAAAAATGGCCGTCCCTCCAACCACTCTCCGCGTCATTACTGTCTCAGCACGCATGGTTTCCTGATCAGCCTTTACCTGGTCGTGCGCCTCCTTACGGATTTTGTTCAACAAGCCCTGCACGGACTTCAACGCCGGCACGGTCTGCGCGGTGTAAACGGACAGGGCTGCGCTGGTTCCGCCGCTGGCAAGGCTTCCCTTAAGGGCAATCGCCGATTCATGCAGTTTTTTGTGGGGCTCCTCAATCTCGGAGATGAGCGACTTAAGGGCAGGATACTGCTTCTCGGCCTGTTCACGCCCCTCCCCGTAATACCACTTACCGAAACCGCACTTATGGGGATCGGTTTCCAAAGCCAACTCAGTGCCGCCGCTGAGCAGCACGGCGGTAATTTTCCCCGCCCAGTTGAGATGATCCACCTCGCGTTGGGCCAGTTCGGCATCAAGCTTAACTCCATTAATAACCTCAGTGGAATTGCCCTCGAACCGATCAAACCCAAGATAGCTGGTGAAGGCAAGGCCCCCGAGCAGTAGCAGCACCAAGGCAAATCCAACAAAAATCTTCTTCCCGATGGTCATGCCATGCCAATTCATCGATTGCGCTCCTTTTCAAAAACCCCATTCATGTCCGCCCCAAGCCCCATTGTGCTTCCCACACACAGTAAATTCTATTCCATGATAGTAGTAGCTGTTGTTGCAAAACAAGTCTTTTATCGCGGTGTTTGGTAAAAAAATCTGCCTCGGAAAATGCCAGGGGATGCGCAGCTCCCCCCAAAAAATCCCGTTAAAAATCTTCGAAGTCATCGCCCATGGGGATGATATCCTCGGGTTTTGTTCCCTTCGGAGGAGCGGTTTGTTTCTTTGGCGCTGGCGGCAGGGCCTTTCTGGGCGGGGGTGCGAGTTTTTTGGCGCTTGCCTGGGCCGGAGTGGGGGGGCGTCTCAGTTTTTTGGTGTCGTGCTGTGCTTTTGTTGAGCCTTCCGCCCCGCCTACCATCTCCAGCAGATTCCCCACCGAGGCTTTCATCATTTCCGCCTGGGCGTTCAGCTCTTCGGAGGCAGAGGCGGATTCTTCCGCTGCTGCGGCGTTGCTCTGGGTTACGGTATCGATCTCGTGGATGGCCTTGGTGACCTGGGTGACGGCGTTGGCCTGCTGGCTTGCCGATCCGGCTATCTCGCTGATGATGGTGCCGATGCGGGTGGTGGATTCGGCGGCGGTATTGAAGGATTCGCTGGTTTCCTTGACCAGGTCGCTGCCGGTGTTGACCTTCTGCACCGTGCCCTCGATGAGATTCGAGGTGTTTTTCGCTGCTTCCGCAGCCCGCATGGCCAGGTTGCGCACTTCGTCGGCCACTACGGCGAATCCTGCGCCGGCCTCGCCGGCCCTGGCTGCTTCCACCGCAGCATTTAAGGCCAGCAGGTTGGTCTGGAAGGCGATCTCGTCGATGGTTTTCACGATCTTCTGGGTCTGGGCACTGGCAGCGGAGATCTCCTCCATGGAGATGGTGAGCTTTCTCATGGATTCATCCGCGCTCATGATCACCGTGTTGGCTTCCTTCATCAGATCATCGGCCTGCCGGGCATGGTCGGCATCCTGCTTGACCATGGCTCCGACTTCTTCCAGGGAGGCGGAGGTTTCCTCCACTGCCGCAGCCTGCTGAGAAGCGCCTTCCGCAAGGGTCTGGCTTGAGGAGGAGACCTCGCCCGCTGCCGCAGCCACCTGCTCCGCGCCTTCGTTCAAGGTCATGCTGACCTGTTTAAGGGTGGTGGAAATCCCCCGCCCCAGGAAAAAGGCCAGGGCCGTGCCGCAGACCATGGCAATGAAGCCCAGCATAAGGGCAATCCTGCCGAGCTTGGTGGCCGAGTCCTCTGCGCGCACAGTCTGCTCTCCCGAGGCCCGCATGGCTTCCTCATGGATCTCGTCAATCACCGGCGTTATGGCGTGGGCCGCAGCGCTCACCGCCTTTGAGGCGGCCTCCCGCTCCTCAACCGGCAACGCAGCCATGGCATTGAAATTTTTCACATATTCAGCCATGAGCGCTGTAAGCTTCGGGACGTCTTCCACAATTTTTGACAGCTCCGCCTTCTTGGCCAGAGGCGCCATGGTATCCAACTCGTCCTGGAACTTGTTCGCACTTTCGTTCTGTTTTTTGAGGTATTTTTCATCTTTCCGGATGATGAAATCCTTCTCGTCCCGGCGGCACTCAAGCAGGGCGATCTCCGCAGCATTGGCATGCATGGCCAAGGCATTTTCATGCTGGAGAAGCTCGGTGAAACTATGAGCGGTTGAAGAGAGGGCGTACTGGTAAACCCCGATAATCACGGCCACTAGCAGCAGTATTGCCGCAAATCCCAAACCGATTTTTTTGCCTATTGTTGCCTGTTGTTTGGCCATCTGTCTGCCTCCTTTATGCAGCGGGTTAATCATTGGAAACCCATGGAATTTCTCATGATCATTTTCAAGTTTATGAATAAAATGGAAACAGAGTCAAGGCACATTTCGCGCCACAGGGCTTGCTTGGCGCCCAAAAGCGCAGTTTGCGCCCTGCGACTTTGCAACGGCAATGGTCCCGGCACGCCAGAAAAAGAAAAGCCCATAAATTCAATACTATTCTAGTGGCAAAAGAAGTAGCGAGATAGTAGGAGTAGTATGTAAAATTATATTAGAGATAAATTAAATACTGAATATACGAAATCTTCCGCTTTCGATTTCCGGAGAGCTTGCGGTTGCGCAAAGGTTTCACCGACACCAGGCTGTTCAACACCAAAAGCGGCTCCAGGCTCACCCCCCAAGACATTAAGCCGTCTGAAATTTTGAAATTACGAAGACCCGCTCGCACCCTCGGGTGCCGCCGCATTTTTTTTATTACAGGAGAAAAAAGAAGGGGGGCCTGAATTTCTTTCCAGAACCGCTCCCAATGGTGCCGGATGCGCCGACATGCCGTGTCTACATTCGCGCAATAAGATGGTGCAGCAAAAAAAAACAATCCCCCCGGCAGAAGCCGGAGGGATGCACAACCTGAAAAAATTCCCGTTAAAAATCCTCGAAGTCATCTCCCATGGGGATAATATCCTCGGGCCTTGCCCCCTTGCGCTGAGGGCTGGCAGGCTTCTTCGCTACGGGCGGCAAAGCCTTTCTGGCAGGGGGAGAAATCTTTCTACTGGCAAGACTCGTGGCTGAGGGACGTCGACTCCGGGCTGGACGCGCCATTTCCCGAACATCTGCCGCGCCTCCCACCATTGCCAGCAGATCCCCCACCGAGGCTTTCATCATTTCCGCCTGGGCGTTCAGCTCCTCGGAAGCAGAGGCGGATTCTTCCGCTGCCGCCGCATTGCTCTGAGTTATGGTGTCGATCTCGTGGATGGCCTGAGTAACCTGGATAATGGCGTTGGCTTGCTGGCTTGCCGCCCCGGCCATTTCGGTAATGATTGTGCCAATCCGGGTGGTGGATTGCGAAGCGACATAGAACGAGTCACTGGTTTCACTGACCAGGGCATTGCCGGTGGTGATCTTCTGTACTGTGCCCTCGATGAGGTTGGAGGTGTTCTTTGCCGCTTCCGCAGCCCGCATGGCCAGGTTGCGAACCTCGTCGGCAACCACCGCAAATCCGGCCCCGGCCTCGCCGGCTCTGGCTGCCTCCACCGCAGCGTTCAAGGCCAGCAGGTTGGTCTGGAAGGCGATCTCGTCGATGGTCTTTACGATCTTTTGGGTTTCGGTGCTGGCTGCCGAAATCTCATGCATGGAGGCAGTGAGTTTCTTCATGGATTCGTCGGCGCCTTGGATTACCTGGTTCGCCTCCTTCATCAGCTCGTCCGCCTGCCGGGCATTGTCGGCATCCTGCTTGATCATGGCCCCAACCTCTTCCAGGGAAGCGGAGGTTTCTTCCACCGACGCCGCCTGCCGAGAAGCGCCTTCCGCCAGAGTCTGGCTGGAAGAGGATACCTGCCCCGCCGCCTCGGCTACCTGTTCCGCTCCCTCATGGAGGGAGAGACTGGCCTGATGGATGGCTGCGGAAATTCCCCGGACAATAAAAAAGGCCACTGCCAGCCCCAGACCCAACGCCGCAAGGGCAATCCCCCCGCCCAACATCCGCGTCTTTGCCGCAGCCTCCAGCATGGCCTGATCGGTAAGCAACTGACTGCGAGCCTCTTCCCGAATCTTGTTCAGCAACCCCTGCACGGAGTGCAATGCCGGAAGGGTTTGCGAGGTGTAAATAGCCAAGGCGGCGCTGGTTCCTCCACTGGCAAGGCTTGCCTTGATGGCAACCGCGGACTCATGGAGTTTTTTGTGCGGCTCCTCGATCTCGTCAAAAAGAGGCTTGAGCGCCGGAAGCAATTTCTCGGCATGCTCATGCCCCCCGCCGTAATACCACTTGCCAAATCCACACTTGTGGGGATCGGTCTCCACGTTCAACTCGGTGCCGCCGTTGAGCAACACCCCCGAAACCTTTGCCACCCAGTTAAGATGATCCACCTCCCGCTGTGCCAGCTCGGCATTGAGCTGATCTCCCCCAATCACCTCCTCGGCGTTGCCCACGATCTTGCCGACCCCGATGAAGCTGCTCAAGGAAAGGATAACAAGCAATGCAAGCACCAGCCCGAAACCCAAAGAAACCTTCTTACCGATAGTCATATTCCCCCAGTTCATCCCCTTTCTCCCTCATTCAAATAGTTTCTGTTCGAACCCTACCCAAGCCCCCGCTTGGCGCTTCCTGCAAACAACATGACCTGTTGTAGTGGAATCAGTCGCAATAAAACAAGTTTTTCGTGATGTCACCGACATAACCCTGCCTGGGACAAAAAGCCTCATCGGTCGATTGCCGGGACACCTCGCCAATTAAAAACCACGTAACCGCCCTAAATTCTTGACGAAAGCACGCGCAACCTCGGACAATGCCGTGTTTTTTCATTGCAGGAAGGGGGGTTGTCCTGTAAAAGTGGCTGAACATTATTCAGGTGTATCGTGACAGTTTTTCGCTGGAAAAATCCGGCACGTGAACCAAAGTTACAGAAACCATTCGCTGATCTCCCCAGGCGCACCGCAGCAGAGAAACACGGTTTGCATACTCATTCAAAAGTTTTCAGGGTTTTCCTTCTTCCTTTCCCCAGGCTTTTCCTCATCCTGGCGACGGCCGCTCTGGTTATGGGCGGCATCACCGCCTGTGTCCCGCTGGAAAACCAAGGCAGCGCCATGGTTGCCCCAGAACCCATCCCCAGGGCCCAAAAGCAGAAAGCTCCCCCTGCGGTCGTGAAACAGGAAAGGCCCCCGCAGGAAGAAAAACCTGCCCCAGAGGAGGCAGACCCCCAAGCGCTCAAATTGGCGGTAAGCCCTGAAATACGTGAACTGGCGCAACTCAGCGCCTGGGATGTGCTTCCCTTGCTGACTACGGAAACGGAGGAAGAGGTCGATTCCTACGATTTTCCGCTCAAAATGAATGACCAGGTGGAATATTATCTGGATCTTTTCCAGAACCGCAACCACAAGACCTTTGCCCGCTGGCTCGCCCGTTCGGCCCGGTATCTGCCCATGATCAAGGAAGAGTTTACCAAGGCGGGACTTCCTCTGGATCTCGCCTATCTGCCCATGATTGAAAGCGGCTTCAACACCACGGTCTCTTCCAGGGCCAGCGCGGTGGGCACCTGGCAGTTCATGCGGGCCACTGGCCAGAACTACGGCCTGACGGTCAACCGCTATGTTGACGACCGATGCGATCCGGTTAAGTCGACCAAGGCAGCCGCAGCCTATCTTTCAAAACTGTATAAGGATTTTGACTCGTGGCATCTGGCGGTGGCCGCCTACAATGCCGGGGAAGGAAAAATCCGAAAGGCCATGAAGCAGTCCGACACCGACGATTTCTGGGAGATTGCCCAAAGCCAGTATATCCACTCGGAAACAAAACTTTATGTGCCGCAGCTCATCGCCGCCATCATGATTGCCAAAGACCCAAAGAAATACGGGTTTGACGACATCGATTACGACGAGCCGCTGGATTACGAGACTGTCCGCGTGCCCTGCGGAACTCCGCTCAAGGCTGTGGCTCTGGCCTGCGGGCTTCCCGACGAGGATATCCTCGCACTCAATCGGCAACTGTCCAGGGCCATCACCCCGCCATCCGAAGGGGATTACCCGTTACGGGTGCCGCCGGGCAAGAAGGCTTTGGTAATCAAAAATCTCCCCAAGGTCCGCACGGTCAAGGTGACCGAGTTCAACACCCATGAAGTGCGGCGCGGAGAAACCCTGACCACCATCAGCCGAAAATACAAACTGAGCAAAACCACCCTGCTGAAGGCCAATAATCTCGAACAGGAGCGGCTCTCCCTGGGGCAACACCTGAGAATCCCTTACCAGACCACGGCCTACAAACTGAGCGACGAGCCCCTGCATTTAGACCGGGCCGGAGCCCGCATCTCCTTGTTCTCCATACGCACAGAGCCATCCGACACCAAGGCCAGCAGGAAAAGTAAATCCGGCGGCCACAAAAAAGAAAAATTGGCAAAAATATCCGAAAAGAAGACTTCTTCCTCGCCGGCCAAGGAAAAGACAAAAAAATCTCCGGATTCGTCACCCAAGAAAAGCAGCGCCAGAAAAAAAAAATAACCCCCTGACAGCAGCTTGAGGCTTGGACAGCAGATGAAACTTCAAGGGAAGATAGGCCTGGTTCTTGGAGGGGCAAAGGGAATCGGCAAGGGGATCGGCCTCGCCCTGGCCAAGGCCGGGGCCACGGTGGTGCTCACCTACCATGACTGGCCCGAAGAAGCCGCCGCCATGCAGAAAGAGCTGGCCGCCATTGGCGACGAGCATCTGGCAATCAAGATCGATCTACGCGAACCGGCGGCAATCGAGGAACTGATCTCCACCATCCGGGCGCGTTACGGCGCTCTCCACATCCTGATCAACAATATCGAACGCGGCGGCATGCCGGTTGTGCATGGCCCCTACACCCCGGAACAATGGGAGCTGGAGATGGACACCACCCTGCGGGCCAAATGGTGGGTCATGCGTTCCGCCCTGCCCCTGTTGCGAGAAAACCCCGAAGCCGCAGTAATCAGCCTCTCTTCCATTGCTGGGATTGTCGGGCGCACCGGCCCGGCGGGCCTGATCTTCAACGATGGCTACAGCGCGGCCAATCGCGCCGTCTCCTCCTTTACGGAAACCTGGGCCAGAGAGGGCGCTCCCGCAGTGCGGGCCAATGAATTGATGCTGGGGTTTTTTGAAACCAGACACGCCGAACAGACCCGGGGATGGGACCTGCTCAGCGCGGAGCAGCAGACCGCCATCCGCGAACATATCCTGCTGAAACGGACCGGCAAGATCGAGGAAATCATTGCGGCGGTTTTCTTCCTGTTGCAAGACGCCACCTACATGACCGGGGCAGTGCTGCGGATGGACGGCGGCTATGTTCTGGGCGGCGAAAGCATCCCGCCCATGCCGGTGGGGGTGGAGTAAAAGTCGGAATTTATCCAAAAGAGTGCTTCGACAGGGCTCTCTTGAGCTTGTCGAAAGGCTCAGCACGAACGGAATATCAAGGCATACTAATAAAGTTATCCGTTCACCCTGAGCCTGTCGAAGGGCAGTTGCTACGAATCCATCACCTCTTGACTTACTTCTTTCCCAGTCCCATCTTTATCAGCAGATCCTCCACCGCCCATTTCGGAATCTGATGCAGGACCAGTTCCACGGCCTTGGCCTTCATGTCGTCTTCATTTTTGGGAATTCCACCCTCGCTGGCCGCCATCTCGGCAAAAATATCCTCGGCGTCGAACCAACAAATCTCCTGGTCGTTTGTGCCATATACGGTCAACACCCGCCGGTTGGTCTCGTGCAGGTGTTCTTCTTCCATCACCGCACCGACCAGTTTCTTGGCCACCTCATAGGGAATGCATTGCATCTCTTCCGCGCTCATCGATTTCTCCTCGGTCTTTTTTGATCTGCCGCCGTACTCACTACCCTATTTTTCCGCGTTTTTCAAGCACTCCCTCGTACTCCACTTCAAGGATTTTCGCCCGCTTTCCGGCTTGACGGCTTCCGAGCAGACTGGTAATACAAAATCATTCCCTTACCGAAAGGTTTTTCATGAATCACGAAACATTCATGCGCCTCGCCCTAGAACAAGCGCAACAGGCCCTGGCCAGCAACGAATTTCCAGTGGGTGCCGTCATTGTTGCCGGAGACGTCCCGGTGGCCTTAGGCCGGCGCGAAAACAGCCAGAGCGCAACCGCCAACGAACTGGACCATGCCGAGATTGTCGCCCTTCGCGATCTGCTTGCCCGCAGGCCGGATATCGACCGGCAGATCCTCACGGTCTACTCCACCATGGAGCCCTGCCTCATGTGCTACTCCACCCTGCTGCTCAACGGCATCCGCACCTTTGTCTATGCCTATGAAGATGCCATGGGCGGCGGCACGGGCTTGCAGCTTGCCCATCTCACCCCCCTATACCAAGCCATGGAACCAGAGGTGCGCATCCTGCCCCATGTCCTGCGCCAGGAAAGCCTGGACCTTTTTAAGACCTTTTTCACCAGCCCGGAAAACAACTACTGGCAGGGCAGTCTGCTGGCAAAATACACCCTGGCCCAGCCCTGAACAGCCGCGCCATGAACCAGCCTGTCGCCAAGACCCTGCACTTCAAGCCCCACGAGCGCAATATCTTCTTCCACATCCTGACCGCCTGCAATCTCGCGTGCAAACATTGCTACATCAACCCGGCCCAACACGGCACCGGGAGAGTTTCCCGCGAGACCATGGAGCAATGGCTCACCCTTTTTTATGATCCCAAAAAAGAAAGCAACGTCATCTTCCTGGGCGGCGAGCCTACCCTGCACCCGGACCTGATCCACGGCATCCGGTATGCCCGGACCTTAGGCTACAAAACCATCACCGTGGATTCAAACGGCTACCTGCACCACGACCTGCTCAACCGGCTCAAGCCCGACGAGGCAGTGCTCAGCTTCAGCCTGGACGGGCCGAACCCGGAGATCAACGATGCCCTGCGGGGGAAAGGGGTTTTCGATACCTGCACTGCCAATCTGCAAAAAGCCATTGACCTGGGTTTTGAGGTGAGCGTGATCTACACGGTGAGCCGCCTGAATATCGAGCATCTTCGGGCCATGCCCGAGTTGCTGGAGCGGTTGGGCTGCAAACGCTTTTTCATCCAGGTCATCGGGCTGCGCGGCAAATCGGCAAGCGAACAGAAAACAAGGCTACAGGTCAGCCCGGAGGAGTGGCTGGCAGTGATCCCAGAGGTGGCAAAGGATGCGGCCCGGCGGGGGATACATGTCATCTACCCCAAAGTTTTTCTGGAGCCGGGGGAGAAGTTTGACTGCGCAGGCAATGTGGCGGAGAACTACTTCATCTTCCCCAATGGCCGGGTTTACCTCTGCCCGCTGTGCGAAGATTTTCCCCTGCACACCTTCCGCATTGAAAACAACTGCCTCGTTGAAAACAGCGGGATCAGCGAAAAAAAGCTTTTCTCGCTAAACATCCCAGAGGGCTGCGTGATGAACAAACTCTTGCAGCCCGGCAACATCGAATACGGGCCGGACGGCAGCCCGCGCCACCGGATTTCCTGCTGCCTGCTCAAGCAGGAAATCCGACCCGAATAGTCACAACACAGCACGAAAAAAGACGGCCGGACTTTGCGCCGCGACCGCCTGTAAAATCGACCCCTGGGATCAACAGAGACCAAAGAATCTCACCGACTCCTGAGATACAACTCCTCCACCTCTTTTCTGGCCCACGGAGTTTTTCGCAAAAACGTCAGACTCGATTTGATGCTGGGCGCGGCAATAAAACACCTGATTTTGATTTTCCGGCCCAGCGCCTCCCAGCCATACCGGGCAACCAACTGGTCAAGGATCATCTCCAGGGTGATGCCGTGCAGTTGATTGCCGGACTGAGGGGACATGGCCTGGGGGGCAACCAGATTGCGCCGATCATGCCCCCCAGCCCCCTGCCTGTCATTGCGGGGTGAACTTGGTTTTTTCACTTTTCTTGGCCTGCTTGGCTGCCTTCTTTTCCTTCATGCTCTTAGCCGGTTCCTTCTTGACTGCTTTTTGGGTGTCCTTGGCCTTACTCATGATTGGCGCTCCTAGATGGTTGAGGTTACGATCCCGCGCCCTCCCGGCGAACTGCAATGCCATGGGAGCGGCACGACTCATACAATTCATCATGCCTTTTTCTTTTCATAATGGCAAGCTTTACGCGCAGAACACAAGGGAGAAAATTCGCCATTGTTGCCTGCGCGCTAATCGTCTAATATAACGTTTTTCCTTTTCGCTCTCGGGGACGCATCCCCGCTTTTTTTAGGAACAGCTATGAACATAACACTTCTGGACTACGGGGCCGGCAATGTCCGCAGCGTCCGTAACGCCATCAAAAAACTCGGCTTCACCGTTACCGACGCAAAAACTCCGGAGGATATCCTGGCTGCGGAAAAGCTGATCTTCCCTGGAGTCGGCAGTTTTGGCAGCGCCATGCAGCGGTTGCACCAATTCGGCTATGTCGAACCCCTGCTGGAATACCTCCGGGCCGATCGCCCGTTTTTGGGCATCTGCCTTGGGCTGCAAACCCTGTTCGAGGGAAGTGAGGAGGCCTTGGGCGTGGCCGGACTTGGAATCATCAAGGGTCAGGTCAGACGGTTCACCGAGACAACCCTTTCGGTTCCGCAGATCGGCTGGAACGGGATCAACATCAGAAAACCCTCCCGGCTCCTTGCCGGATTCACGGAAGAGAAGCTCTATTTTGTCCACTCCTACCGAGCCGCCATTGAGGCTGGAAACGAGGAGTGGGTGCTGACCACCACCAACTACGGCGAAGAATTTATCAGCTCCGTGCAGAAGGGCAATGTGGCGGCCTGCCAGTTCCACCCGGAAAAAAGCGGCGCTGCCGGGCTTGCGATTCTTAAAAATTTTCTCGAAGCCACGGACCTTTCCGCCGCCGGCCCCATGGACATCACCTCCTCCCCGATGGAAACACGACTCGCCAAACGCATCATCGCCTGCCTCGATGTGCGCAGTAACGACAACGGCGACCTGGTGGTAACCAAAGGCGACCAGTACGATGTCCGCGACAAGGGCGAGGTGCGCAACCTCGGCAAGCCGGTGGAACTGGCCCGCCGCTACTACGAGGAAGGCGCCGACGAGATTACCTTTTTGAACATCACCGGCTTTCGGGATTTTCCCATGAAGGACCAACCCATGCTTGAGGTGCTGCAACGCACCTCGGAACAGGTCTTCGTGCCGCTCACCATCGGCGGCGGCATCCGCGAATTCACCGACTCCACCGGCAAGCATTACTCGGCCCTGGACGTGGCCTCGGAATATTTCCGCTCCGGGGCCGACAAGATCTCCATCGGCAGCGACGC
>Ga0315272_10001013_pt1 | contig 14197 bp, 14 predicted proteins | sample C3_middle_MG_FD_203918 | JGI IMG/M metagenome (GOLD analysis project Ga0315272, IMG submission 203918) | Sediment microbial communities from Yellowstone Lake, YNP, Wyoming, USA - C3_middle | ecosystem: Environmental > Aquatic > Freshwater > Lake > Sediment | place: USA: Wyoming | collected...
TCATCGGATAGCGGGGTGGACGCGTAGTGCAGCTTGGCTTGAGGCTGAGCTTTTGAGGTGGATGTGCCGAGGCCAGGTGTAAGCCATTGAAGATGCTGCGCAGGGAACTTCTGGGCCTGCTCGCCGCAACGTCGCTTGCAGCCTCCGATAGCGCCTCGTCGAGCGTGGCGCCGCGCGGGCACTGCCGGGTCACGGCGTGGCTGGGAGATCCCCCTCTCGACGCCGGCCAGGTCAAAGCGGATGTGGAAGGGGAAAAAGCGAAGGTGCTCGCGGTGCGCGACCCCGCGTCGCCGCTTCTGCTGAACGTGGTGTTGGATCTCACCGGCGATATGGCACTGATTGAGCCGGCGCGTGAGGCGCTCAAGACGGAAGTCGCGGCGCTGAGTTCGAACGTCTGGGTTTCGCTGTTACGGGCCCAGGACGGCCTGCGTGTGCTGACTGATCCCGGACCCGATCGCGCCGGGTTCAACGCACAACTCGATGTGCTGGAGACGACGGGACGGGCCGGCCTGCTGGAAGTCGTCCAACCCGCGGTGGAACTGGCAGAGCGGATCCTCCGGCGTTCTCCGATCCGTACGGCGCTGCTCTTTGTCACCGACTCGAATATCTACAACTACCGCGAGGATTACACAAATCCCGTTGTCAATCCGAGCGACTCGCGCGATCTCAGCCGCCGTTTTCCGGAAGCCCTGATCCGGGAGAAAACGGCCAAACTCGCGGCGGCGCTGAACGTGACCGAGGTGCCCGTCTTCGTGCATCATCTGGCCTGGCTGCGCGACCGTCTGAATGAGGCGTATCAGACGGGATTGCAGCAGATCGCGGAAGCAACCGGCGGCTCCGCTTCTTTCAGCCGCGCGCCGGGCGATATCTCCGGAGATATCAGTCAGATATTCCGCAAAATTCTGAGTCACTGGGCTGTCGATCTCGAATTGCCCGCCGGCACCAAGCGGACCTATTCCGTGCAACTCTCCGTGGAAGGCCGTGAAATTCAGTACCGTACAAAGTACACCCTCGCTCCGCATGCGAAAGGAAGTCTGTCATGAATCGCTGGCCTCGTCTGACTTCGTCGGTTCTTCCGCTTCTGGCCGCGTGTCTGTTTCTGGTTCTGTGGCTGGTCAGCCGGAAAGAGGCGCGCATCTTGGAAGGTGAGCTCACGCAGCTTCAGAAGGCGCACATCGAAGCCGAGTCGCGCCTCCAAATGGAGGAAGATCAGAACACGGAGCTGCGCAAGCAGCTCGAAGCCAACGGCGTCCGTCCGGCCCTTCCGCCACCGCCCCGCGGCGCCTCGGCGTCATCGGTTCTGGAGGCTGTGCGCAAGCTGGCGCTGACCCAGCAGGAACTCACGGACACAAAGGCCCAACTACAGGTGCTGCAGCAACGCGCACAGCAGCTTGAGTACAACACAAACCAGCTCCAGAGCGACAACAAGCGTCTCACAACCGCGGCCGGCGAGGCGCGCGACGAAGCCGACTCGCTGCGCAGGCTGAACGAGGCGATGGACGCCGAGTTGAAATCCAAGGCCGCCCGCGCCGATTCCGCCGATGCACAAGCGCGCCGGGCTCAATCCGAAACGGGTGACGTGAAGCAGCAGCTCAACCTGATTACCTCGACGTTCCGCGAGTTGGACGACATCGCCAGCCGCCGTGACACGTACCTGAGCAATCTACTGCGCAAGTATCGCGACGTGAACGACCAGCTCCGCTCGCTTTCCGCGCGCCTGGACCGTTACCGCGATACGAACAGCGCTCCCAGCTTCTCCACCGATCTGCCACGCCTGCAAAGCCTGGTGCAAAGCGCGGAGGAGGACTTGCGGCAGGTGCAGGCGCTGGACGCAGAAGCACGGGGGCTCTCGAATAAACTGAAGCCGCACTGACGCCGCTTCGCCACGTCGTGTTGAAACAATTGCCAAGCGAGGAATCGCCCAAATCGGTCAATCCGAAACCCGCGAGACTGGCCTCCGGCGCGGAAAGTCAGGAAGCGTCGGACGAAACCGCAACCGCAACTTGAAGAAACCCTTAGCTTTTCAAGGGGATAGCTTCGGCCGTGTCACGGCTCGCCACGCTTTGCAGACTGGGTCGTGGCCGAAAGCCCCGAGTCGCCGGAAACTTCCCCGGCATCCTGATTTCCCGCCAGTCGCCCGAGAGCTGCTGTTTGCTCACGCTGCCGGGCCCGGCGTCGGCCGGCTCGGCTAATCCACCGACTCCAGTTCTTCTTTCCCGTCGCCACCGTTGGTCTCTTCCGTCACCGGGCCGGACTCCAGAAGCTTCTTTCCGTAGGCGTAGCCTTCGTCGAAAGCGGCCAGGTTCAGTTCGCGGAACCGGGCGGGCACCGAATCGTTCACGGACTTCCTGCACGACTCCAGGGAAATCACCTGAGAGATGGCGCACAGGAAGCCGACCATCACCACGTTCAGGACCATCTTCTTGCCGAGTTTCTCGGCCAGCCGGGTAGCGGGGATGCCATAGACCTTCAAGTGCTGCGGCAGATTGTCCAACCGCACCAGGTCTTCTTCCACCAGCAGGATGCCGCCTTCTTTCACGTCGGGCGTGAAACGGGCGTAGGCTTCCTGCGACATCACCACCAGGATGTCCGGGTTGGTGAGGTAGGGGTAGAGGATCGGCTCGTCACTCACGATCAGGGCCGCGCTCGCCGCGCCTCCGCGCGCCTCGGGCCCATAGTTCTGGGTCATCGTGGCATAGCCGCCGTCATAGAGGGCCGCGGCTTTGCCCAGAATGTGCGCCGACAGGATCACGCCCTGCCCGCCGAAACCACCGATCCGGAGCTCTCTTAGCATTCGCCGCACGCCTCCTCTTGTTCATGTTCCACCTGGGGCGGCGCGTCCACCCACTCATGGTAGTTCGCGCCGAGCCTGTCCCGCATCAGGGTCAGGTAGTCCGCCCGCTCGCGATCGACGAACTTCCCGACGATGATTTCCTTGCCCGGCAGCATCGCCACCTCATGGGTCGGGGCGCCGTTGCGGACCTTGCTCCGCTCTTTGTAATCCTTCATCGCGGCCAGACCATCGCCCATGTTGTTCCTGCGCTGGAACAACGTCGGACACGGCGTGACCACTTCAATGAACCGGAAGCCTTTCTTCTTGAGGGCTTCGGCCATCGAGGTTTCCAGCTGCTTGACGTGGAATGCGGTCCAGCGGGCGACGTACGTCGCGCCGGCTGCGTCGACGAGCTGCGGAATGTTGATGTCCGGCTCAAACGCGCCGTAGGGCGTAGTGGACGACATGGAGGACGGCGGCGTGGTCGCCGCGGCCTGCCCCCCGGTCATCGCGTAGATCATGTTGTTGACGCAGATCACCAGCAGGTTCATGTTGCGCCGCGCGGCGTGAATCAGGTGGTTGCCGCCGATGGAGACCAGGTCGCCGTCGCCGGAGTAAACCACCACATTAAGCTCAGGATTGGCCAGCGACAGGCCCGTGGCGAAGGGAATCGCGCGCCCGTGCGTCGTGTGGAAATGGTCGGTTCCGATGTAGCCGCCGACGCGGCCCGAGCAGCCGATGCCGCTCACCACGACCAGCTTCTTCATGTCCACGTGATTTCTCATCAGGGCGTGAACGAAGCTGTTCACCGTCGTGCCGATGCCGCAACCCGGGCACCAGATCGACGGAATACGCTCCATCCGAAGAAAGTCCTCGACCGGATTGTGAACGGCAATCTCCGTCAGCGTACTCATGCTTTTGCCCCTTTCCCGATCGCGCCACGTTCGATTGCCGCCAGGATGTCCAGCGGACGGTGCACCGTGCCGCCAGGATGCGGCATTGAGATGGTCTGGCAATGGCCGCCCGCGCAACGCTCCACGGAAAGCACCACCTGGCCCATGTTCAACTCCGGCACGACAAACGCCTTCACCCGTTGCGCAACTTCCCGGAAGCGTTTCTCCGGGAACGGCCAGACACACTGGAGCCTCATGCGGCCCACCTTCACGCCCTTGGCGCGCGCCATCTGGATGGCCCGTTCGGCGACGCGCGAGGTGATGCCGTAGCTGACCACCGCGACGTCGGCGTCGTCCATATGGTCCTCGTCGATCAACGTGAGTTCGTCCTCCGCCCGGCGGATCTTATCGAACTGGCGATTGATCAGGATTCTTTGCGCCTCGGCGTTGCCGAGCGGATAGCCGCGGCGGTCGTGGGTCATGCCCGTGACATAGATTTTGTAACCCTCTCCGGCGCTCGCCATCTCGGGGACCAGGTCCTCGCCGAATTCGCCGTAGCCCAGAAACTCGCCAGGAGCTTTCGAAGGCCGGCGGCGCGGGAAGATTTCGATCTCTTCCGCTTTCGGGATGACCACCTTTTCAGTCATATGGCCGACGCATTCGTCCATCATGACCATCACCGGAACGCGGAACTGCTCGGCCAGGTTGAAGGCTTTGACGGCCTGCCAGAAGCACTCCTGCGGCGAATTCGGCACCAGCGCGATCAGGCTGTAATCGCCGTGCGAGCCGAAGCGCGCCTGCATCATGTCGCCTTGCGCCGGCAGTGTCGGCAGGCCCGTGGAGGGGCCGCCGCGCTGGACATTGAAGAACACGCAGGGCGTCTCCGTCATGGCGGCGTAGCCGATGTGCTCCATCATCAAAGAGAAGCCGGGGCCGGAGGTCGCCGTGAACGCTTTCTCGCCAGCCCACACCATGCCCTGTAGCGTGATGGAGGCGGCCAACTCGTCTTCCATCTGGATAAACAGCCCGCCGAGTTGGGGTACGCGGCCGGCAAACCGCTCGACAATCTCCGTGGAGGGCGTAATCGGGTAGCCTGCGCCAAATCGCGCACCTGCGGCGATTGAGCCTTCGCACGCGGCCGCGTCGCCGTTCATAAAATGAGTGCCAGTGAGCACTGCCCGCGCGTCTGCGTGCTGCATTTCTCTATGGGTTTTCATCGGTTCTGCGATAGTCGCCATTTCAGGCTTCCTTTCCAGGTTGGCTCTGAGCCTGAGCCGCCGGGCGAGGCTGCGGCTCCCGGTAACCGAAAATCGCGAAATCCGGGCAATACATGCCACATAGATTGCAGCCGGAGCATTTGTCTCCGTCCACGAGATGCGGCGGATGGTAGCCCTTGGCGTTAAACGCCGAGGAGAGCTTCAGGACGTGAGTGGGGCAAAATTCCACACAGAAACCACATCCCTTACAGCGCTCGGTTACGACAACGACGGAGCCTCGATTCAAGGAGTGCCCCTCCTTCCATACCTCAAGAGACATGCAATTTGAGTTCCGCACTCTATCGTCTGAATTGTGATGAAGAATCCTACGGTTATGTAACACCAGCGCGGTCAATTGCACGCGATGCGTGGTATCGCTCACTTGCCGGTGGCGTAAGCCTCGGCATATGACACAACCACAGGTTGAGGCGGGTAATCTGGTGCGGCGGTTGGGGCACTGCGGAAGGAAGCCGCAATCTAAACGGAGATCCGGGGGGCGTTGGGTCCTCCCTGACGCTGGCGGCTCCGCTTCAGAGCCGAGCCGCGAAGCGTAAGGGAGGGTTGCTATTAGCTTTCTCGCGTTGGCGTGCGACGCTGTGCGTCCGCTCGCTCAGCGTCTGGTCAGGTCGCGAATCCAGATGTCCTTGAAAAGCATTTCAGCCCCGCCCCCCGCGTGCAGTTGCAGCGCGATTGTGCCGTCGAGGAAGTCCGCGTTCGGATCGGTGAAGTCCACCATCTCAACGCCGTTCAACCGCGAGGTATAGCGGTTGCCCTTGACCGTGACCAGATAGTCGTTCCAATCGTTGGGGCGAACGACGGTTTCCTTGTCCGGCGAGGGCCATACGAGCCAGCCTTTGATGGAGCTATAAACGCCGGCCGTGTGGTGGGTGACGTTGCAGTCGATTTCGAACTGGCCTCCCTGGGAAACGTCTACCGTGCCGGGTTTGAACTTGGTGTGGAAGTACACTCCGCTATTGCCCGTCTCCACGCACTTGAACCGGACGGAGAATTCGAAGTCGCGATAGGTCTGGACCGTCTCCAGGTAGCCGTAGTTCTTGGTGGCGTTCTTGCCGCGAATCATGCCGTCTTCCGCGGTCCACTTCTCGACTCCGACATTGTGCCAGCCCGTGAGGTCCTTGCCATTGAATAGCTGGACCCAGTCCTCGCCCGGCGGCTTCGTGCCCGCGGGCAACTGGGCGAATAGAGGGGCGGCCATCAGGCCGGCGAACAGGAATGTGATTGCTGTCTTCATCGATCGGTTCCTTTCTCACTCACTCAAAGCCGCGACGATGGCCGCGGCGATCTCTTGCGCCCGAACGAGGACGCGTTCTTCCGAGGGACCTTCCACCATGACGCGGGCCAGCGGTTCGGTCCCCGAGAATCTTACCAGCACGCGGCCGGCAGCGCCGAACTCCGCCTCCGTTGCCCGGATCTCGGCCTGAACCGAGGGCAATTCTTCCAGCGGGCGCTTCACCTGAAACCGCACGTTTACGAGCCTCTGCGGATAGATATGGAAATCGGCCGTGAGCTCGTCGAGGCACTGGCCCGTCTCCTCGGCTTGTTCGATGATGCGTAGCGCCGTCAACAGTCCATCGCCCGTCGTCGCATATTCGCGGAAGATGACGTGGCCGCTTTGCTCGCCGCCCAGCGGCAGATCGCTGCGCAGCAGTTCTTCCAGCACGTACTTGTCTCCAACACGCGTCCGGATGAGTTCGATCCCACTGGCTTCGAGCGCCCGCTGCAAGCCGAGATTCGACATCACGGTCGCCACGATCGCGGGCGATCCATGTTTGCCGGCGAGCTTGCCTTCAGCGTGCAATTTGCGTCCGGCGATCAGCAGCGCGTGATCGCCGTCGATCACCTTGCCCGTTCTTGCGACCGCCATGCAGCGATCCGCGTCGCCGTCGAACGCCGCGCCATAGTCCGCGCCATGTGCCACCACCGCCGCGCGCAGCGCTTCCGTATGCAGCGCTCCGCAATTCAGATTGATGTTGCGGCCATCCGGCGCACAACTCATGGCCACGACCTCGGCGCCAAGCCGGGCGAACAGTTCGGGACCGAGGTACGAAGCCGAACCGTTGGCGCAATCGAGCACGATTTTGCGGCCCTTCAGGCTGCGGTGGAAGGTGGAGGCGAGGAAATCGAGGTAGCGGCTGCCCAGCGTCGCGTCCGGCTCCACGGCAACGGAGACTGGCTCGCAGTCTTCGGCCGCGAACGTGAAAATGCGCTGCTCAATGCCATCTTCGATTTTGTCCTCGAGCTTGAAGCCCGAGTGGTCGAAGACCTTCAGTCCGTTGTCGCGGTATGGATTGTGCGAGGCCGAGATCATCAGGCCCGCAATGAAATCCTCGACTCGTGTTACGTATGCGATGCCGGGCGTAGTCGTGAGTCCGGCGAAGACGGGCTCCGTTCCGCTGCGGCGCAAGCCCGCCGCTATCAGCGCCGCGAACTGGGGGCCGGACTCGCGCGTGTCCATCCCGATGACGATGCGTGCCGACTCGTGGCCGCGCTTCCCGGCGGCAGCGCTGGCCCATTCGCCGAGCGCGCGTCCGAACGCATAAACGGTTTTGGGATCCAGGGGATACTCCCCCGCCACCCCACGGATCCCGTCGGTTCCAAATAGTTGTCTTGGCATGAGAGCTTACTTCTCCGCTGCCGGGACCAGGCTGATGCGAACGGTGACGTTCGACGAGGTGGTGAAGCTCACGCGAGGATCGGCAGCGTAGGCGGCGGTGCGCGCAACTCCGCCCGGCGCCATGGCGCGGACATCCACAGCGTCGGTTTCCACAAACTCGATCGAGTGGACCCGGTTCTCCGGTCCCACGACGGTCAAACTCGCCGGAGTGACTTCGTCCACTGTCGCTTCCATGCCCGGAGGTACGTGATCGAGCCGGACGCGAACTGGCACGGTCTTCTGCGCCCGGCTTTCCAGCCGAAGACGGATCTGCCCCGGCAGGGCCTTCTCCAGCACCACACCGCCGGGCAGGCGAATGTTGGCGGCCGTAATCGAAAAAGTCTTTTCCCCAGGGCCTTTCGCTTCAGCGAGATCGATCACCACAGGAGAAGGATTGGTCGAAGCCCGGGAGAGCAGCAACGATGGTCCGCGCAGGATCAGATGAACGTGCTCGACGAGGTCCGAGCCAATATCCAGATTCTGGGGGATGTTGCGATACTGGACCGGCACGCTCACCGATTCGGTCAGGTCGTTGGCGCCGTTAATGGCGAACCACAGCAGAAACGAGATGGCCAAAGCGGCGAATTTCCAGCCGAGATTCCGTCCGGCGAACCATTTCACGGCTAGATCCCTCCTCGGCCGTCCATGTCCTCGGCCGGCGTCTCCGGAATCGCGAACTGGAGCGGCTGAGAATAGGGGTGCTTCAAGCGCTCTGCCAGGACTTCCATGGTAACGTCCTCTCTCAGTTCGCCACGCGCCGCGAGAGAGATGCTGCCTCGCTCCTCGCTCACGATCACGGCCAGACAGTCGCTCTCCTCCGTGACGCCGATACCCGCGCGATGGCGCGTGCCGAGCTTCCCGGAGAGATTCGGATTCATCGTCAGGGGCAGGAAGCAGGCGGCCGCCGCGATGCGCCCGTTCTGCACGATGACCGCGCCGTCATGCAGCGCCGCGCCGGGTTGGAAGATGGCCAGCAACAGATCGCGCGTCACGCGCGCGTCGAGGGACACGCCGCTCTCGATGAACGAGCGCAATCCGACGTCGCCTTCGAGAACGATCAGAGCGCCGATCTTGTGTTGTGCCAGGTAACCCACGGCCAGCACGATTTCATCCGCGATCTCGCGGGTCTGGAAGCGGCTTCCTATGCCCATCCAGCGTTGCTCGCCGAGGCGCGACAGCATGCGCCGCAACTCACTCTGGAATACGACGATCAGCGCAAAAGCCGTGTATGGCGCAATCGCTTCCAGGACCGTGCGTACCAGTTCCAGGCCGGTCCAAAGCGTCGCGACGTAGACCAGCACTAGCGTTCCGAGCCCCAGTACGATATGCGCTGCCCGGCGGCCCCGGATGATCATCGCCGATTGATAGATCAGCAGGGCCACGAGCAGAATATCGATCACGCCGCGGATGCTGAGCCGCGGCATCACCTCGCTGAATTGGAGCAGGAATTGTCGCATCGTGCGAGTGTCAATAATATCAAGTATGGACGCGCATCTAACCTTCCAGTCTACCTGACCTCAGACGCCATCTTGTTCGATTCCTCGTATGGCTTTGAAGCGTTGTTTGAGGTGGGCCCGCGGAGCCACGGTCCTCCGCCCGGCGCGACAGCTCAAGCGGACTTCAGCTCCGTCCACAGCCGGTCGCGAAGTCTCTGTACGCTGAGCGGCGAAGTCGCCATCCACTCCCCGCGGGTGAGCGTTTCCGGCGGGGGGTATAACGTCGGCAATGCGCGGATCTCGTCCTGGAGGAGATCTCTCGCGGCCCCGTTGGCCGTTGCGGTGCGGCAGCCTCGCACGATGTTCGCGTTGACATCGGGCCGCAGCAGGAAATCGATGAACCGCAAAGCCAGCCCCGCCCGGCGGCTCTCGCGCAGGATCGCCATGTTGTCGGCGTAGAGTCCGAAGCCCTCCGCCGGGTAGGCGAACTGCAGATGCGGCGCGGCGTCGATGGCTTGCTGCGCGGTGGTCGCCCAGAGTTGTGCGCTGGCGATATCGCCGGAGACCACCTGGTCCCGGACCTCCGCATTCATGTATGCGCGCAACAGCGGCTTCTGCCTGAGCGCCTGGTTCTTGGCTGCCCGCAGATCGCCGTCGCCCTGCGCATTCCATGAACGTCCGAGAGTCTTCAACGCCGCGCCGAACACCTCCACGGCATCGTCGAGCATCGTGGCGCGTCCCTGAAAACGGTCCTGCCACATGTCGCTCCACGCCGTTGGCGCGGGCGCCAGGCGGCTGTTGAAGAGGATGCCCGTCGCGCCCCACATGTAAGGTACGCACCATTCGAGGTTTGCGTCCCAGACGGGCCGGCGGAACGGCGTGTCCAGGTTGTTCACGTTTTTCAGCCGGCTCGCGTCCAGGCGCGCCAGAAGACGCATCTCACGCATCGGCCGGATGTAGTAGTGGGTCGGGAAGACGACGTCCCAGCCGGAATTGCCCGACATCACGCGCGCCAGCATCTCCTCGTTGCTTTCGTAGACGCTATAGCGGAGCTGGATGCCGGCTTCGCGCTCGAACTGGCGCAGCACCTCGGGCGGGATGTAGACCGACCAGTTCAACACGTTCAGGCGAAAGCGGCGTCCGGAGCAGCCCGCGGCGCCGGCGATGCTCAGAAGAAAAGTGCGTCGCTTCATCGCTCCCTCAATCGCTCCGCGGCCAGAATCAGTGTCCCGATCAGAGCCACGATCAGCGTCGAAATGGCATTCACCACCGGGTTCGCGCCGCGCCGCGCCATGGCGTATAGCACCATCGGCAAGGTCTGCGAATCGACTCCGGCGACCAGACTCGTGATCACGTAGTCGTCGAAGGAAATAGTGAACGCGAGCAGCGCCGCGGCGCCAATGCCCGGCGCGAGCAGCGGCAGCGTGACGCGCCGGAACGCCTGCCAGTCTGTCGCTCCGAGATCCATCGCGGCCTCTTCCAGCAACGGGTCCATCGTTCGCAGCCGCGCCAGCACGACCGTCACGACGTAGACTACCGAGAACATCACGTGCGCCAGCACCACCGTGTGCATGCCCAGGCGGAAATCGAAATGACCGAAGATCCATTGAAAGAAAGCGAGCAGCGAGATGCCCATCACGATCTCTGGCGTGACCAGCGAGAGAGCAAGTCCCGCCGCCATCCAGCGCGAGGCGCGCTTCCATAAGGCGTAGGCGCACAACGTGCCCACGGCCGTAGCTATCGCGGTCGCGGTCACTGCGACGATCAGACTGTTGAGCGTCGATTCCAACAACTCCTGGTCGCCGAACGCCTCCGCATACCAGCGCAGCGAGAACCCCTCCCACACCGTGAAGCGCGAACCGTTCAGGCTGAAGATCATTAGAATCGCCAGCGGCAGGTGCAGAAACAGGTAGACCAGGACGGCGTAGGTGGAGAGCCACCGGCTGGTCCGCATGGGCGATGCCGCGAGGCTGACACTCGCGCCGCTGGAGGTCATAACAGATCTCCTCCCGCCGCTCCGTCTTTCCTGGCCAGCGGCAGCATCAGTAGCAGCACCACGCCCATCAGCGCCATGGACAGCGCCGAGCCGAAAGGCCAATCGCGAGCCGTCGTGAATTGGTTTTGCACCAGCGTGCCCACCAGAATCGTTTTGCCTCCGCCGAGCAGATCGGGGATCAGATACGCGCCGAGGCAGGGAATGAAGACCAGGATCGAACCGGCGCGAAGCCCCGGTTTCGAGAGTGGCAGAACGATCCGCCAGAGCACCTGCAGCGGGCGCGCGCCCAGGTCCGCGGCAGCTTCGAGCAGCGACCTGTCCATGCGTTCGAGCGTGGCGTAAACCGGCAGCACCATGAAGGGCAGGTACGTGTAGACCAGCCCGAGCAGCACCGCGCCGTAGTTGTACAGCAGCGGCAGCGGTTGCGCGATCAATCCCAGTTTGAGAAGCACAGAGTTCACCAGGCCGGTGTCGCGCAGCAGAAACATCCAGGCGTAGGTGCGCACCAGGAAGCTCGTCCAAAAGGGCAGGATCACCAGGTGCAGATACAGGCTCCTGTGCCGCTCCGAGCGGGCGATAAACAGCGCCAGTGGAAAGCCGATGCCGGCGCAGAAGAGAGTCGCCGCCGCGGCGACCGCAAACGACTTCCACAGGATCCCGGCGTAGAGCGGGTCGGCCAGCCTCTGCCAGTTCTCGAACGTCCACGGCGCCGTTACGCCTCCGTATGCGCCGCGCGTCAGGAACGTGTAGGCCAGCAGGATGACCATCGGGATGCCGAACAACGCGGCGAGCAGAGCCGCGGCCGGCGTAAGGAACATCGCGCGGAGTCTGCCGCTACTGAGCCGGGGGCGCGTCATTGTACTCACACCGGGTACTCACGCGGGTAACCGAAGTTCATCCTCGGGCCGCCACCACACATGCACGCGGCCGCCGCTCTGGAAAGCGCCATCAGAGTACGGCAATTCCGCGACGAAGTGCTCACCGCCCGGCAGCACCGTTTCCACATGCAGGCAGTTTCCAAGGAACAGGCAACTTTCGACAACCGCTTCGAAGACGCGACAGGCGTTTGTGGGACGCTGCTCGCTCAGGCGCGTCGCTTCGGGCCGGACGCCCACGCCATTCAGCCAGTTCACAGCCCCGAGAAAACCCGCTGCAAAGCGGCTTCGCGGCTGTTGGTAGATCTCGCGCGGGGTGCCCACTTGTTCCAGCCGGCCCGCATTCAGAAGCGCAATCCGGTCCGACATGGAGAGTGCTTCTTCCTTGTCGTGAGTCACAAACAGGAAGGTAATGCCGACGCGCCGCTGCAACGCCTTCAGCTCGTCGCGCACTTGCTTGCGCAGGTTCGGATCGAGCGCTGAGAGCGGCTCGTCCAGCAGCAGCACGTCGGGATGGAGCACCAGGGAACGGGCCAGCGCCACACGCTGCTTCTCGCCGCCGCTCAGTTGCGCCGGAGTGCGGTCCGCCTTGCCGCCGAGTTGCAGCATCTCGACCACTTCGGCGATGCGCTTGTCCGCCCCGCCGGGCCGGCCGCCACGACGGTGCCGCAGACCGAAGTCAATGTTTTCCCATACGGTCAGATGCGGGAAGAGCGCGTAGTTTTGAAAGACGGTCGAGACGTTACGCTCGTATGGTTGGCGCTGTTCGATCGACTCTCCACGCAGCAGAATTGTGCCGCGGGTCGCTTGTTCCAAACCGGCGATCAGACGCAGCGTGGTGGTTTTGCCGCAGCCGGACGGTCCGAGCAGGCTGAAGAACTCGCCCTCGGAGATCGTGAGCGACAGATCGTCCAGCGCTCTGTGCGCGGGATAGTGACGGGATAGAGCGCGGAGTTCGAGGACCTCTCCCATTTTTCTTTTCCGAATGGTACCGCAACGCCGTCCCGTTCCGGGCGGGCGCGCGTTCAGCGCGCCTCACGCCGCATGGGGATATACTGTCGGCCATGAATCGGCGAGACCTGCTAATCGGCGCCACGGCGCCCTTGTTCATTCCGCACAGCGCGTTCGGCGCTAATGATCGTCCGGTTTTCGGCATCATCGGCACGGGCAACCGGGGCGGATGGCTGCACACGGCCTTCATGAAGCTGGGCGCGCACTGCGCCGCCGTGTGCGATACCTATGAACCATTCATGGAAAAGGCGCGCAGCATCTCACCCGTCGGGTGCAAGACGTACGCGGATTATCACGAGTTGATCGAGCGCAAGGATCTCGACTTCGTCGTGGTGGCCACGCCGGACCATCAGCACCGGCCGATGCTCTTCGCCGCCCTGAAAGCGGGCAAAGACGTCTATCTCGAAAAGCCGTTTTCTATGAACATGGCGCAGAGCGCCGAGATGGTGGCCGAGGTGCGCAAGAGCGACCGCATCGTGCAGGTCGGGATGCAGCGCCGCAGCATGCCGTTCATTTACAACGCGAAAAAGCTGATCGACGATGGCGCCCTGGGCAAGGTCTGGTATGCGCGCGCGGCTTGGAACTGGAATTTCCTGGAGTGGCTGGGCACCTCGCCGCTCGAGGGCAAGCTCGATTGGGAGCGCTTCCTCGGAGATGCGCCGAAACGCCCGCTGGATCCGAAGCGCTTCCGCTGGTGGCGCGGATTCTGGGACTACTCGGGCGGCAACATGACCGACCAGGGGACGCACCTGATGGACGTCGTGCAGTGGATGACCGGCAACAGTTCGCCGCAGGCGGCGGTGTGCAGCGGGGCCGTCAGCCGCGCGGTCCTGGCCGAGGCGCCGGACGTCTTCACGGCGGTCTTCAATTACCCGTCGATGGTGGCCACCTGGTCGCTGTGCTACACGAGCGCCTACGACTTCGATTGGTCCGTCACCTTCCAGGGCGAAAAGGCCACGATGGTGCTCAATCGCAAGGGCTATCGCATTTTCAAGGAGCCGGAGCCGAGCGCGGCGCCGTGGAGCGCGGGCGGCGCCGACACCGTGATCGCCGAGATGGCGGACACCGATAGCGCGGATTTACACCAGCAGAACTTCCTCGATTGCATCAAGAGCCGTAAGCAGCCGAACTGTACCGTGGAAATCGCCGCCGCGGCAGTGGCCGGGCCGCACATGGCCAACATCGCCTATCGCGAAGGGCGCCGGGTGACTGCGTAGTTTCGCATTATTGTGGGGCGGCTCTCCAGAGCCGCGTGGGGCCTCCAGGCCCCACAAGTTTGTCCG
>Ga0315272_10001015_pt1 | contig 14189 bp, 8 predicted proteins | sample C3_middle_MG_FD_203918 | JGI IMG/M metagenome (GOLD analysis project Ga0315272, IMG submission 203918) | Sediment microbial communities from Yellowstone Lake, YNP, Wyoming, USA - C3_middle | ecosystem: Environmental > Aquatic > Freshwater > Lake > Sediment | place: USA: Wyoming | collected...
TGAAGAGGCGATAACGGCAAGAAAGACCAGCGGTGCATAACTCGCCCGTTCAGGCGAGATCGGCGCCAGCATCCACCAGCCATGTTCACGCATTGTGTCCGCCAGGCCGGTACCCAGCAACTCGCGCGTTGCGGCGTCGATATGCCCGATTATCGACGCCGGCAACACGCCCAGCAGCAGACCGAGCGCTGCCAGCCAGATCAGGCCGGCTTTTTCCCAGGGGCCGGCATCGTGGGCATCCTTCAGCGCGTCCTCGCGCATCTGGCCGAGAAAAATGATGCCGTAGAACTTGACCATGGCGAAACCGGCCATTGCCGCCACCAGCGCCACCACCGCAGCGGCGATCGGTACCAGCATGTTGAGCCAGGGATGGGGCAGGCCGGGTGAGAACAGGAAGCTCTGCAGCAGCAGCCATTCCGAGACAAAACCGGATAGTGGCGGCAGACCCGTGCTGGCAAGGACTCCGATCAGAGCCAGCCAGGCTACCCATGGCATGGGCCCGATCAGCCCGCCAAGCTTACCCAGGCTGCGCTCTTTGGTGGCATGCAGAACCGACCCGGTGCACAGGAACAGCAGGCTCTTGAAACCGGCGTGCGACAAGCAGTGGTAGAGAACCGCCGTCATGGCGAGTGCAGCAAGCACTGCCATGCTGTAGGCATGAAATATAAAGGCGAGGCCGATGGCCACGAAAATGAGTCCGATGTTTTCGATGGAGGAATAGGCGAGCAAGCGTTTCATGTCGGACTGCACGGTGGCGAATAGAACCCCGAAGAGCGCAGTAGTCAGGCCCATTGCCAGTGCCACTACTCCCCACCACCACGTAGCGGCGCCGAGCGATGAGTGGAGCAGGTCGAAACCGACGCGGAGCAGCCCATAGACCGCCGTCTTGAGCATGACGCCGCTCATCATCGCCGACACGGGAGAGGGCGCGGCAGGATGCGCTTCAGGCAGCCAGACATGCATCGGTACGATTCCGGCCTTGGCACCGAATCCGAAAAGCGCCAGCAGGAAAGCCGCCGAGGCCCAGAAAGACGTGTGTGGCAGCGCGCGCATGGCATCGAAGGTGTAATCGCCGGTACCACCCGCCATGACACCAAAACAGAGCAGGATGGCGATGGCGCCGACATGGGCAATCAGCAGGTACAGGTAGCCGGCACGCCGGATCTCCTCGTGCTGGTGATTGGTGGTGACAAGGAAAAATGAGGAGAGGGCCATGGCCTCCCAGGCCACCATGAATGCATAGGCATCATCGGCCAGCAGCACCAGCAGCATGCTGGCGAGGAATAAATGGTACTGCAGGCAAAGTAGTCCCGGCGCCGTTCCTTCACCCTGCCTGAAGTAGCCGGCGGCAAAAACCGAAATGCCAGCCGAGGTAAACCCCAGCAAAAGCACGAACACGGCGGCGAGACTATCCAGGCGCAGATGGAAGGGCATATCCGGCAAGCCGATCAGCAACACCGCCGTCTGCGCGGGTTGGCCGAGAGAGCCAAGGGCGACGAAGCCCGCAAGCAAGCTGACCAGGGCGCCAAGGGGAAACAGCAATTTGGCGATGAAACCCAGGCTGCGCGGTGCCGTTAGCCCGGCCACGCCAATGGCCAGCCACATCCCGATCGCGCCGAGCAAGCCATCAAGGGCGAACTGGCGCAAGATCTCGGATAGGTCGGGGAAGTTCATGGAAACCTGTAAGGCGCGCCGAAAAAGGCGGTGCCGGATTGAGACATTCTAGGGGACAAAGTTCCCGCACGTGGGGGAACCGCGCGACACCTCCACGACGGCTGTCACGCCGCCGTCAGAATTTTGCCGAGCGCCACGGGGGAAACCCCGGCGATCACAGCGGCTGTCTTTCCTTCACTGCCATGACTGCTATCCGGCTCGAGGCGCCCCATCAATGCAGCAAGCGCTTCGCGATCGGTCTGAAAAATATTCACCTTGCCGATTTTCTCGGCCAGTCCGGTGCGGTCCATGACATCGAGCACCTGTCTCTTTGATCCGCTGAAAGCCAGGGTGACGCCATTGCCCTTGAACCGTTCGATCAGGTTTTCCAACATGTCTACGCCCGAAGCATCAAGGTCATTCATGCCACTGCACTTGACCAGAATGTGCGTGACGCGGGGATTTTCCCTTTCCAGCTTGAGCAGGGCATCCTCGAAGTAGCTTACATTGACAAACCTCAGCGCTCCATCGAAGCGGATCGCCCCCAGCCTGGAATGCAATGGCGACAAACCGTAGCGCACCGCGTCGCGCAGTGTGGCGTCGTCATGCATGCCAAGAATTGCAATGCGTGGTCGCATCATCCGATAGAGCAGCATGGCCAGCGAGAGCATGATGCCGGTCACGATGCCATTCTGGATATTCGGCGCGAACGCGAGGGTGGCAACGAATGTGATCGCCGCAGCGATGCCGTCGTCACGGCTCGCGTTCCAGGCATTCTTGACGGTGCGGAAATTGACCAGCCCCGCCACGGCCATCATGATGATGGCTGCCAATACCGGCTTGGGCAGGTGGAACAGCAAGGACGTAAAGAAGAGCAGCGTCAACAGCACGAATACCGCGGAGATCACCGATGACATCGACGTGCGGGCGTTCGAAGCGAGGTTGAGCGCCGAGCGCGAAAAGGAGCCGCTGACAGGCATGGTATTGCACAGTGCCGCGGCAACCTTGGCCAGACCCTGGCCAATCAGTTCCTTGTTTTCGTTCCAGGGCTGTCGCGTGCGAATGGCGATGACCTTTGAACTGGACATGGCCTCCATGAAACTGATGAGCGCAATGACGAATGCGGCGGGCACAAACCCGACGGCGACTTTCCACTCGAAGGTGGGCAGACCGATCTGCGGCAATCCTTGCGGTACAAGCCCGACCACCTGCCCACCGAGGCTCGCATAGCCAATGCCGTAGCTGACCCAGGTCAGCAGCGCCACCGTGATGAGAACACCCGGCAGCTTCGGGGCATAACGTTTGAACATAGCCAGCAGGCCAATGGCGGAAACGCCGAAGGCAACGGAGATCTCATGCACCTTGTCGATATTCGACACGACATGCCAGATGTCCAGCATGAAATGGTTCGATTGCTGTGCCGGAATGCCGAGCAGGGTGGGCAACTGCGACAGGCCGATGATGATCGCTGCAGCATTGATGAAGCCCATCAGCACCGGGTGCGACAGGAAGTTCAGCAATACGCCCATGCGCAATGCCCCGAAGGCGATCTGGAACACGCCGGACAAAAGGGCAAGCAGAATGACGTAGGTAACGTAGAGGTCGCTGCCATGGGCAGCGAGCGGCGCGACACTGGCAGCCGTGAGCAGCGAAGTCATCGCCACCGGCCCCGTAGACAACTGCTGCGATGAGCCAAAGAGTGCGCCCACAATCGTCGGGATCAGGGCGGCATACAGGCCATAGTAAGCCGGCATTCCAGCCAGCTGCGCGTAGGCAAGCGATTGCGGGATCGCGACCAGCGACACCGTGATGCCGGCAATCAGGTCATCCTTGATCGTGTCCGCCCGGCTTTCAATCCATTTGAAAAAGTACTGCATCAGCCCAACGCCATCGAGTTGCTTACCGAAATTCATATTCATCCATCAAATTAAACCCACTGCCACCGGAGGCCGCCGGTTCACGCAAAAATATTTTGCAGGTGCTCGACTTCCAGCGCCCTCTCGACGGGTCGTCGCTGTTGGGACAGCGTCCCGGGCCCTGCGATCGACTCAACGGCAGCCACCGGCTCGACACGATGGGTGGTGGCGAGGCGACGCTGGAAGTCGCCAAGATTGTCGCCAGTGTTGGCAAAGGACATCGCGGCGAACGCGCGCATGATTTCCTGGAGAAGGGTATTCACGAAAAGTCACCCGGGTAGTTCATTTCAAATCGCCTGTAGAGTTACACACCACGAGATGAGCACCATTCGTGCCAACGCTTCTAGTCGTTGTTTTTAATGAATTTTCCAATACAAATCGAACGACAATCCATTTCAATTTGTTGCATATTGCAATACACAAAAACCGTATATCACTACAAACATTGATAAATATCGATGTTTTGTTAATATTGAAGATGTTGCATTTATTGATAAAGTAGATTCATAATGCAACACACTCTCATAATAATGTCGTCAAACTGACATGAATTTCCAGTGGCTCTGGCCATCTCTCGGCCGCAAGGTCACCATCGGCTATTTCGCGATTGCCGCCCTCATGCTCGGCGGTGCGGCCGTTACCTTTCAGGAACTGCGGGTGATCGAGGAAAAAGTGTCCGTGGGCAACCGCATGTCGGAGCTGTTCGACAACGCCATGGAAATTCGCCGCTTTGAACGGAATTACTTTCTCCACCGCCAGGAGTCCGACTATCGCGAAAACGCCCGCTACATAGCGCAGATGAGGGATCTGCTCCGCGGCAGCCCCTTGCTTGCCACAACGCCTGAAGGGCTGCAGCGCATGGGTGCCCTGCGCAACCTGCTGAATGGATATACGCAGGAAATCACGGAATACGCTGCTGCCGTCGCAGCCGCCAAGCCGGCCCGCGCTGGCGCCCTTGAATTACGGGTCAGAAGCGTCGGCAAGGATATCGTGGCGATTACCGAGGCAATGGCCGAAACGGAGCGGCGCCAGATACAGGATTCACTGGCCATCCTCCGTCGCACCCTGGTGCTGTCAATCGCCGTGCTCACCGTCATCATCATCATGATTGGCCAAGGCCTGTCCCGCAGCGTAGTTCATCCGCTCAAAGAGATGGAGACCAGCCTCGACGCCGTCTCAAGCGGGCGCCTGGGTACCCTGTCCGCACCGTCGACGGATCGCGAAATCGTAGCCATCATTAACGCGTTCAACCACATGTTGCATGAACTGGATTTGCGCCAGCGCTACCTTCTGCGTGCCGAAAAACTGTCTGCACTCGGCACCATGCTCTCGGGCGTCGCCCACGAACTCAACAACCCTCTGTCCAACATAATGTCTTCCTGCCAGATCCTGCAAGAGGAAATGGAGGAGGCCGATCCGGCAACTCGCGACAAACTGCTCGCCCAGATCGAAGGACAGACGGAACGGGCGCGCACCATCGTCAGGTCGCTACTCGACTTCGCCCGCGACCGCGAATTTCACAAGGACTCATTCGCCCTGAGACCGCTAATCGAGGAAACTGTCGGCTTCATCAAGGGCGAGGTGCCCGGAAGAGTCGCCGTGAAAATCGCGGTTCCCGGCGCCCTCATGGTTTTCGGCGACCGGCAGCGCCTGCAACAGGCTTTCCTCAATCTGATCCGCAATGCCGTGGAAGTTGTCGACGGCGAGGGCCGTATCGAGGTCAGCGCCGAACGACATTCCATCAGCGCCGCGGCGAACGACGAAACGCCATGGACGTCGGGGTGTCGCATCGATGGCGACGTCGTGGATATTCACGTTCGCGATGACGGGCCGGGAATTCCGCCGGAAGTACTGCCGCGGATTTTCGATCCTTTTTTCACGACAAAAGATGTCGGCAAGGGCATGGGGCTCGGGCTCTTTGTCGTCTACGAAGTGGTTGATGAACACGATGGCTACATCGTCGCAGAGAACGCTCCGGAGGGCGGAACCACTTTCCACATGCGTCTGCCGGCCAGCACGCCAAGCCAGGACGCAACTGCCGAGCAAAAGCAATCATGAACGCGAAAACCAGCCACGGCCGACTATTGATCGTCGACGATGAAGAAATCGCACGCCAGAACCTCGAGCACGTCATGATCCGTGCCGGCTACGCGGTAACTTGCGCTGCCAGTGGCGTTGCTGCAATTTCCCTTATCGAAAAACAGGATTTCGACGTGGTGCTGACCGACCTGCGCATGGAAAAGGTCGACGGCATTGAAGTCATGAAAACCTGCCGCCACCGCCAGCCCGATACCGAAACTATCCTGATCACCGGTTACGCGACCGCCGAATCGGCGGTCAATGCCATGAAGCATGGTGCGTTCTATTACATCGCCAAGCCTTTCCGCCTTGATGAAGTCCGCAAGGTAGTCGCAGAAGCCATGGAGAAGGTACGACTGAAGCGCGAGAACCGCGCGTTGCGCGAACAGATTGCGGATATCGAGGGGCCCGTTCGCATCATCACCCAGGATCCGGCCATGCAGGGGCTGCTGAATCTCGCCCGCCAGGTCGCGCCCACCGACTGCAGCGTGCTCATCAGCGGCGAAAGCGGGACTGGCAAGGAACTCCTCGCCCGCTACGTACATCAGGCCAGTACGCGCGCAGCCAATCGATACGTCGCCATCAACTGCGGCGCCCTGAACGATCAGTTGCTCGCCAACGAATTGTTCGGCCATGAGAAAGGAGCCTTCACTGGCGCCAGCGCAGCCAAGAAGGGGTTGATCGAGGCTGGCACCGGCGGCACGCTGTTCCTCGACGAAGTCACCGAAATGTCACCCGCTATGCAAGTCCAAATGCTGCGCGTGCTGCAGGAGAAGGAGGTCTTGCGACTTGGCGCCACGCGCCCGGTCAGATGTGACATCCGCGTGATCGCCGCAGCCAACCGCGACATCGAAGCGGCGGTCAGCAGCGGGGCTTTCCGCCAGGACCTCTATTTCCGGCTGAATGTCGTCGCCATGCAGATCCCGCCGCTGGCGCAACGGCGCGACGATATTCCCTTGCTGGTCCAGCACTTCCTGACCAAGTTCTCGATACGAATGAAGAAGGACGTAACTTCGATCGCGCCTGCCGCACTGGCAATCCTGATGGGATACGCGTTCCCCGGCAACATCCGGGAATTGGAAAACGTCATTGAGCGCGGCGTAGCAATTACCAATGGCGACACCATTGCCGTCGAGCACCTCCCGCCAAACTTGCAGAAATCGGAATCGCTGGCGTTCGGCAAACGCGACGGCAAGCTGCCGACCCTGGAAGAGCAGGAAAGGCACTACATCCGGCGCGTCCTTGATGAAGTCGGAGGCAACCAGACGGCGGCATCCGAAATCCTGGGCATCAACCGCGTATCGCTCTGGCGCAAACTGAAAGCCAGCCAGGATGGGAGAAAACCCGGCTAGAACTCGTTGCGGATGCGTTTATACCCGCGCACCAGGGTGCTGTTGGCTTGCGCAACGCTTTCGGAAAAGCCGGCGGCGTCAGCCGTGACTGGCTGAATGCGCGCCAGTTCCTCGTCCGAATGGACATTGGTGGTCGAAGGGATATGGAAACCCGGCGGCACGTGACAACCCTCCACGACTGAGTTGTGCCGTACGACTGAACCATCGCCCACCGTGCAATTGAAAAGAACTGAATTGAAACCGATGAAGACGTTGTCGCCCACGGTGCAGGGGCCATGCACGATGGACCGATGGGCGATCGAAGTTGATTGGCCAATGGTGACCCCACCGCCGGCCTTGCAATGAATCACCACGCCGTCCTGGATGTTGGAGTTGGCGCCAATGACGATGGGGTCCATTTCACCCGCTTCGTTCACCTCGTCAGCGCGAATTACGGCGTATGGACCAATAAAGACGTTTTCCTCGACGATAACCTTGCCGCACAGGATGGCAGTGGGATCGACGAAGGCGGATTCGTGTACAACCGGGACGTGCCCAGAGGGGTTTTTGCGGATCATTTGGCTTCAGCGCCTGCTTCAGTACCGGGGAAGTTCGCATGATAGCGCGCCGGCACATCAAACGGCATCACCGCCGCAACAGTGTCGAGTCGTGCTCCAGGCCGGCTGCCGAGGCCGCTGCATAGGCAGCCTCGATAGCCTGATCCGCCGTGGCAAAAATATTGGTCTGACCAACGTAGTCATACAGACCCGTGGCGCGCATGACGTCGATTGCCTGCTTTTTCAGGCCGGAGAACAACACCGTGATGCCGCCGGCGCGAAGGCGTTCGACCAGGTGCCGAATCACCTCTTCGCCGGAAGCGTCGATTTCGTTGATACCGTCGCCGACCACGACCAGGTAGGCGATCCGCGGATTCTGAGCAACCGCCTCCAGAATCGCATCCTCGAAATAGGCAACGTTGGCGAAATAGAGGCGGCCATCGAAGCGCACCGCCTCCACCACTTGGGACGCCGGAAGCTTATTGACTTTTACATCACGCAAGGTGCCATCGGCATGGCGGCCGAGAATGGCGACGCGCGGTGTCATGGTGCGATAGAGGTACAGCATGATGGCCAGCCCGGCGCCGACCATAATGCCCTTGTCGAGGTGCGGCGCCAGCAGCAAGGTCGCGACAAACGTCACCACTGCGGCAACGCCGTCATGCCGGTTGGCTTTCCAGGCATGCCGGACGGCGCCAAAATTGATCAGACCGAGCACTGCCATGATGATCACCGCGGCCAGCACCGCCTGTGGCAGGTGGTACAGCAGTGGGGTCAGAAAGAGCAGCGTCAGCATAACGAACAGTGCCGTGATGATCGACGAGACGCCGGTACGGGCGCCGGCATTCATGTTTACCGCCGAGCGCGAAAATGAGCCGGATACCGGATAGGATTGCGTAAAGGCACCCACGATGTTGGCGATGCCCTGTCCCACCAGTTCCTGGTTCGGGTCGACCTTTTCCTTGGTCTGCGCAGAGATGGCCTTGGCGATGGAAATCGCTTCCATGAAGCCGACCAGCGAAATCACCATGGCCGCCGTGAGCAGCGCGCCGACCATGTCCCAGGAGATGGTCGGCACGCTGATCCGCGGCAGGCCCGCAGGCACCGTCCCCACGACTTCGCCGCCGCCGGAAAATTTCAGTTCGCCAACGCTTGACTTGGCGATGCGCCAGCGCCGACCGTCGCTGCGCTCTCCCGCCGGCACCCTGCCCTGCGCATGGAACTGCGCTGGCTGTCCGGCGGTAGCGTCTACGCGCTCGAAGACGAAACTGCGAATGGCGCGATTACGGCGACGGTTTTCGTCCTCGCGATCCTTGAGCTGCAGGGTCAGCAACTCGGTCTCATAGCTTACGGTCGCCGCCTCGTGGCCCAGTTCTCCGCCGGTCTTGCGCAGCTTCTTCAACTCGCGCGCCTTTTCGGCAAGCTGTTCGTCAAGCTGGCGGATGCGCATGTCCGCATTGACGAATTCGACCAGCAGCGTCCGCGCCTCCTTGTCCATGACATCCTCGACACGCGCGCTGGCATTGCGCTCGAAGCCGATCTGCCAGGAAACCACCGTGGTCAGGGTGACGGCGATGAGCACACCCGGCAGCCGCGGCGCCACCTTCCTCAACAGGAACATGATGGCGACGGCGGCAAGGCCAATGGCCAGGGTGGGTAGATGAGTCTCATCCACCTGCAGGAGCACATTCCAAATATCGTTCAGAAAGGACTCAGAGCGGCCCATGGGCACTCCGATCAGCTTGTTGAACTGCGACAGGCCAATAATCATCGCCGCTGCGTTGGTGAAACCGACTATGACAGGGTGGGACAGGAAGTTCACCACGACGCCAAGCTTGAACAACCCCAAAATCAGCTGGACGATGCCGACCAGCAGCGCCAGCATGATGGCCAATGCAATGAAATGTTCACTGCCACGGGCGGCGAATGGTGCCAGCGAAGACGCAGTCAGCAGCGATACCACGGCTACCGGCCCGGTGCCAAGCTGGTTGGAAGAACCCCACAGCGCGCCCACCGCCACCGGCAGAAAGGCGGCATACAGCCCATAGTACGGCGGCATGCCGGCAAGCTGGGCATAGGCCATGGCCTGCGGCACCAGCACCAGCGCGACCGTCAGGCCGGCAACGAAATCCGCGCGCAGGGTGGCGCCGGAGTATGGCAACCAGCGCAGGAAAGGCAAAAGGCGACGAAGAGTAGCAGGCACGAATGAATGTCAGGCAAGATCCGGCAAGGCGCAATGTTAGCGTGCTCCAACGCGGGTGTCGTCGCACGACGGCAGTTTTTGGCGATAATGACCCGTCGCCTTTTTTCGGGAGCAAACCATGGATCTGCACAACGCGCACTGGGGCAAGACCATTTTTTGGGGAACAATCGCCGCCATGTTGTATGCGGTCATGTTCTACTACTCCGACGCCATTTTGCATCTTGCGCACACCACCCCGCCGAGCTGCGTGGTCGGCCATGGCGCAGAGGTCATCTATTACCACAAGCCGGATGCCGCCGCCTGTGCTGCCAAGGGTGGCCAGATGGAGCCTGGCAACTGGTGGCACGTGCTGATTCCGATCCTGCTCGCCTTCGCCATTTCCGTAGCGCACGGCGCCTTCACCGGCCTGTTCTGGGACGTAATGGGCCTCAAGGCCGCCAGCAACGCAGAGAAGAAAAAATAGTCATGGAAGCCACCCAGTTCATCGAACTCAATGCCGCGACCGTCTTCCTGCTGGTCCTGATCGGCTTCATTGGCGGCATGGTGTCGGGTTTCATCGGCTCCGGCGGTGCCTTCGTCCTCACGCCGGCAATGATGTCGCTGGGCGCGCCGGCCATCGTTGCCGTCGCCTCCAATATCTGCCACAAATTTCCCAAGGCACTTGTCGGCGCGACCAAGCGCCACAAGTACGGTCAGGTCGACGTCAAGCTCGGCATCATCCTCGGCATCTTTGCCGAAATGGGAATACTCGCCGGCAAGCATCTTATGGTCGGCATCATGAACACTTTTGGCAAGGTGGGCACCGACCTCTATGTTTCGGTGATATTCATCGTCGTCCTCGCCGTCGTCGGCACCTTTGTCCTGCGCGACTACCGCAAGCTTCGCAACGCACCGCACAGCGACGAATTTGTCGTGCCGAAGATTGCCCTCTGGGTGCAATCGATCAACATTCCGGGCACGATGATTTATTTCGCGGCGATCAAGGCGCGGGTCTCGCTGCTGTTCATCATCCCCATCGGCTTCGCCACCGGCCTGCTCGCCTCGGCCATCGCCGTCGGTGGCTTCATCGGCGTGCCGGCAATGATCTACATTCTCGGCGTGCCCGCACTGGTTGCGTCCGGCACCGAACTTGTCATCGCCTTCATCATGGGTGTGGGCGGCACCTTTCTGTACGGTCTCGAAGGCGCGGTCGATGTGCGCCTGTCGATGTTGATCCTGCTCGGCTCGCTTTTCGGCATCCAGCTCGGCGCCATTGGCACAACCTACGTCAAGGACTACCAGATCAAGCTGGTGATGGCGGTGATCATGCTCACCGTGCTCTTCTCCCGCGTGTTCTACGTTCCCGCCTACCTCTCCAAGCTGGGCATGATCGCCCCGATCGAAGAAGCCCACATCGCAACCCTGAAAACGCTCGGCGACAGCGTGCTGGCCGTGGCGCTGATCCTCGGCGCCATTACCGTGCTGACGGCACTGACCAAGGGCATCGCCGAACACCGCAAGGCGGACTATGCCCGGCAACTGGCCACCGGCATGGCGGCTTATGCGCCGGCGCACGGCAGCTTGAATCCGACCGGACGTTTCGAGCGCATCCTGCTCGCCACCGATGGATCGGAGTACAGCGAAGGCGCCATTCGGGTTGCCGTCGCGCTGGCCAGCCGCAGCAACGCCAAGCTGTTCATTACCGGCGTCGCTGTCTACAGTCCCGAATATGCGTCCACCGTGCCCGGCATCGAACAAGCTGCGCTCGACATGGCCGAGCGCAACATCGCCAGCGCGGTGCAGGCGGCGGCCGGGATCGACCACGAAATCATCATCGCCGAGGCCGAAGACCCCTATCGCGGCATCGTGGATGCCGCCGAGGAATACCGTGCCGACGTCATCGTCATGGGGCGTCGCGGCAAGCGCGGCCTGGCCCGCGCCATGGTGGGTGACGCCACCGCCCGCGTCATTGGCGCGGCGCCGTGCAGCGTCATGGTGGTACCACGTGGCGCCAAGGAAATCACCGCCGGCATTATTGTTGCGACCGACGGCTCGCGCTACAGCGACGCTGCCGCCTATACCGCCGGCAAGTTTGCTCTGGCAACCAAGCTGCCGCTCGCCGTGGTTTCCGCCGTACTCGCAAGCCATAACGAGCAGCGACGTCGCGAGGCCATCGTCGCCGTCGATCGCGTCAAGTCGGGTCTGGCAGCGGAATCGGTCGACGTCACCGGCGTGGTCACCGAGGGACGGCCGGACCAGGTCATTCTCGACCAGGCACGCAAGGCTGGTGCCGACCTGATCGTCATGGGCACACACGGCCGCACGGGCCTCGATCGCCTGCTCATGGGCAGTACCACCGAGCGAGTCATCGGCTCGGCCGATTGTCCCGTGCTCGCGGTAAAAGGCTAGACCATCCCCGAATGAACCTGCCGCCGGGCCTGCTGGGCAAACTCCTGCCTTTCCTGCAATGGTGGCCGATGGTCACGCGGCGCACCGCACGCCAGGACCTGCTTGCCGGTTTCACTGGTGCGCTGATCGTACTGCCCCAGGGTGTAGCCTTCGCCACCATTGCCGGCCTGCCGCCGCAGTACGGTCTGTATGCGGCGATGATGCCGGCGGTTGTCGGCGCCTTGTGGGGCTCATCCTGGCACCTTGTCTCGGGCCCGACCACCGCGATCTCCATCGCCGTTTTTGCAGCGTTGTCGCACCAGGCAGTGCCGGGCTCCGCCCATTTCATCAGCCTGGTACTCACGCTCACCTTCCTCGTCGGCGTGTTCCAGCTGGTCCTCGGACTGGCGCGCATGGGAGCGCTGGTCAATTTCATCTCCCATTCGGTTGTCATCGGCTTTACTGCCGGCGCAGCCATACTCATCGCGGCCAGCCAGGTCCGCAATTTCTTCGGCATCGACATACCCCGCGGTACGCCGTTTTACGAAATCATCCACCAGCTTTTCCTCCAGGCCGGAAACATCAACGCCTACGTCGCCGGCGTCGGCGTCGTCACACTGGCCACCGGAATTCTCGCCCGGCGCTATGTGCGCAAACTTCCCTACATGATCGCCGCGATGATCGTCGGCAGCCTTGTCGCCGATTTCGCCAACATTCTGCTCGGCCAGGAAATCACCGGAATCAAGACGGTAGGCGCCCTCCCGGCAACTCTGCCGCCGCTCTCCCTGCCTGACTTTTCGCTTGATACCCTGCGCCACACCATCGGTCCGGCGCTGGTCATTACCATGCTGGCCCTGACCGAGGCTGTCTCGATAGCACGCGCCATTTCCGTCCGCTCCGAGCAACGCATCGATGGCAACCAGGAATTCATCGGCCAGGGCCTGGCCAATATCGTCGGCTCGTTTTTCTCGGCCTACGCGTCAAGCGGCTCGTTCAATCGCAGCGGCGTGAACTACGAAGCAGGTGCGCGCACGCCGCTAGCCTCGGTATTTGCCTCGATCTTCCTGCTGCTGGTGCTGCTGGCCGTAGCGCCGCTTGCCGCCTACCTGCCCAATGCCGCCATGGCCGGGATTCTCTTCCTTGTCGCCTGGGGCCTGATCGATTTCCACCACATTACCCACATCTGGCATACCAGCAAGGCGGAATCGGCCATTCTCGCGGCAACACTGATCGGAACACTGTTCAACCTGGAAATGGGCATCTTCCTTGGTGTCTTCCTCTCGCTGGTGATGTACCTCTACCGCTCGGCGCGGCCGGAGATCGTGCCGGTAGTACCGGCACCCGAGGAAGGTGCCTACCACTTCATCCGCGCCAAGGACCGCCCGGAGTGCCCGCAATTGCGCATCATGCGCATCAATGGATCAGTCTTTTTCGGCGCCGCCAGCTACGTGCAGCAAGCACTCCAGCAGATCGACGAGGTCAATCCCCATCAGAAGTCCGTGCTGGTCGCCGCCGGCGGCATGACCTACATCGACATCGCCGGCGCCGAGATGCTGGCACAGGAGGCGCGGCGACGTCGCCGTCTTGGTGGCGGGCTGTATTTCTACCGCATGAACAAGACCATCTACCAGTTTCTGCGCGAGGGTGATTACCTCAAGGACTTTGGCGAGGGGGCTTTTTTCCCGGTGATGACCGATGTCGTTCATGCGCTGTACTGGACGCTCGATCCGGATGTCTGCCGCAACTGTAAAACGCGCATCTTCAAGGATTGCAACAGCGGCATGCTGCCGGATGGTTTCCGCCGTCAGCGCCTGATGCTGGCCACGGACGGCAGCGAATTCAGCCGGGCGCCGCAGGAAGTTGCGATTGCCCTGGCTCGCAGCTTCGGCGTGACGCTCGACGTCATGACCTCCGTGCCCACGGCGGAAGAAGACGCGATTGCGAGAAGTCGCCTGGCGACCGCCAGTGGGGCGGCACAGGCAGCCGGTGTCGCCACCGAGGAGATTGTGCGTTATGGCAAACATACGGTGCAGCAGCTGATTGACGCCGCGGCCGAGGCAGACACCAATGTCCTGATCGTCGG
>Ga0315272_10001017_pt1 | contig 14166 bp, 11 predicted proteins | sample C3_middle_MG_FD_203918 | JGI IMG/M metagenome (GOLD analysis project Ga0315272, IMG submission 203918) | Sediment microbial communities from Yellowstone Lake, YNP, Wyoming, USA - C3_middle | ecosystem: Environmental > Aquatic > Freshwater > Lake > Sediment | place: USA: Wyoming | collected...
CAATGACGGCTCCCTTTCGTCATTGCGAGGAACGCAGTGACGTGGCAATCCATGTTGGAGCGCCAGTGCTGTGACCATGGATTGCCGCGCTACGCTCGCTATGACGGACAAAGTGGCAATCGCAATTACGCTCAGGCCGGCTGGTTCAACCACTGCACGTAGCTTGATACACCCGTTTGCACATCAACAAAGGCGTGTTCGCAGCCGGTGGCGCGCAAGCTGGCGAGGTCGGCCTGGGTATAGCACTGGTACTTGCCGCGCAGGGCGTCCGGGAAAAGCAGGTATTCAATCACGCCGGCTGACACCATGGCTTCAAGCGTCAATGTAGTCTTGCCCTGGATGCCCCGCATGGTGTTGACAACGGCGCTGGCCACGTCGTTGAAGGGCTGGGCGCGGCCGCTGCCCAGGTTGAAAATACCGGAAATTCCGGGGTGGTCAAAAAACCAGAGGTTGACCGCCACCACGTCGTCAACAAAAACGAAATCACGCCGCTGTTCGCCGTTCGCATAGCCGCCATAGGTGCCAAACAATTTGACCTTGCCTTCGGCGACAAACTGGTTGAACTGGTGAAAGGCAACGCTGGCCATGCGACCTTTGTGCTGCTCGTGCGGCCCATAGACATTGAAGTAGCGAAAGCCCACCACCTGGCTGGTTTTGCCCATCATGGAGCGCTCAAAATTGATGCCGCATTCGCGCCGCATGCGCTGGTCAAAGAGCAGCTTGGAGTAACCATAGACGTTGAGAGGCCGCTCATAGGCGGCCTCTTCCTTGAAGGTATCCGAGCCACCGTAGGTAGCCGCGCTGGATGCGTACAACAACCGTGCGCCGCGTTTCTGGCAAGCCTGGAACAAGCCGACCGAGGTCGCATAGTTGTTGTCCATCATGAACTTGCCGTTGCTCTCCATCGTGTCGCTGCACGCGCCTTCATGGAACACCGCCTCGACCTGGCCGAAAGCGCCCTGGACGAAATCCTCATAGAACGCGCTGGCATCGACATAGTCGGCAATTCTCAGGCTGGCCAGGTTGCGAAACTTGTCGCCTTGCGTCAGATCATCGACGGCGATGATGTCGTTCAGGCCGCGTGCGTTGAGGCCTTTGACAATATTGCTGCCGATAAAGCCGGCCGCGCCGGTAACGACGATTCGGGTCATTTAAACAACTCCTCGTAGGAAACCGTGGCGGTGCCAAATTTGCCCACGACCAGGCCGGCGGCCCGGTTTGCCAGTGGCAAGGCTGCGCGCGCACTCAGGCCCGCCGCCATCAGCGTGGCCAGGGTGGCAATGACGGTATCGCCCGCGCCGGTGACATCAAACACCTCACGCGCCAGTGTGCTGACGTGAATTTGTCCCTGGGCATCAAACAGCGTCATGCCGGCTTCGCTGCGCGTCAGCAACAGCGCGTCGAGTCCGAGTTGTTGGCGCAGGTTTTGGGTTTTGGTTTGCAGTTCCGACTCGTCCGCCCAGGACCCGATGACCTGTTGCAGCTCCGTGCGGTTCGGTGTGATGACGGTGGCATTCTTGTAGCGTGAATAGTCGGTGCCTTTCGGGTCAATCAGGATAGGTCTGGCACCCGAGCGCGCGCGCGCAATCATGTCGCTCACGTGCGCCAGGCCACCTTTGCCGTAGTCGGAAAACAAGACCACGTCATGTTCCGGCACGAGGCGGGTAAAGGTTGCGGTTTGCGAGGCCAGCAGTTCGGTCTTGGGCGTGTTCTCGAAGTCCAGGCGCAGCAATTGTTGCTGGCGACCAATCACCCGCAGCTTGACGGTGGTCTGCAGATCCGCGTCACGGCCAAAGTGGCTGCGAATGCCGGTACCGGCCAGCAATGCTTCGAGCTTGTGGCTGGCCTCATCCGCCCCAACCACCGTGAGCAGCGAAGCTTGCGCTCCGAGCGTCACCACGTTGTAGGCCACGTTGGCAGCACCGCCGCAGCGCTCTTCTGCCCGGGTAATGCGCACTATCGGCACCGGTGCTTCGGGTGAGATGCGTTCGACCGCACCGTACCAGTAGCGGTCCAGCATCACGTCGCCAACCACCAGCACGCGGGCCCGGGAAATCTTGTCTTTTGAGATGGTCATAGCTCTTCGACCCGCTGCGGCGGGAAGCTGTCCCAAGTCTGGCAGCCGGGGCATTGCCAGAAATGTTGTACCGCCTCGAAGCCGCAAGCGGCGCAGCGGTAGCGTAGCAAGGGTTGCACAGCATGGTCAAGCGCGCGCTGCACTTGGGGATGAAATTGCTCGTGTTCGAATTGTTCGCCGGCAAGCCATCTGGCCGCCGCCACCAGCGAGGGCTGGCGTTCGAGATGGTGCACGTACCATTCGCGTGAACCCTGGTTGGGGCCGGTCGCGCTGATTTCGAGCGCAACGATAGCCTCCACCACATCGAGCGAGGGCGCTTGCTCGTAATGGGCTTGGAGCCGTTGCAGGGCGGGTGCCACCAGTCCACTGGCAATGGCAAACTTGGCCAGGGGCGCGGCGATCAGCGCGATGGCAGCCGGTGCGGCCGCCACTGCTTTTTCAAGTTCGGCGTAAGCCTGTTCCGGTCGACCCTGGCGGGCCAGCAAATGGGCCAGCTCAATGTGCGCTCGGGGCGCGGCGGGTGCCGTCGCTATGGCCTTCTCAAGCAAGGACACGGCCGCCTCAAGCTGCTGGCCGGCGCAGTGTTCTGCGGCCTGTTCGCACAAATAATGGGCCAAGCGGCCATTGAAGCTGCCCTGGTCTGAATGCGCCAGTTTTTGGGCCATTTGTGCGGCGTGCGTCCAGTCGCGGCCACGCTCGTAGTTGGCCAACAGGGCAAGCTGCGCCTGTGCTTCAAACGGTGTTCCTTCGAGTTTGATCAAGGCCGCTTCAGCGCGGTCGAGCAAGCCCGCTTTGAGGTAGTCCAGGGCCAGCGCGTGCTGGGCGCGGTGCCTATCAGCCAGGCTCAAATCGCCACGCGAAAGCAAATGTTCGTGCACGCGTACAGCCCGCTCATACTCACCACGCCGACGAAACAGATTGCCCAACGCGAAGTGCAACTCCGAGGTGTCCGGGTCGCTTTGCACGGCTTCAATGAATGCGTCGATGGCCTGGTCTTGCTGCTCGTTGAGCAAAAAGTTCAAACCCTTGAAATAAGCCTTGGGCGCTTGACGATTCTCAATGCGCAGTTGGCGCAGGTCAAGGCGCGATGCCAGCCAGCCCAGCACAAAGGCCAGTGGCAGACCTAACAGGATCAAACTCAGGTCAAAGTCCATGCGGCAGCGGTGCTAGCGTGGTCTTTGCTGCATTGGCATCGGGTGCGGCCAAGGTGGTGCGCTGTGTTTGTGCGGCGGCGCGGCGATGTTTCCACCAACGCGGCACCATCCCCAAAACGCCCACCACCAAGCCGATCGCGAACGCGCTCAGCACAACCAGCACCTGTGGCGCGCGCCACTGGGTGCCAAAGAAAAAATGCACGGTACTTTCGTGCTGGTTGTTCAGCGCAAAGGCAAACAGTGTAAAAAAAATGGCCGCCTTAAGCGTCCACTTAAGCAGCCACAGGATGTGTTTCAACCTAAACTCCTCAGTGACCGGTCGATTCTAATTCCGTTTCCAAATCATCCCTGTCGTTGTTGTCTCGCCTTGTCGTGCAATAGCACTGCCTGCGGCGGGGCGCCTAGACATGAATGATGTGGAAATGGAATAAGTCAGACCTTGCGCCGATGTTGAAGAACGACCGTGCGCTGATCCACCGCTTCACGCAGCGCTTTGCCCGGTTTGAAGTGGGGCACGTGCTTCTCGGGTATCGCCACGCTTTCGCCGCTGCGTGGATTGCGCCCTACGCGCGGCGACCGGTGATTGACAGAGAAACTGCCAAAGCCCCGAATTTCGATTCGGTGCCCGTGCACCAGCGCATCGTTGATCGCATCAAGAATTGCCTTGACGGCATATTCGGCATCGCGTTGGGTCAGTTGGTCAAAGCGGGCCGCCAATTCTTCGACCAAGTCGGAGCGAGTCATGGTTGGTGGGCTGGTTGGGGACAGAGCAAGCAACCCGGTGTTGCCGCGTCTCTTGGTCTGTCCTACAGGTTATTTACTCGTTGGGGACAGAGCAAGCATTCGGCTTCGCCTCATTGCTTGGTCAGTCCCGCAAGTTACTTGGTTTCGGTGTTGTCGAGCTTGGCGCGCAACAAGGCACCCAGGCTGGTGGTACCGGCATTTTCGCGCGCCGAGGCCTGGCTCAACGTCGCCATGGCCTCGCTTTGATCGGCGGCATCCTTGGCCTTGATCGACAACTGGACGTTGCGCGTTTTGCGATCCACATTGACCACCACTGCCGTGACCTCGTCGCCGGTCTTGAGCACGTTGCGGGCATCTTCGACCCGGTCACGCGAGATTTCGCTGGCACGCAGGTAGCCGATGATGTCGCCGCCCAGGTCGATTTCAGCGCCCTTGGCGTCCACTGTCTTGACCTTGCCGGTGACCACTTGACCCTTGTCGTTGAGAGAGGCGAACGTGGTGAAAGGATCGGAATCGAGTTGCTTGATACCGAGCGAGATGCGTTCCCGGTCCACATCGACGGCCAGCACCAGGGCTTCGACTTCCTGGCCCTTTTTGTACTCCCGCACAGCCGCTTCGCCGGATTCGTTCCAGCTCAAGTCAGACAGGTGCACCAGGCCGTCGATACCGGCGGCCAGACCGACAAATACGCCGAAGTCGGTGATCGACTTGATCGGGCCCTTGACGCGGTCACCGCGCTTGGTGTTTTGAGCAAATTCCTGCCATGGGTTGGCTTTGCATTGCTTCATGCCCAAAGAGATGCGGCGTTTGTCTTCGTCGATTTCGAGCACCATGACTTCGACTTCGTCGCCCAGCGAGACGATCTTCGAAGGGGCGATGTTCTTGTTGGTCCAGTCCATTTCGGAAACGTGCACCAAGCCTTCAATACCGGGTTCGAGTTCCACAAACGCGCCGTAGTCGGCAATGTTGGTGATCTTGCCGAACATGCGCGTGCCTTGCGGGTAGCGCCGGTTGACGCCCATCCAGGGGTCGTCACCCAATTGCTTGAGACCCAAGGAAACGCGGTTCTTCTCGGTGTCGAATTTCAGAATCTTGGCGGTGATTTCTTGACCGGCAGTGACCACCTCGCTCGGGTGGCGGACACGGCGCCAGGCCATGTCGGTGATGTGCAGCAGACCGTCAATGCCGCCCAGATCGACAAACGCGCCGTATTCGGTGATGTTCTTGACCACGCCTTGCACAATGGCACCTTCCTTGAGGGTGTTCATGAGTTTGGCGCGCTCTTCGCCCATGCTGGCTTCGACCACCGCGCGGTGCGACAGCACGACGTTGTTGCGCTTGCGATCAAGTTTGATGACCTTGAATTCAAGGGTTTTGTTCTCGTACGGCGAGAGGTCTTTGGTCGGACGGGTATCGACCAGCGAGCCCGGCAGGAACGCGCGAATGCCGTTGACCAGTACCGTGAGGCCGCCCTTGACCTTGCCGCTGGTCACACCGGTGACGAATTCGCCGGTTTCCAGCGCTTTTTCCAGGCTCATCCAGGAAGCCAGGCGCTTGGCGGTGTCGCGTGACAGGATGGTGTCGCCGTAGCCGTTCTCGATCGAGCCGATGGCCACCGAGACGAAATCGCCGACCTGGACTTCGATTTCGCCCTTGTCGCTTTTGAATTCTTCGAGCGGCACGTAGGCCTCGGATTTGAGGCCGGCGTTGACAACCACAAAGCTGTGCTCGATACGGACCACTTCGGCGGTGATCACTTCGCCAGTGCGCATTTCGGTGCGTTTCAGGGACTCTTCAAACAGGTCGGCAAAAGATTCAGACATTTTTGATGCGGATAAACCGCGGGTTTAGTTTGTTGAACCCCGCAAGCAGTGCGCCAATGCGGCGCGAGAGGGCTTGTGGGGGCCGGTGCCTTTCAGATCGCTCCAAAAGGCTGTTTGTCCTGCCACCAGCGCAACACCAGAGCCAGCGATTTTTCAATCGTCAATTCCGAGTTGTCCAGCAGTTGGGCATCTGGGGCTGGCTTGAGTGGCGCGACGCTGCGGGAACTGTCCCGTGCGTCGCGTGCTTGCAGGTCAGCACGAAGATCAAGAAGTGTAGCCGAATTCCCGTTTGAAATCAATTGTTTATGGCGTCTTTGCGCCCTTTGTTCGGCACTTGCGGTTAAAAACACCTTGAGCCTCGCGTCCGGGAAGATGACGGTGCCCATGTCGCGTCCATCGGCGACCAGACCGGGCAGTTGGCGAAAACCACGCTGCAAGTCCAGCAAGGCCCGGCGTACCGCTGGCAGCGCCGAGACTTTGGAGGCGTGCATGCCCACTGCTTCGGTGCGGATGGCAACGCTGACGTTGATCCCGTCAAGCCAGATGCCGTCATTGTCGAATCTGATCGTCAGCTTGGCGGCCAGGTCGGCAATGGCCTGCTCGTGGGCACTGTCCAGGCTCAGGCCGGCCTGGGTCGCCGCCAGTGCGGTGATGCGGTAGAGCGAGCCGGAATCGAGCAAATGGTAGCCCAGCGCCTTGGCCAGCGCCGCGGCCAAGGTGCCCTTTCCGGAAGCGCTCGGGCCATCCACACAAATAACGGGAATGGCCTGCGCCGGGGTCTGCACCACCGAGAACAGGGCTTCAAAATAATCTGGAAAAGTCTTGGCCACGCAGCTTGGGTTTTCGATGCGCACGGGCAGCCCCGCCGGGTTGAAGGCGGCCAGTGAAAAGCACATGGCCATGCGGTGGTCGTCATAAGTATGGATGCTGGCACCGTGCCAGTCGGCCGGGCCGGCCGGTGGCGTGATGCAGATGAAATCCGCGCCTTCCTGGACGCTGGCACCGAGCTTGCGCAACTCGCAGGCCATGGCGTTGATACGGTCGGTTTCCTTGACGCGCCAGCTCGCAATATTGCGCAGCGTGCTGCTGCCCTGGGCATACAACGCCATCACAGCCAAGGTCATGGCGGCGTCCGGGATGTGGTTGCAGTCCATGTCAATCGCCTTGAGCGGCCAACTGCCGCGTGAGACTTCAAGCCAGTTCGAGCCACTCACGACGTGCGCGCCCATGCGTTGCGCGGCTTCGATGAAACGGATGTCTCCCTGAATCGAGTCTGTTCCCACCCCTTCAATGCGCAGGCGCTGCTGGTTTTTGGGGTCTGAAGCGATGGCGCCCAGCGCGATGAAATAACTGGCCGATGACGCGTCCGCTTCGACCTCCAGGGTGCCGGGTGATTTGAGTTGACTGAGCGCTGCAATGGTGAAGCGTTGCCAACCCTGTCGCGCTATCTCAACGCCAAAGCGGGCCAGCAGCTTGAGCGTGATTTCAACATAAGGGCGGGAAATCAACTCGCCCACCACCTCGATCACAATATTTTTCTGCGCGACCAGAGGTAACGCCATCAGCAGTGCGGTTAGAAACTGGCTCGATACATCGCCGCGCACCAGGATCGGCGCATCCAGTTTCAAGCTGGGTTGACCAATGTGCAGCGGCGGAAAACCGGGCTGTGCCAAATAGTCGATCTCGCAGCCCAATTGGCGCAGCGCATCGACCAGGTCGCCAATCGGGCGCTCGTGCATGCGCGCCACCCCGTGCAATTCATAGTCGCCTCCAAGCACGGCCAGCGCTGCGGTCAAGGGCCGGATCGCAGTGCCGGCATTGCCCATGAACAGACTGGCCTTGGACTGGCCGAGCTGGCCCGCCAGGCCATCGATTGCAACCGTGCTGCCGGACTGGCGCACACCACAGCCCAACTGCCGCAATGCATCAAGCATGACCTTGGTGTCATCAGATGCCAGCAGACCGTGCAAGGTGGTGGTGCCCTGCGCTAGGGCGGCGAGCAGCAAGACCCGGTTGGAGATGCTCTTGGAGCCCGGAAGGACAACGCTGCCGGTCGCCGAGCTGAGCGGCGCAATATCAAGAAAGGCGCTGGAAAACATGATGGCAATTTGTCATTATGGATTTATAGAACTACCCATCAATCCTGCCGCTGCGTCATGCGCCAGTGGGCGCGCGTCTGGCTGGCCTGCGCTATCAATTCTTCCAACGCTTGGTCGTTGCCGCTGGCGATCATGCGTTCAAGCTCCTGCAAATGATGCTGGAAAAGTTTTGACTGGGCCAGGAGTTCTTCGCGGTTGGAGACCAGGATGTCGCGCCACACCTTGGCATCGCTGGCGGCGATCCGGCTGAAGTCGCGAAAGCCGGGTCCGGCCAGTGACAAATAGTCTTGGCCCTGAGGTTGACCCGCAATGGCGTTGACAAGCGCAAATGAAATCAGGTGCGGCAGATGGCTGACGGCAGCAAACGCCGCGTCGTGCGATTCGGGCGACATCTGCAGCACATGGCAACCCAGCGCAGTCCAGACCGCGACGGCTTTTTGCAACTGCGCTGTCTGCGTGCGTTCAATCGGCGTGAGAATCACCTGGCGGCCCGCGTAAAGGTCGCCATCGGCGTGCTCTATGCCTGAGACTTCTTTGCCGGCAATCGGGTGCGCAGGCACGAACGAGCCGATCTGTTCGCGCAAGGCGCGCCGGGCAGCGTCAATGACATCGCGCTTGGTGGAGCCGACATCCATGATGAGCATCTCGGGCGTCACCAGATGCTTGATGGACTTGAAGGTGGCCTCCGAGGCCGCCACGGGGACGGCCAGCAGGACAATGTCGGCGCCCGAGACGGCCAGCAAGGCCGACGGTGCCGCGACATCAATCACCCCCATCTGGCGCGCGCGCTCCGTGGTGGAAGGCGATTTGCTGTAGCCCACCACCCGCTTGACCAGCCCGGCGCGGCGCAGGGCCAAGGCGAAAGAGCCGCCCATCAAGCCGCAACCGATCAGCCCGAGTTGTTCAAACATTGAGTTTTCTCATGACTGCGCCACTGCGTAGGTCCCCAGCACCTTGTAGAACGCGCACAGTGCCTGCAATTCCTTGAGCGCCGTTGCCACGTGGGGTTGCGAGGAATGGCCTTGCAAGTCGATGTAAAAATAATATTCCCATTGCCCGGAACGCGCCGGACGCGACTCAAACCGGGTCATTGACACGCCGTATTTTTTCAAGGGCACCAGCATGTCGTGCACCGCACCGGGTTGATTGGGCACCGAGACGATCAGGCTGACGCAGTCGTTGCCGGTGGCGGGCGGCGCCGCCAGTGTTTGCGGCAAGCAAACCACGGCAAAACGGGTGCGGTTGAAAGTGTCGTCCTGGATCGCATGGGCGGCCACATGCAGGCCAAATTCACGGCCCGCCCGTTCGCTCGCGATCGCTGCCCAGGCCGGGTTGGTGGCGGCCAGCCGTGCCCCTTCGGCATTGCTGGCCGCGGCCTGGCGCTGGGCCCGCGGCAAGTGCGTGGTAAGCCAATCCTGGCACTGGGCAAGGGCTTGCGGATGGGCATAAACCACCTCGATGCCGTCCAGTGTCGGGCTTGACCGCAACAGACTGTGACGCACCAGAAAACTGGTTTCACCGACGATGTGCAGCGGCGAGTTCAGCAGCAAATCGAGCGAACGCGAAATCACGCCTTCGGATGAATTCTCTATCGGTACCACCCCGAACTCGGCACTGCCCGAAGCCGTGGCACGGAATACTTCATCGATGCTGACGCACGGCATGTGTTCGATGCTGGCACCGAAAAACTGAAGTGCCGCTTGTTCGCTGAAGGTGCCTGCCGGTCCCAAATAGGCGACCCGCTGCGCCGCCTCCAGCGCCCGGCAAGCGGACATGATCTCGCGCCAGATGAACGCGATGCCGGTGCTTTTAAGCGGGCCCGGATTGTGCTCCTGCATTCCGCGGATGACCTCGTCTTCACGTCCGGGTTGAAATACCGCGGAACCATCGACACGTTTGATTTCACCCACTTGATGGGCCAGTGCGGCGCGCTGGTTCAAGAGCGCGAGCAGTTCCAGGTCGAGAGCATCGATTTGTCTGCGTAATTCGGGCAAGGCGTTGGCCGTTGATTGCGACATGGGTGCAAAGTCCGGTTGAACGGGCAGGTCAGCCGTGGGTTTTTTCAAACTCTCGCAGGTACGCCACCAGCGCCTGCACGCCTTCGACGGGCATCGCGTTGTAGATGCTGGCACGCATACCGCCAACCAATTTGTGACCCTTGAGTTGCAGCAGGCCGCGCGCGCGCGCGCCCGCCAAAAATGCGTCATTGAGGCTTTCATCGCGCAGAAAAAATGGCACGTTCATGCGCGAGCGGCAGTTTTTGGCGACCTGGTTGAAGTAAAGCTGCGAGCTGTCGAGGGTCTGGTACAGCAGCGCCGCCTTGGCCTGGTTGCGCGCGGCCATGGCCGCTATGCCGCCTTGGCGTTTGAGCCACGCAAACACCAGCCCGGCGATGTAGATGGCGTAGGTCGGCGGGGTGTTGAACATCGACTGGTTGTCGGCCACCAGTTTGTAGTTGAACGCGCTTGGACACACCGCCAGCGCACGGTCCAGCAGGTCTTCGCGCACGATCACCAACGTCAGGCCGGCCGGCCCCAGGTTTTTCTGCGCACCGCCAAACGCCAGCCCAACGCGTGACCAGTCCAGCGGCCGCGAAGCGACATTCGATGAAAAGTCAACCACCAGCGGCGCGTCGCTGCCCAACGCCTTGAGGTCGGGCAATTCGTGGTACTCAACGCCGTGAATGGTCTCGTTGGAACAAATGTGCACGTAGCTGGCATCCCGGCTGAGCTGCCAACCTGCGCTCTCGGGCAAGGTGGTGTAACCACTGGACTCGCCGCTGGCGGCGATGTTGACGCTGCAGTACTTGCGCGCTTCCAGTTGCGAGCGCTGGCTCCAAATGCCGGTGAGCACAAAGTCTGCGCTGGTGCCGCGCGAGAGATTGAGAGGCACGATGGCATTTTCGGCCTGGCCACCGCCTTGCATGAAGAGTATTTTGAAGTGCTCGGGCACCGCCAGCAACTCGCGCAAGTCGGTCTGCACCTGTGCGTAAATGGTGCCGAATTCGGCGCCGCGATGGCCCATCTCCATCACGCTCATGCCGCTGCCGTGCCAGTCCAACATTTCGCCGGCCGCCTGCGCCAGCACTTCCTGCGGCAAGGCCGCCGGCCCGGCACCAAAGTTAAACGGTCGGTTCATCGGGGCTTTCCTCCGTCATACTGTCATCCGGCGGGTTGGCATCATTTTCAACGATGCGCTGCAAGCCGCTCAATTGGGAGCCTTCGTCCAGGCCTATCAGCGTGACGCCTTGGGTGGCGCGGCCGAGTTCGCGAATTTCGCTCACACGGGTGCGCACCAGCACGCCCTTGTCGGTGATCAGCATGATTTCATCATCCGCATGCACCAGTGTGGCGGCCACCACATTGCCATTGCGCTCGGACTGGGTGATGGCAATCATGCCTTTGGTGCCGCGGCCGTGGCGGGTGTATTCGGTGATGCTGGTGCGTTTGCCAAAACCGTTCTGGGTGGCGGTCAAAACGCTTTGCAGTTCGTCCTCGGCCACCAGCATGGCAATCACGCTCTGGCTGTCTTCCAGCGTCATGCCGCGCACACCGCGCGCCTGGCGGCCCATCGGGCGCACATCGTTCTCGTCAAAGCGCACCGCTTTGCCGCCGTCGCTGAAGAGCATGACATCGTGCGCGCCGTCAGTGAGCGCGGCACCAATCAAAAAGTCGCCTGCGTCCAGATCGACCGCAATGATGCCGGCCTTGCGCGGGTTGCTGAATTCGTCCAATGCCGTTTTCTTGACGGTGCCCATGCGGGTGGCCATGAAGACATACTGATTGGCCGGGAAGCTGCGTTTCTCGCCGGTCAGGGGCAGTACGACAGTGATTTTTTCGCCCTCGGTCAGCGGGAACATGTTGACGATGGGACGCCCACGCGAGCCGCGCGAGCCTTGCGGCACTTCCCACACCTTGAGCCAGTAGAGGCGGCCACGGTTGCTGAAGCACAGGATGTAGTCGTGCGTGTTGGCAATGAAGAGCTGGTCCACCCAATCGTCTTCTTTGGTGGCAGTGGCTTGCTTGCCACGACCGCCGCGCTTTTGCGCGCGGTATTCAGACAGCGGCTGGCTCTTGATGTAGCCCCCATGCGAGAGCGTGACCACCATGTCGGTCGGCGTGATCAAATCTTCGGTGGACAGGTCAAACGAGCTGTGCTCGACCAGGCTGCGCCGCGCGCCCAGCTTGGTCTGGCCGAACTCGGACCTGATCGCCGTGAGTTCTTCGCCGATGATGGTTGCCACGCGTTCAGGCCGGGCCAGAATATCGAGCAGGTCGTCGATCTCGGCCATCACTTCTTTGTATTCGGCGACGATCTTGTCCTGCTCCAGGCCGGTCAGACGTTGCAGCCGCATTTGCAGGATTTCCTGGGCCTGCGTTTCGGACAGGCGGTACAGGCCGTCGCTGCCCATGCCGTAGATTTTCTCCAAACCGTTGGGCCGGTAGTCGTCAGCGTTGATAACGGCACCGTCAGCGCGGCTGCGGGTGAGCATTTCGCGCACCAGCTTGCTGCTCCAGGGTTTGGCCATCAACTCGACCTTGGCCACCGGCGGTGTCGGGGCGTTGCGGATGATGGCAATGAATTCGTCAATATTGGCCAGCGCCACCGCCAGCCCTTCGAGCACGTGGCCGCGCTCGCGTGCTTTGCGCAGATTGAATACCGTGCGCCGGGTGACGACTTCGCGCCGGTGGTTCAGGAAAACTTCGATCAGGTCCTTCAGGCTGCACAGCTTGGGTTGGCCGTCGATCAGCGCCACCATGTTGATGCCGAAAGTGTCTTGCAACTGCGTCTGTTTGTACAGGTTGTTGAGCACCACTTCGGGCACTTCGCCGCGCTTGAGTTCAATCACCAGGCGCATGCCCGATTTGTCGGACTCGTCCTGAATGTGGCTGATGCCGTCGATCTTTTTCTCATGCACCAGCTCGGCCATGCGCTCCTGCAAGGTCTTTTTGTTGACCTGGTAGGGCAATTCATCGACGATGATGGCCTGGCGCTGGCCTTTGTCGATGTCTTCAAAGTGAACCTTGGCGCGCATCACCACTTTGCCCCGCCCGGTGCGGTAACCGTCCTTGACGCCGTTGATGCCGTAGATGATGCCGGCCGTGGGGAAGTCAGGCGCCGGAATGATTTCCATCAGTTCGTCAATCGAGGCTTGCGGGTTGCGCAGAAGGTGCAGGCAGGCATCGACCACTTCATTGAGGTTGTGCGGCGGAATGTTGGTGGCCATGCCCACCGCAATGCCCGACGAGCCATTGACCAGCAAGTTGGGGAATCTGGCGGGCATGACCAGCGGTTCGTTTTCACTGCCATCGTAGTTGGGGCCGAAATCGACGGTTTCCTTGTCCAGGTCGGCGAGCAACTCGTGGGCAATTTTCGACATGCGAATTTCGGTGTAGCGCATGGCGGCGGCGTTGTCGCCATCGACCGAGCCGAAGTTGCCCTGGCCATCGACCAGCATATGGCGCAGTGAAAAGTCCTGCGCCATGCGCACGATGGTTTCATAGACAGCGCTGTCGCCGTGCGGATGGTACTTGCCGATCACATCGCCCACGATACGGGCTGATTTTTTATAGGGCTTGTTCCAGTCGTTGCTGAGCTCATGCATCGCAAACAGCACGCGCCTGTGCACCGGCTTGAGGCCATCGCGCGCGTCGGGCAGGGCGCGCCCGACGATCACGCTCATGGCGTAATCGAGGTAGCTTCGGCGCATCTCCTCTTCAAGGCTGACGGGCAGGGTTTCTTTGGCGAATTGGGTCATGGGGCATTGGTGGCAGGGACTGTGTCAAAGGCAACAGCCGATTCTAATGGGCCTACAGCGGTAAATTCTTGTGGCTTCCTGGCAACGACAACCTGTATTTGCCCTGCGCCTTGGCAGGCTGAGAAGCCCTGGGGTCGGTTACGGGTTTCAGGTTGAATTCGACTGTGGCACAATGGCAGCAGCGTTTTAGGTGATTGGCATTTAAAGCGTCTTAAAAATACCTGCCGCGCTGCTGCGGCTTTTTCCCCAAAAGGAGAACCATGAAGAAATTAAACAAAGTGGCAATGCTGGTCGCCGCTGCAGCCTTTACAGCCGTTGCGGGAGCCCAATCGATTGACAACTGGGTCAATGCCACTGGCATTACCTGGAAAAACGGCAGCAATGAACTTTGCTGGCGCGATGCCAACTGGACGCCGGCTACCGCGGCTGTCGGATGCGACGGTGCCATCGTAGCGCCGCCGCCGGCACCACCGGCGCCTGTCGTGACGCCGCCACCGCCACCGCCACCCGT
>Ga0315272_10001018_pt1 | contig 14159 bp, 13 predicted proteins | sample C3_middle_MG_FD_203918 | JGI IMG/M metagenome (GOLD analysis project Ga0315272, IMG submission 203918) | Sediment microbial communities from Yellowstone Lake, YNP, Wyoming, USA - C3_middle | ecosystem: Environmental > Aquatic > Freshwater > Lake > Sediment | place: USA: Wyoming | collected...
GAAGAAAATCGAAGAAAAGATAAGAAAGAATGCGGAAGCTCCTTCCCTTGATATACTGGCTGAGAACACAGTTCAGGAATTTGAAGCTGTGATAGTGCTTATTAAAGAACAAATCACGAATATCAGGTAATTCGCTGGTAAATACAGTCATTTTTACTTACTTTGTAGTCACTGGAATAAACTACATACCAGAATTAAACATAGTATGTCTGAAAAACCCTTTAAAATATTTGTTGTAGAAGACAGCGAATGGTATAACAGACTATTGGTACATACACTGTCGCTTAATCCCGACTTTGAGATCAAAAGCTTTTATAACGGGAAGGATTTCCTCAACAGTCTGTTTGAATGTCCGGATATCGTAACACTTGATTACAGATTGCCGGATTATACGGGACTGGAACTTCTTAAAAGAATCAGGGAGGAGAACAACGAAGTGCAGGTAATACTGATTTCCGAACAGGAAGATATCAATACTGTTGTGGAACTTCTCAAAATGGGTGCCTATGACTATATAAGCAAGTCGGATGATATAAAGGACCGGCTTACTAATACAGTCAGGAATATCAGAAGTGGTATTGGGCTCAGAAGAGAGATATCGACTCTGCGTAAGGAAGTACAGAAAAAATATAGTTTCAGGGAGAGTATCCTTGGCGAAAGTCAGGCCATCAAAAACGTATATGATCTTATAGATAAGGGACTTAGTACTAATATCACTGTAATCATTAATGGTGAAACCGGAACCGGCAAGGAACTGGTGGCAAAAGCAATTCATTACAATTCCAGAAGAAAGGATAAATCATTTGTTACAGTGAACGTCGCAGCTATACCATCAGAACTGATTGAAAGTGAGCTGTTCGGTCATGAAAAAGGGGCTTTTACAGGTGCAGCTTACCGAAGGATAGGCCGTTTTGAGGAAGCTGATGGGGGAACACTGTTTCTGGATGAGATTGGCGAAATGGAACTAAGTTTACAGGCCAAGCTTCTGCGTGCGTTGCAGGAGAAAGAAATTGTGCGGATTGGGAGCAATAAACCTATAAAAACCGACTGCCGGATAGTTGTTGCAACAAATAAAAATCTTAAAGAGGAAGTAAAAAAAGGAAACTTCAGGGAAGACCTTTATTACCGTCTTCTCGGTCTGCCGATTGAGTTGCCGCCTCTCAGGGACAGAGGCAATGATATCCTGATACTGGCTCGCTATTTTATAGGAAAATTCTGTGAAGAGAATAATCTGCAGGTCAAAAAAATTTCAGCCCAGGCACAAAGGAAACTTCTAAATTATCCGTTCCCGGGAAATGTCCGTGAATTGAAATCAGTTGTCGAACTTGCTGTAACTTTATCTGAAGGAGATGTAATTGAACCTGTCGATCTGATAATTGACAGAGGCGATCCGCTTTCTGATATTGCGAGCGACAATCTTACCCTCCGTGAATATCAGATAAGGATAATCAAAGCCACTCTTAAGAAGAACAATGATGATATTAAACTGGCTGCCGAAAAACTCGATATAGGGATCTCAACCATATACCGGATTTTAAAAGAAGAGAAAGAGTAAGAATTCATCTGTTAATTCTTCCATTTTATTTGTTCACCAGAATCCTCCAATTCTCATTATGAGAATCCTTTTCTCAAATTGAATAATCTTGTTCAATTTGTTCTAAACGTCAATTAATTCATTTAAAGCATTTTACCTTCCAGAATAATTCAGGCACACCATTTGAAGTATAGGTGCCAATAAATTAATACGCCTGTGAATTATCAGGCCGCATTTTGAGAATAATAATTTTATATATAAAAATTAGAACCATCAAAGTAAATTAAACAAGGAGGAATCAAAAATGACAAATGACTTGAACACAAACCGCACTGTTACAAATGATAATGCGGCTTCGCGGAATAACGAAAAAAAGGCAAAAAAAGAAGGCGTTAAAAAAGGCGTTCTTACAACTGCTATTATCGCCCTGCTTCTTTTAATCGTTGCCGGTTTCGTGGTAAATTCTATGTATACAAATGAGCAGAAAAAACATGCTGCCATTGTTGAAAACCAGAAACATTCATTCACACAGTTACTGACTTCAAGGGATTCAGTTATCAATGAGTGGATGCTTACTTTTGATGAAATTGAAAAAGATCTGGCTACTGTTAAGGAAAAAGAAAACATTATCTCAACCAAATCAGAAGATAAAGAATTCTCAAAAGACAAAAAACAGCAGATCCTCAAAGATATCGAGTATATAAATACAGTACTTGATCAGAATAAAAAGAAGATCGCTGGTCTTACCGCACAGCTTTCAAAACAGGGTGGTCAGATTAAAGGTTTAGAGGTAAAAGTGGCTGAACTCGAAGCTACTATCAAACAGCGTGAAACTGAAGTTGCTGAACTCAAAGAAACTCTTACCAAAAAAGATTTCGAAATCGGACAGCTTAATACCAAGATGTCGGAACAGCAAGTTGCAATAACCCAGAAAGACGAAAAAATAGCAAACCAGACTGCTGAGATGAACAAAGGTTTTATTGCATCTGGTACATACAAATCTCTTAAGGCAAAAGGTCTTCTTAATAAAGAAGGTGGTTTTCTCGGACTAGGCAGGAAAGAAACTCTCCAGAAAACTCTTGTACAGAGTGCATTTACACAGGTTGACATAACTTCAACAAAAAGCATACCTGTAAATTCAAAAAATGCAAAACTTATTACCTATCATCCAGCTACATCTTATGAACTGGTACGTGATAAAGACAACAAAATTGCCAGCATAGATATCAAGAATCCTGACGAATTCTGGAAAGTATCTAAATATGCTGTTGTTGAAATTAAATAATAAAAAAAGGATTATGCTCTGATTTTCAGGCATATGTTGTGAAAGGCAAAGTATCAGGCCCCACAGGATCAATAACCTGTGGGGCCTTTTTTTTGGGAATAAGTCCTGATTTTTTATAATTTCGTTTCAGCATTTTACAGGTTAAAGAAAATGTCCTGTACAACCAATTCTATAATGATTTAATAAATATTATAAAATGAAAAAATCAATATTCATCATTACCTGCCTGCTGATCACTCTCACCCTGGGTGCACAGGGAAATAAAAATCTTGCGGAGTTGCTGGGATATCCGCGTGATTCCAAACTCCTTATTATTCACGCTGATGATATGGGACTATCCCACTCGGTTAATACCGCATGTATAAAAGCTTTCGAAAATAAAGGGATAACCTCCGGAAGCATAATGGTGCCATGTCCATGGGCTCCTGAAATTGCAGCATGGGCAAAAGAAAATCCGGGAATGGATGTTGGCATTCATCTTACGCTGACTGCAGAATGGAATCTGTACAAATGGGGCGGAATTTCATCTTCAGATCAGATTTTAAGCCTTCTGGACCGGAACAATTACTTTTATCCTTCTGTGGAAGAATTGGGAAAAACGGCAAAAGGCGCTGAGGCAGAGAAAGAACTAAGAGCTCAGATTGACAAAGCAATTGCATCCGGTGTACAACCCACTCACCTTGATACTCATATGGGCAGCGTTCTGGCAAATCCGGAGCTTGTAAAAGTATATCTTGGTCTGTCGGAAGCGTATCATCTTCCAATTTTGTTTCCAAGAGCTTATCTTGGCATGCTGCCTGCTGACATAGCAAAATCACTGGGATCACAAGTCTTTCTACTCGACAATCTTTTTATGCTTGACGAAAAAATAATGACGCCAAATTGGATTGACGCCTATAAGAAAGGCATTGAGTCGATGAAACCCGGATTAAACCAGATGATTGTTCATCTGGCTGTCGATAATGATGAAATGAAGGCAATTACCAAAGGACATGACGGCTATGGTTCAGCATGGAGACAGAAGGACCTTGATCTGGTTTCAAGCAAGGAATTCAGAGATCTTCTGAAAGCCAATAAAATAATTCTTATCGGCTGGAAGCAGGTAAGGGACGTCATGAATGGCGGAACAACAAAATAACAAGAGCAATAAAAACAGAAGGCTGTCACAAAAGTCCTCCGTGGTCCTTTGTGACTTCTCTGTGGCTCTCAGTGTAAGTTCTTAACTATTTGTTACAGAGAGAAGCACAGAGTAGACAAAGAGAATGCGTTTAGACTTTTGAGACAGCCTCATTTAAAGGACTGGTGAAGAAATCAGCTAAAATGGCTTTCCCTGTTCCGATTCAAAGTATTTCTTCTGTTCCTGGGTAAGGATATTAAGCATCTCTTTTCTGTGTGATTCTCTTGCTGTCTGCATCTTTGAAGAGAACTCCTCTCTGATCTTTTTCATCTCTTCCTGATTTTTCTTCATAAGCTGCTCTATCTGCTTTTTCTGATCCTCTGAAACATTCGGAATACTCTCAAGCATTCTTCTTCCAGGACCGAAAGGCATCCTTCCAATGCTGTCATTACGCATCTGCCTCATGCCTCTTCCCATTCCCATTCCCATACCTGGCATCAGACCATGTCGCATACCTGGGGCCATACCAGTACCCATATCGTTCATCATACTGCCCCTCATTCCATTGGCAATTCGTCCCCGCATATTCCACATCCTTCTTCCATTCCCTGAACCATCGTCATTTCTCATTGCACGCATCGCAGCAAATTCTTTCATTTCCCTATTCTGACGTCTTGCATGCTGACATCCGCTGGCAATTATTAAAATAATAAACAGCGCTCCTGCTATAATTCCAATTTTTTTCATGATAGAAAATTTTAACCTATTTATATTCCTGAATTATTTATACAATCAAATCCTGATCGTTTTCATATTAGACAATACTAAACGCTGTTTTATTCTGTATAATAAAAAATAGGCTCATAGAGAGCCTATAAATATTTATTCTTACGAACTCACCCCCGTGCCCCTTATTTACAATTATGAAGGGTTGGGGTGAGTTTATAGATAGATAAAGTTATTTTTTGTCGTAAACCATGACAGTTTTTACCTCACCGTTTTGTCCCTGTCTTGTTGTGGTGATTGTTAGTGTTTTGGCATCGGTTAAAACCCAGACTTCGGTAGATTTCATTGTCCTTGATTCGCCATTCATATCCATTGTTCTCGAAGTTTCTATGGTAAGGGATTTGCCATCTGCTGACCATTTTGCTACTGACTTGCTGTCGCCCCTGGCTGAAGTATTGATGCTTTCTTTTCCATCGAGGGTATATTTCATTGTTATAGTTGTAGCCTGTCCGTCCTGGCCCGTTCTGGTTCTTACCACTGTAAGCAGATTAGCTTCCTGAGTTGCAGCAAAATTACCACCGCCCATTCTTGCGCCTCCTCCGCCACCTTGTGGCTGAGTGCTTTTTTCGGCGTTGAATGTCCAGTCACCTGCAAAGCTTGTTTTACCTGCCTGTGCATTAATAATAACAGGAGTAACGAGTGTCAATATCAGAGTAATAGAAAATAACCGCATGAAAGAGATGCAGTAATCCTGGTTTGTTTTGATGCTTTTTTTCATTTTAACTTTATTTAAGTGAGTTTATTCTTTATTAGACAACAATCCATGAGTCATTATTCCCTTAAAGATTGAGGAATATTTAAAAATAGCTCTAATTATTAAAAGTTTATTTTTTTTAACAGTTTCTAAAGGGTAAAATAATTTCTTAACAACATATAAAAGGTGTAAATTTGATAGGATCTTCCTCAACAATTAAAAATATACTTCTATGAAAAAACTATTTTACTTTTTGTTACTTCAGATTTTTGTTGTCCTGTCAGTCAATGCACAGCCTGTTTCTGAGTACATCTATAAGCTTGATAACGGCATAACAGTAAAATCTGAAAGATGCTGGAACCAGGTGTGGGTACAACAGGATTATGCTGCACTCCAGGCTACTGACAAAGCCCCTCTTTCAATAGTGACAAGAACTCTTGGTGACCTGACTTCAGGATCATCTTTCAAACTTCTTCATGAAGGAAAAGAGGTGAAATTACAGGGAGCTGCTCCCGGAACTTACGATTTGAAATTGGCTTTCAAACTTTCGGGTAAACCAGGAACATTAAGTTTTGTAGTTGGAAATGTGGTCATAAAACCAAAAACAAAAACTACTGTGACCATAACAATGTATGACTACCAGATATTAATTGCAGAAGCTGCGGCTGCAAACAAAGGCCTTGCTTCATTTGATCTGAAAATAATCCGTTACAAAGGCACTGCAGACCAGACAAACAATCCTGGAGTACCAGCTTTCTATGCCAAAGGACAGCATGATAAAGCCATCACAGCTGATGAAACAACCAATCCTTCATCAGGAAAGATTAAACCCGGGATTTATGATGTGCTTTTGTCAGTAGCCGTTGGAGGTCAGATTCAGAAATTATGGCTTGAAAATTTCAACATGAAAGCAGATATGAGCTATAATATATCCGCAAATCTTAACGGAGGAGTAATTGTATATACCGGCGGACTTAAGGATGTTAAGAGTCTCCGTCTTTATCCTGCAGGCACTGCAGCAAAACAGACGGGAACACCTGCTCCTGTAAAAAACCTTGAAATAGGGAATTATGAAACCGTGTCTGCAGCCAATGTATGTGCTCCAGGTTCGTATGATGTTCTCCTGGGAATGAAGAATGGCACTAAATTCGAATGGAGAAAGAACCTGGTTGTAAAAACCGGAACCAGAGCAGAAGTGAAATGATTTCAGATTTATTAATTATTCCCCGCGCAAGAATTAAAAGGAATTAAGAAATAACTCAGCAGCTCGCTATTACTTTGTAAGCGTATAAAATTCGTATTTTATTGTCCATTCAAATACCTGTCCGGGCTCAGCCTTTATTTTAATATAAGGCTCCGGACACATTGTTGTGTGGCATGACCAGAATGCAAGTTTATAGAGAGGCTGATCACAGGTAACTCTGACACCTGCTCCCGTTATACGGTTTTCAATTATTATTTCATAATCCTCAACACTCTGGCCAAATCCCTCAAGATTATCGAACTCGGCTTCCTCTCCGTTCCCGATTGTTCTTAAGAAAGATATCTCTTTACCCTGAATCTCAGCCAGTTCCCCTATTGCTATTCCATGCCCGTCGGATTTTGGCTCGAATGGAAACCGTGCAATCAGGCCAGGGCCAATAGGATGCTTATCAATCACAAAGAAATTATGATCGTATACACTTGTTTCTATGGTTTTATTGCCCGTATTTTTAAGAGTGTGATGCAATATGAGCTCCGGTTTATCCTTTGTAAGCATTACGCTCTTCTCATAATGATATGAATAAAGCTTGTCCTCCAGATCGTGAATAAAGAGAACCTGGTCGGGTTTTTTCTTCACAACCCATTTGCCGGCATTCAGAACCGGGTATAGTCTGCTGAACATATACTGCTGACTGTCAGGTTTGTATAATATCCCAACTCCAATTTTAAGGAAACTGCCTCCAATACTTGTTTCCTGAAAATCAGGAGGTGTGAAGTCTTCAACCGGTCCCATAATCACATCATGAATCTCGGGACTGTACCTGGTGAACCATTGTCCGAAATAGTTATGACCCTTATACTCAAGACTCGACATATTCCCCGACCTGTCGAAACGTGTTCCCTGGTAGTAGCCTTTGCCTGCATCAGGAAGCAGAAGTGTTGCATTTATAAGACCGTTGCTTATATCAGCCTGTGGAAATTTTGAAAATGACATGGCAATAAGTGTTAGCAGGAACAATATAAAATATTTCTTTTTCATAACCTAAAGAATAAATTCAATAAATCACATAAACCCGGCAATGGAATGCTCCTTAAAATCATAGTGTATAAAATTACTTTAATTCAGAATCAGATTTTTAAAATTGTCATAGAACAACACTGATTACGGTTAAAAAACATTAAGATATTCAGTTTATTATGAGTGTAATTATATAAATTTGTAAGGATCGGACCTGTATTATTAGAATTTTCAGTTTCCAAAACTATAAAACTTCAATATGAACAGATTAACCAGACGTCAGTTCCTGGAGAAAAGCACACTGGGAGTTGGTTCAGTCTTAATTGCTGCGAACATGCCTGTTGATCATTTTACAGGGCATCTGATAAAACCTGAGAAAATGCTGCTCGGCTTCCAGGTATGGACTGTCAGGGAAAAGCTGGTAAGAGATTTTCCCGGTACCTTAAAAATGGTTGCTGAGATGGGATATCAAAGCGTTGAAATGTGTTCTCCGCCCGGGTATGAGAGTTCCGGTTTCGGCCCACTTATGACTCTTAAACCGAAGGAGATGAAGAAAATCATCAATGATGCAGGACTTATCTGTCCAAGTTCTCATTACGGGATGGACGAGCTTCGCCGTCATATAGATGAAAGAATTGAGTTTGCAAAGGAATCAGGACAGACGCAGATGATCCTCTCGAGTTTCGGTCTGCCTGAAAATGCAACAAAAGATGACTGGATGAAAGCCGCAGATGAATTAAACCAAATGGGTTCAAAGACCTCAGCTGCCGGCATTCAGATGGGGTATCATAATCATAATATGGAACTTGAAACTAAATTTGATAATACACCTGTATATGATATTCTGTTGAAGCAATTTGATCCCTCAGGTATAAAAATGCAATTTCAGGTTGCTGTTATAACCCTCGGATATAAAGCTTCTGACTACTTTAAAAAATATCCCGGAAGGTTCATTTCGGCTCATCTCTCCGACTGGACTGCTGAAAAGAAAGAAGTACCGGTAGGAAAAGGGATTGTAGACTGGAAAGAATTTTTTGCTTCGCTAAGTACCGGTGGCGTGAAAAATATCTTTGTTGAAATGGACCCATCGACATTTAAAGAGAGTGCAGTATATATTCAAAATCTTTAAAAGAAATAAAAACCTAATAAACTCTGACCAATCAACTTTTATAAAGAAACCAAAATTCTGACAAGACAATGAGAGCATCCAAGAAAATTAACCGTCGTACCTTCCTGGGATCAGCTGCAACAGCTTCCCTGGCTCTTACAGTAGTTCCCCGGCATGTTCTGGGCGGACCCGGATTTATTCCTCCAAGCGATAAGATAAACCTTGGCTACATAGGCTGCGGAACCCAGGGGTTACGGGAAATGGCTGAGATAATTACCAATCCTTCTTTGCAGATTGTGGCAGTATGCGATCCAAATAAGTACTCTGAAAACTACATTGACTGGTCTCAGAATGAGATTCGCAATACAGTCAGAAAGGCTATTGGTGACAATTCGTGGGGCGAATCAATTAAAGGGATACCGGGAGGAAGAGACATTGGCCACGAATTGGTAACAAAATATTATGGCAGAACAAAAGAATCCGGAACATATAAGGGCTGTACTGCATATGAAGATTTCAGAGAGTTGCTTGAGAAAGAAAAAGATCTGAATGCTATAAAAATAATGACCCCCGACCATCTTCACGGTACAGTAGCAATCGCATCAATGAAAAAAGGCATGCAGGTAGTTACCCATAAACCTATTGCAAACAGGATGTATGAGGCAAAGCTTGTGATCGAAACTGCTAAAAAGACAGGGATGCAAACTAATCTACTCGCATGGAGTGATAAGCCTGACAATGAAAAAATCAAAAAATGGATCAAAGACGGCGCAATCGGAACACTGAAGGAAATTCATAACTGGTCAAACCGCCCAATGTGGCCTCAATGGCAGGCTAATCCTACAGATACCCCTCCTGTACCAAAAGATTTTAACTGGGATCTCTGGCTCGGTCCTGTTCCTGATCGTCCATATCATCCTTATTATACCAATGCAGTATTTCGTGGCTGGTATGATTTCGGAGCCGGTAGTATTGCTGATATGGGGCATTATAGCCTGTTCCCTCTATTTCTGACTCTTGGAATAAAAACACCTGCCATAAGTGCTGAATCGTATGCCACCACTACATGCGCCCTTAAGGGAAATGTGTCAGTTGGTGTAAAAAATGATGTGGCATTTCCTCTTTCATGTATTATCAGATTTAAGTTTCCGGCACAGGCTGAACTTCCCCCATTCGATCTATTCTGGTACGACGGTGGAATGAGGCCCATGATACCAGATCTTCCCACGGGTCCGCTGGGACGTGAAGGAATGATGTTCGTAGGCGACAAGGGAAGAATTGTTGCACAGTTCAGGGGCGAAAAACCAATACTCATCGTTGATAACAAAATTGTACCCGACACATCTGAGACTGTTGCAAGGACAGAACAGAACAGAGACGATGCATGGATAACCGCTTTTAAGAATAAAACGGAATCTCCTGGCAGCTTTCTTTATGCTGGTCCGGTAACGGAAACTATCCTGCTCGGAGGCGTGGCATTGCGCGCAGGTAAAAAAGTAGAGTATGATTCAGCAAATATGAAGATTACAAATATCCCGGAAGCAAATAAATATCTTGTCCGCGAATATCGTAAGGGTTGGGAACTATAGATTCTGCTGATGAAATAATATGGACAGGCCGGGTTTAAAACTATGCCTGTCCCTTATTCTGACAAAAGAATAGGGCTTACTGATAATGTGATCGGATGTAATAATTTTGAATCAGTTTTAATAATGTTTAAAAGAAAATTCCCATGAAAAATCCGGTCAGTACAGCATTAATCATCTTCGCTTTGATACCTGCATTGCTCAGCGATTCATGTACCAAGTCAAAAGAAGATAAGCTTCCAAAGGCCACGACGATTTATTTTACATTGATTAATGAGAATACTGTTAAAAAAGTTGACCTGACAGGTACTGCCTATACCGTAACTGAACTTTATAATTCATTTGATGGAATCAACACTCCGGAGGGAATAGCACTTACTGGTGATGGTTACCTTCTCGTTTCAGATGAGTTCGGCCACAGAATAATCAAAATGACTAAAACCAGTCCATGGGGCGTGTTTGTTTTATATGATCAGGCAGATGGGGTGAAAGAACCTACTTCAATCGGTATTGACAATACAACAGAGTCAATTTACTGGTGTAATTCAGGCGATAAGCTAATCAAGAAAGGATCGTATGACGGAGAGGCTGTGCCTGAGAACATGTTTGTAAGTACAAGAGAAATCATCTACTCATATGGCATGGCAATCGATGAAAAGAAACAAAAGCTTTACCTCAGTGATTTTAAAAAGTTTATAAAAGTCGGAAACCTGGACGGAAGCGGGAATATGACCGTCTTATACGATAATATCTCTTCCCCTCAGATGGTGGCTCCTTCTGATTTATGTATTGATCCTGATCACGGAAAAATGTACTGGACTGATGAACTGGCCAACCTTGTAGTTGAAGCCAATATTGACGGAACAGGTATCCCTAATGTACTGTTTGACAGCTCAGATGGCGTTAACAGGCCTGATGCAATAGCTATTGACTATAACGACAATAAGATATACTGGTCTGAAACAGGTGCAAAAGTTATTGCCAGGGGAAATCTTGACGGGACCGGTTCGCGGGAGGTGCTTGTTGAAAATGTGCATACCTTTGGGATGGTACTTGATATCAAATAATATCAGTCAGACTGTTATCTGAATTCAACAATAGAAAGAGGCTGCCCTCAGATGAAGGCAGCCCCTTAATGAAATGAACATCTAACGAGTTTTTATTAATTCTTTTTTGGAGCAGCTGGTTTCGCAGCAGGTTTTGTTTCTGGTTTAACCATGCCTCCTTTAGCATCGAGTTTTTTCAGAAATTTTCCTGTATTGTCATAGCAAAGGGTCTCTTGCAGAGTTCCTTTCGCAACAACAACATTGTAGGTAACCACATTATTTTCGACAACCTTGTTTGCGCTTTTAATAGTAAACCCGGCATAGTCTTTTGTGATATTGTCGGTAATCGATTTCTGAAGATCTGTAACTTTTACCGGCGTTGTCTGTGCATTGACCACCAGAGCTCCCATCACTAATACCATAACGAATAATAACTTTTTCATAACAAATAAATTTATTGGTTTAATATGACGAAGTTATTTCCGGATTCTGAAGATGATCTGAAGTTGGGATTTTTTAACAAAAGTTTAAGAATTCACTGCATTACTTAAACTTATACAGAACGTGAATGATATCGCAATTTTAATTCATGAATTGTATCCTTACATTTATAAGTAATTGACATTCCGTAACTTTCAGTAATTTTTTTTACAATTGACAGGCCGAGTCCGACTGACTGCGGATTATCGCCAACCTTATGGAATCTCCTGAAAAGGTCTTCGGGATTCACCTTCATCGGCGAACCTGAATTAGTAATTATGAGATATTTATTATCAATATGACATTTGATAAATCCACCGTCGAAATTAAACCTTACAGCATTGCTCAGCAGATTGGAAATCAACACTTCAGACAGAGTCTCATTCATTTCAACGATTGCCTCATCACTGGCTTCGAATTCAACCTTAATTTTTTTAAGGTGCATTATCTCCTTGTAATTTTCAAGTCCCGATTCGGCAATCTTCTTTAATGATACCTGCTTCTTTTCATGGAATACCTGATTTTCTATTTTTGAGATAAGAAGCAATCCCTGATTAAGTTTGAATAATTTGGTTGTAGCCTCATTAATGGATTTCACCAGGTTTATGCTGTCTTTATTCAGGTTCTTTTGCTGCATCAAAAGGTCGGCCTTTGCCCTGATCACTGCCAGTGGAGTCTGAATTTCATGACTGGCATTTTCGCTGAATTCCTTCAGATTGAGGTAATCATCCCTCATTTTCCGTGTCATGGTTGTGAAAACATCATTCAGCTGGTTGAATTCCACAATATCTGTAGAGGGTAAAACCAGGGGCTTATCTGATTGGATATCAAACTTCCCCGCAATTTTCACGGAGCTATAAAACGGACTCCAGAGTTTCCTGGCTATAAGATAGTTGATGAGGATAGAAATCAGCAGGAGTGAAAAAAACAGGAAAAACAAATATAGACTGATATCCTTCAATAGCTCATTTTTCTCACTCAACGTCTGAAAGATCGTAATTACAAAGCCTTTTTTTTCAATTGTATTGCCCGTTGAATGTAAATATCTGAATGGTATGAATGAGTCACTCGAGGAATCATAAATATCGGTGTCCTTCAGTGATTGAGTGCTCCTTACATGATTGTCTAGCAATCTGACCTCTATCTGGTGCCCGAAAGTTGCTTCAAAATCGGGAATTGTGTCAGTATGTTTAAGCTGGTCTGCAATAATAGTTTTTTCGGTTATAAGGCTGTCATCAATCTGCTTGTAAATAACTTTTCGGATTGTAAGATAGAGCAATGCGCCTCCGGCTATCATAGCCACAAGGGAAAGAATCAAAAAGTAGTATGTGCTCTTGGTCAGAAGTTTCAATTATCCACAAATTTATATCCAAACCCGTATATACACTTTATATAATTTCTGCCTTCAGCGGCAACTATCTTTTTACGAAGGTTTTTGACATGAGTATAAACAAAATCAAAAGAGTCTGTAAGAATTACGTTATCGCCCCACAGATGTTCAACGATAGATTCCTTGGTAATGATCCTGTTTTTATTTGCCATGAAAAACAGAAGGAGATCATATTCCTTTTTTGTAAGAACCAGCAATCTGTCGTTCACATAAACCTGATTATCTTCAGTATTGACCCTTATCTCATTAAATGAAATCTCATTCATGCCAAGGTAATTATTCCTTCGGTGTATTGAATTTATGCGTGCGCTAAGCTCGGCAAAATGAAATGGCTTGGTAAGATAATCATCTGCTCCTATTTTGAGTCCGACCAGCTTGTCATCTAGAGAGCTCTTGGCAGAGAGTATGAGGATCCCTCCTGTGAGCTTCTGCGCTTTCATCTCCCTGATCAGGTCAAGTCCGTTCCCATCGGGAAGGCCGATATCAAGTATTATACAGTCATATTTATTGACTGAGGCTTTACTCACAGCATCATTAAAAGTATATGACGTTTCACAGATATGGCCCTCAAGCTTGAGGTAATCATATATCGACCTGCTTAAAGAGCGGTCATCTTCTACTATCAATAGTTTCACATCAACAAGTTTGAATGCAAAATTACTACAATGTGATAATAAACTATCTTATGTTTATAAATTAAGGCTACAGGCATAATGCCAGGTACGGCAAAATAGCCTTATTCTTTTGCCTGTCGCCTTTAACCTGACGCCTGTAGCCCCAAATAGTTATTATTAATTGTATTACTGTTAAACTTTCTTTAATGCTTCAAGCACTCTTTCAGGTGTAAATGGCATGGTGTATAATCTGGCGCCTGTTGCATCAAAAACAGCATTTGCAACGACTGCACCCATA
>Ga0315272_10001019_pt1 | contig 14159 bp, 12 predicted proteins | sample C3_middle_MG_FD_203918 | JGI IMG/M metagenome (GOLD analysis project Ga0315272, IMG submission 203918) | Sediment microbial communities from Yellowstone Lake, YNP, Wyoming, USA - C3_middle | ecosystem: Environmental > Aquatic > Freshwater > Lake > Sediment | place: USA: Wyoming | collected...
AGCCGGAACATTCAGGGAAAAGTCGTCGTTGACCCGAATCTTTTCGCCCGATGCAGGCACCTTGATGTGCTGATACATGTGTTGCTCCTAAATCGAAAAAAATAGGCGGAAGGAACTAGGAGCCTGTCGGACTTATGATGAATCGGCTGCGAATCCGCCTGGGCAGTCCATATTTCACCGCTTTCTTGGTCAATAGAATGACTATTGACCTGCAAAACCGGCAAAATCTGTCCTCGCCCAGCCGAATTCTCGCTTCGATCCCCATAAGTCCGACAGGCTCCTAGGACAGCATGGCGCGTCGCTCGCGGTCCAGTTTGATGATATAGCGCTGAATCATTGCCTGCTGGCCGGAGGGCAGGTCAATAAACATGCACCCGGCGCGCCGGATCTTTACGCCGTTTTTCATGGCGACTTCGTGTTCGTTGCGTATCTCGATTCCCGTGGTGACGGTGCCGGTTTCCGGCAGCACGATGCGGCAAGCGGCGAATTTGTCGCCGATTTCAAAGACGATCAAATTCTGGTAATTGGCGATGGCGATGCCGCCCAGGCTGATGTCGGCGATCGCCGCTTCCATCCTGCCACCACCAGCCTTGGTCATGGCGCACTTGATCGGGTTGATCAGGGGGGTGGCAAGGCGGTAGTACTCGCGCCTTTGCAGTTTCAACAGTTCGTTGGGAATGCCGGCCCTGAATGCGGGGCGGCCGTGATGCTCGACCTGATTCAGGCCATCGGCCACGAACTGCACCTTGACGCGATCCTGGGATGTTGTCAGGACAATCTTGTCGCTGGCCAGCGCGCGCTGGTTGAGAACGTCGTTGGCGCCGAAATCGAGGAGCAGGGCGCCAGAGTCGGCATCCACGCCGATAATGGAAGTCAGAATGAAATCGTTGCCCTGGTTGAAATAGGCGGTGACGAGTTCATTCTTGTGTTCGATCGCACGCAGGATATAGAGGATCTCCATCCTGGAGTGAATCATGTAGTTGCTGTTGTCAGCGACAGCCTCGGTTTTCAGGGCGGGGTGGTTTTCCATCCGTGGTCTCTGCGCTCATTCCGGGGTCCAGCCAGCGGCGAGCCTGAATCCGTTTGTTTGCAACTCGCCTGATGTCGCCATTTTGCCTGATTCTCCTGGAGGAGGCCAATCTCGAGCGCAATGGTTTCAGGCCAGGGCCAGGATGGCTTCCACTTGCCTGATTTTTGCGCGGTCAAGTGCTTTGCCCGCCGCCGTATTGTTGCGCAAATCGTCCGTGCCAAAAACCGCCAGCCTGATTTCGGCTATTTCGCCCCGGAGGGTAAAGGTCGGCACGGCCAGCATTTCATCGTTGAGGCGGAGGCGTTTCTCCCCCGTCTCATAAGGAATGCCGCGGTTGAGCAGGAAAAGCTCGACTTCCTTGGCGCTGTCGGTGAACAATTGCAGGTTGATGTCGGAATGGCGCGTGGCGGTTCCGCTTAGCACCGACCCCGTGAGGTGAGGGTTGAAGCGTTCCAGCAGTCGCATTGCATCCAGGGCCTCCTGGCGCAGGCGTTTCAATCGGGCTGGCTGTTCGTCCTTCTGGTATAGATCCTGGTAGGCGCGCAGCGCCATTTCAACTTCGTTGTTGGTGGGCAGGCTGTGGCTGTCCGGCACCCCGATTTGACGGGCTGCCTTGCGCTTGGCAGCAGCATAATCCTGCATGCCATCCTCGGCGATCAGGCGGGCGGCTGATTGGGCAATCATCTCGCGTATCTGGCGCCGCTGAGGCGAAGGATCCTTTGTTATGTGGCGCATCCGGAATACAGCCCCTTAGAAAAGTTGATCCTTGATTTCATCAGAACTTTTTGCGCCTGGAAGCCCGATGACATCATTGGTCCACTGGTTCTGGGTGGGAGGCGGAAACTCCTGATAAAAATATTCCGGAATGCCGCCATCGCTGACGCGCAGGCCATTTTCCGGGTTGATATGGATTATGCTGACGCCGTCAGGAACCGCATATTGGCTTTCCGGTACATTTTTCAGGGCCTTGCCCATGTAGCTCATCCATATTGGCAGGGCAGCTTGTCCGCCGGTTTCGCCGGCACCCAGGGAGCGCGGCTGGTCGAAGCCGATCCAGGCTACGGCCACCAGGCTTGAATTGTAGCCGCAGAACCAGGCGTCGACCTGGTCATTGGTCGTGCCGGTTTTTCCGGCCAGGTCCTGGCGCCCCAATTGCATTGCCTTGATGGCGGTGCCATGGCGCACCACGTCTTGCATCAGGGTCGTCATGATAAAGGCGTTGCGCGCATCGATTGCCCGCTCAGCCGATTCCCCGGCACGCGCCGGCTTGGCTTGTGACAGTACGGTGCCGCGCCCGTCCACGATGCGATCAATGAAATAGGGCTGGACACGGTAGCCGCCATTGGCAAATATCGAATAGCCGGCCACCATCTGCATTGGCGTAACGGAACCGGCGCCCAGCGCCATGGTGAGGTAAGCCGGATGCTGCGCGGCACTGAAGCCGAAACGGGTGATGTAATCCTGGGCATATTCCGGTGTGATGGACTGCAAAATGCGCACGGAAACCAGATTCTTGGACTTGGTGAGCGCAGTGCGCAGGCGCATCGGGCCTTCGGTTTTGCCGTCATAATTCTTGGGTTCCCATGTTTCGCCAGCGTTGGCGCCGGGGATTGAAAGCGGGGCGTCATTGATGATGGTGGCAGGCGTGAATCCCTTCTCCAGCGCGGCCGAATAGATGAAAGGCTTGAAACTCGAACCGGGCTGCCGCCAGGCCTGGGTAACATGATTGAACTTGCTGTGATTGTAGTCGAACCCGCCCACCATGGCGCGAATGGCGCCGTCGTGCGGGTCTGCTGACACGAAAGCGGCCTCCACCTGCGGTAGCTGGGCGATTTGCCAGCCGTTCTTGTTGCCGGGCATGACTCGAATCAGGGAGCCGCGGCGCAGGCGGGTTTTCGCTTCGGCGGAGGGGGCCAGGTATTTCTGGGCAAAACGCAGACCTTCGCCGCTGATTTCCACGGTTTCGCCATCCTTGCAATAAGCACTTATTTTTTTGGGGCTGGCTTCAAGCACGACCGCGGGCATCAGGCCAGCGACTTCTTCCACCTCGTCCAGCGCGCTTTCCAGAACATCATCGGGGAGCGGGCCTTTATGCTGCAAATTGATGAAACCTTCCGCCCCACGGTACCCGTGGCGACGGTCATAATCGAGCACGCCCTGGCGCAGGGCGGAATTGGCGGCGTTCTGGTCTGCCCGGCGCAGCGTGGTGTAAACCTTGATGCCGCTGCTGTAGACCTGGTCCTGGTAGCGCTCGAACAGGCTTTGCCGCACAAGCTCGGCAACGTAGTCGGCTTTCACCTCGGCCACCTGCGAGTCATGGCGGACGTGAAGCGGCTGCTGCAATGCGGCCTGAAACTCGCTGTCCTTGATATAGTGAAGGTCATGCATGCGCCGCAGCACGTATTGCTGGCGCAATTTGGCGCGTTTTGGGTTGACCACCGGGTTGTAGCGCGACGGCGCCTTGGGCAGGCCGGCAAGCATGGCGGCCTCGGCAATATCGATCTGGGCGAGCGGCTTGCCGAAATAGAGTTGGGATGCCGCGGCAAAACCATAAGCGCGCTGGCCAAGGTAAATCTGGTTGATGTAAAGCTCGAGGATCTGATCCTTGGAAAGGCTGTGCTCTATTTTCATCGCCAGCATGGCTTCGCTGAGTTTGCGGGTGAGGGTCTTTTCGCTGGAGAGGAAGAAATTTCGCGCCACCTGCATGGTGATGGTGCTCGCGCCTTCGCGCGCGCCGCCTGCCGTGAGATTGGCGATGGCCGCGCGGGCCACGCCCATGTAATCCACTCCACCATGCTGGTAAAAACGGTCATCTTCCGCGGCAAGAATGGCCTGGCGCATGATGAGGGGCACTTCCCCGATTTTAACCAGGGCACGCCGCTCTTCCCCAAACTCGCCGATCAACGCACCGTCAGCCGTGTAAATGCGAAGCGGGATCTTCGGGCGGTAGTCGGTCAGGATGTCGAGTGAAGGCAGTTGGGGATAAGTCAATGTAACCACCAGCGCTACCAGCGCGGTTACGATGAGGCCGCCTGCCAACACTACAAGGGAGATGTAGTGCCACCAACGAAGAGTCATGATAGAGATTTTCTGGAAATGTATGATGTAATAAGGCTGTTCCGGATTATAGACGGTAATTTCAAGCAAAATAAACTTGCATTAAATTAGTTTACAGCGTGTATAGTTGCTGATAGCATTTAATGTAAATTATACGTATTGCTTCTAACAGGCCGTGCACAAGGGGAAATTTACTTGCGATTCGATTTTCTGGAAGCCAAGTCGCCGCCTTTGATAGGCGTGGACATCAGTTCTTCCGCGGTGAAAATGGTGGAGCTTGCGGAGGCGGGCAAGGATCTTTACCGCGTGGAGCGCTATGCAATCGAGGCGCTGCCAAAAGATGCCGTGGTGGACGGCAATATCGTCAACCTCGAAGCCGTGGCGGAGGCGCTCAAGCAGGCATGGAAACGTTTGGGGGGGCGCATCAGGAATGTTGCGCTGGCGCTCCCATCGGCCGCGGTAATCACCAAAAAAATTGTCGTTCAAGCCGGCTTGCGGGACCAGGACCTGGAATTCCAGGTTGAAACCGAGGCTAACCAATACATCCCCTTCGCGCTGGACGAGGTGAACCTGGATTTTCAGATCATCGGCCCCGCACCCGGCAATCGCGATGAGGTGGAAGTACTGATTGCCGCATCGCGCAAGGAAAAGGTTGATGATCGTGTTGCCGCGGCCGAAGCGGCAGGACTCAAGCCGGTGGTGATGGATATCGAATCCCATGCCACGCAGGCCGCCTACGACCTGATCGCTCGCCAGTTGCCAGGTGGCGGACGGGAGCAGACGGTGGCTATTGTCGACATTGGCGCGGCCATGACGCACATCAACGTGTTGCATGACAATCAGTCGGTATATCTGCGAGAGCAGAACTTCGGCGGAAATCAGCTGACGCAGGAAATCCAGCGCCGCTACAGCCTTTCGGTTGAGGAAGCCGAGGTTGCAAAACGTCAGGGGGGGTTGCCGGACAATTACGAGCCGGAAACATTGCAGCCATTCATGGATACCCTGGCACTGGAAGTGGCGCGCGCATTGCAGTTCTTCTTTTCCTCCACCCAGTTCAATCGGGTGGACCTTATACTTCTCGCGGGCGGTTGCGCCATGATTCAGGGACTGGACGAAGTAGTGGCTGGCCGGACGCAGGTCAGCACCATGATCGCCAATCCTTTTGCCAATATGGCCTTGTCTTCCCGCGTCAAGCCCAAACAGCTGACCGCTGACGCGCCGGCATTGATGATCGCATGTGGCTTGGCCCTGCGGAGGTTCGATTCATGACAGTCCGCATCAATCTTCTGCCGCACCGCGAGCAAAAACGGGCAGCCAGGCAAAGGCAGTTCCTGATTCTGGCGGGCCTGGTCCTGGTCTTCGGCGTTGTTGTCGCCCTTGCCGGACATACGTTTATTTCCGCCAAAATCGATAATCAGGAGGGGCGGAACAGCTTCCTCAAGGCGGAAATCGCCAAGCTTGACAAACAGATAGCGGAAATCAACACCCTCAAGGAAAAGACGCAGGCACTTCTGGAACGTAAAAAAGTGGTCGAGTCCTTGCAGGCTGACCGTTCACTGGTCGTCCACCTGCTTGACCAGCTTGTGCGCCGGTTGCCAGATGGCGTCTATTTGAAATCCATAGAGCGGAAAGGCAATGACGTCAAACTGGTAGGTTATGCACAATCCAATGCGCGAGTGGCCTCTCTGATGCGTAACCTGGATGATTCGCCATGGCTGGAATCGCCCGTTCTGATTGAAACCAAGGCAGTAATGGTGAATAACTTGCGGGTAAGCGAGTTTACCCTGGAGGTCAAGCTGAGCTCCCCGAAGAATGACGAAGGCAAGGACAACCCGGCTGAGAAAAGCATATCGCAGCCTTTGAGGGACAAGAAGGCATGAACCTTGAAGACCTTAAGACACTGAACCTCAAGGACGTCGGCGGCTGGCCGGTTGTGCCGAAGATGGCGGTGCTGTTGCTGTTGCTCGTGATGGTGATCCTTGCGGCATACTGGTTCGACTGGAGCGAACAGTGGACGCAGCTCGACACGGCAAGGCAGGAAGAGGAAAAGCTGCGCGACACCTTCCTCACCAAGAAAAAACAGGCCATCAACCTGGATACCTATCGCCAGCAACTGAAGGAGATAGATCAATCTTTTGGGGCGCTACTCAAGCAGTTGCCAAACAAGTCGGAAATGGATGCCCTGCTGGTCGATATAAATCAGGCCGGACTGGGACGTGGGCTGGAATTCGAATTGTTCAAGCCCGCGCCGAGCGAAACCATGACGGAGTTTTATGCGTCACTACCGGTGACGATCAAGGTGACCGGGAGCTACCATGACCTTGGCCACTTTGCCAGCGATATATCCCAGTTGCCGCGTATTGTGACGCTGAACGACATCAAAATCGAGTCCGCCAAGGACGGCAGACTGACCATGGATGGCGTGGTGAAGACATACCGCTATCTGGATGAAGCCGAAGTCTCTGCCCAGAAAAAAACGGCTGCGGATGGCAAGAAGAAGGGCGCGGGAGGGGCGAAACAATGAGGTGGCTGATAATCGCTGTCATGGCGCTGGGGACGGCCGCGTGCGGAAGCGGCCCGCATGATGACCTGGACAAGTTCGTGCGTGACGCCGGTCAGGGTATGCGGGGCAAGGTGGAGCCGTTGCCGGAAGTCAAGCCTTACGAACCCTTTCCCTATGAAGCATTCAATTTGCCGGATCCGTTTGCGCCACGCAAGCTCAAGCCATCCACTGCTGGCGGTGGCGGAGGTTTTCAGCCGGACCTGAATCGCCGCAAGGAGCCGCTTGAGTCCTTCGAATTGGAAAAGCTCAAGATGGTGGGCACGCTGGAACAAAACCATGTGACCTACGCCTTGATCAAGGCGCCGGACAATAGCCTTTATCGCGTAAAGGTCGGGGACCACATGGGCGTCAACTTTGGCGTCATCAAAAGTATTAGCGAACAAGAAATCAAACTGACCGAAACAATCGAGGATAGCGCGGGCGATTGGAGTGAAAAGCCAAACAGCTTAACGCTGATTGATGAATCGAATGCGGGTCAACAGAAGAAATAGAGGGCGCCATGATTAGATCGAACTTGATAATGAAAACGATGTTCCGTATGGCGTGTGCCGTACTGCTCACGGGAGCGGCCAACCTCTCGGTTGCCGCGGATGGCGGTAGCGCAACGGCCGCGACCGGGCAGAACAACATCGAGAGCGTGACATATACCACGCTGCAAAATGGGAAAATTGAAGTCAAGGTCAGTTTGAAGCAGGCGCTGGCGGCGCCTCCTGTCGGTTTTACGACGAACAACCCGCCGCGCATCGCGCTGGATTTTCCGGGAACCGCCAATTCGCTAGGCAAAAATATGGTGGAGGTGGGGCAGGGCACGCTGCGCACCATGAATATCGTTCAGGCGGGAAGCCGCACGCGACTGGTGATGAATCTTGCGAAACCGTCCGCTTATGAAACGCGCATGGACGGCAAGGATTTATATGTCACCTTGCAGAGCGCTCCAACGGGCATGTCGAGTGCCAACGTGACGACGCGGTTTGCCGAAGCCGGCCTCGCTGCGGCCGCCGGGCAGAAAATTCACAGCTTGAACGATATTGATTTTCGGCGTGGCAGCAATGGCGAGGGCCGCATCATCGTTGGACTGTCGGATTCCACGACCGGGATCGATATACGCAAAGTGGGCAAGAACCTGGTGGTGGAATTTCTCGATGCCAAGCTGCCGGCCAACCTTGAACGCAGGCTCGATGTGCTTGATTTCGGCACCCCGGTCAGCGCGCTTGCCACCTCCAGCCAGGGAAAGAATACGCGCATGGTGATCGAGCCGCAGGGGCTGTGGGAATACTCCGCGTACCAGGCTGACCGCCAGTTCATCGTGGACGTGAAGAAGGTCGTGGAAGACCCCAATAAAATGGTGCAGGGCGCGAAACAGGGCTACGCAGGCGAGAAGCTTTCGCTGAATTTCCAGAATGTGGAAGTACGCACGGTGCTGCAGGTGATTGCTGACTTCACCAACCTGAACATCATTACCAGCGATTCGGTGTCTGGCTCCCTCACGCTGCGATTGAAGGATGTTCCCTGGGATCAGGCGCTGGACATTATTTTGAATGCGAAGGGGCTGGATAAGCGCAAGAATGGCAACGTTATCTGGATCGCCCCGCGAGATGAGCTGGCAGTCAAGGAAAAAGCCGAACTAGAGGCAAAACAGCAAGTATCAGACCTTGAGCCGCTGCAGACTGAATATTACGCGCTGAATTACCTGCGCGCGGACACCGCCAATAAAATGCTGCTTGGCCAGGCTGGAACGAGCATGGACAAGGGGGATGATGCAAGCTGCGCGCCGGCCGCGGCAGGGGTGAAGGCAATAACCACCGGCATTGCCAGTACAGGAACTGCCGTTGCCGGCCCACAGAAAATATTGTCGAAACGCGGTACGGTTACCTTCGACCAAAAAACAAACATGCTGATCGTCAATGACATTCCCAGCAAACAGGAGGAAATCAGGCGCCTGTTGGCCGCGATAGACGTGCCGGCCAAGCAGGTAATGATAGAGGCGCGCATCGTTTCAGCAACGGACGGATTCAGCAAGCAGTTGGGCATGCGACTGGGAAGCCAAAGCGGACATAATCCCGGCAACTATAATTTGGGCGTTTCAGGCAACCTGGATAGTTCCAGTGCAATTGCGTCGGGCGTGCGGCCTAGTGGCGGTGGGAATTTGAATGTAAACCTGCCCGCGACACCTGGAGTGAGCGGCGCGACACCCGGCAGTCTTGCCCTGACTTTATTAAACCTTGGCGGCGGAAATCTGATTAACCTGGAAATCTCCGCAATGGAGTCGGATAGCCGCGGCACGGTGCTTTCCAACCCGCGCGTGATGACCTCCAATCAGCGTCCGGCGGCAATTGTGAAGGGCATCCAGTTTCCGGTAATAACGCCGGGAACGGCCAATTCCCCGCCAACCACGACCTATAAGGACGCATTGCTGTGCCTGCTGGTCAATCCGCAGGTACTGAACAATGACTCCATATTGCTGGACGTCGAAATCACCAAGGATGATCCGCAAACACCCGATGTGGCTGGAAACAGGGCGCTTGATATCAATCGGGTCAAGACGCAGATCCTGGTGAATAATGGCGAAACGGCGGTGCTGGGTGGAATCTTTCTCCAGGACACCAAAACGGCCGTGGACAAGGTGCCGCTATTCGGGGACATACCTGTCATCGGCAATCTGTTCAAGCGAACGGTTCGAAGCGATGACAAGAATGAACTGATGATTTTCCTGACACCCAGGATTCTCAAGGAAAGTCTGAACGTTCAGTAAAAAGCGGGATGTTTTGCGAGTTCGCGCAACGAACATTGCGTGTTCACGAGTCAGGTTCCGTGATGCGGAAAACGAACGGCAACCAGGGTTCCTTTCCCGTCCGGTCCCGCGCTCAGGCTGATCGTGGCACCGTGGCGCTTGGCCACTTCCGCCACGATGGCGAGGCCAAGCCCGCTGCCGCTCTGACCGCTGCCGAGCACGCGGTAAAAGCGTTCGAAGACCCGCTCGCGATGGGGCGGCGCGATGCCGGGGCCGTTGTCTGATACGCGCAGCACCGCTCCGCCGTGCTCATAATCCACGCTCACCGTGACCTGCCCCCCCGTCTGGGTATAGCGAATCGCATTGTCGAGCAGGTTGCCGAGCATCTCGGTCAGGCTTGCGGCGTCGCCGCGCAAAGGCGCAAACCGGGAAATCCCCTCGAAACCGAAATCCATCCCTTTTTCCAAGGCCAAGGGCACCCAGTTCGCGGTGCACTCCTGAGCCAGCCGGTTGAGATCGAGGGGCGCAAAGGTTTCGGCGCCCTGCCCTCCCGGTTCGTTGCGTGCCAGCGCCAGAAGCTGGTTCACCAGATGATTGCCGCGCATCGCGCTGGTGAGTATCTGTTGAAGCGCATACTGCTTGCGTTCCGGTTCGTTTTCACGCAACGCCAGTTCGGTCTGGGTCTTCAGGCCGGCAAAAGGCGTGCGCAACTGGTGAGCGGCATCGGCGACGAAGCGCTGCTGCGCCAGCATGACTTGTTTGAGGCGATCCAGCAGGTCGTTAACGGCATTGATCAGCGGGCGCACCTCCGCCGGCGCACGGGTTTCATCCAGCCTGCTCAGGTCATCGCGGTGCCGCAGCGTGACGTCCTGCCGCAAACGTTCCAGCGGCTCCAGTCCCTGCTTGAGCGCATACCACACGGCGCCCACCGCGATCACGATCAGCAGCAGCTGGGGAATCACGATGTTGGCGAAAATGCCGCGGATGCTGGCCTGGCGCTGGTGCGTGGTTTCCGACATGTGCAGCTGGAACAGCGGCGAGCCGGGCGGACCGGGGTAAACCAGGCTCACCATGCGGGTTTTTTCTCCACCATGCTCGGCGTTGCTGAACAGTGGGCCTGTTTTTCCTCCACGGTATGAGATCGGGCGCGCCAGGTCCGCGTTGCCGGCCAGCAGGCGTCCCTCCTGGTCGCTGACGCTGTAATACACGCGGTCCTGTTCGCCGGGAGCGCCGCCGGCGGGCAGCGTCGGCTTGAAATCGAGCCGTTCCTTGCCACTGCCCAGCTTCATCTGCGTCGCCAGCGATTGCGCCCGTTCCAGCAGCGCACGGTCGTAAGGCTGGCTGGCGTAGTTGAGGGTAGCGACGTAGCCAGCCACGGTGCTGAACAGCCACAGCAGGAACAGCGGCGTCAGCAGCCAGTTCATGAGGCGGTCATGCAGGGAAAGAACTTCATCTTCCATCGTAATCATGCCTATGCAAGCTTGTCGATAACGTAGCCAAGGCCGCGGATGTTGCGGATCGTCACGCCCGCGACCTCAATCTTCTTGCGCAGGCGGTGAATGTAAACCTCGATGGCATTGGCGCTCGCTTCCTCGGCATAGCTGTAAAGGTGCTCCAGCAGTTGATCCTTGCTGACCACCCAGCCGCTGTGCGACATCAAGGCCTCCAGCACGCCTGTCTCGCGCGTGGTCAGTTCCAGCGCTTCGCCATTGATGGCGGCGCGGCGTCCCACGCTGTCGAAGCTCAGCATGCCGCAGGAGAAGACCGGGTTCACGCCGCACTGGCCGCGCCGCAACAGGGCGCGCACGCGCGCTTCGAGCTCGGGCAGGCAGAACGGCTTGACCAGGTAATCGTCCGCACCCAGATCGAGCCCTTTGACCCGATCCGCCACCCCGTCCCGGGCGGTCAAAATGATGACCGGGACCTGGCTGTTGCGTTCGCGCAAGCGGCGCAGCACACATAGCCCATCCATGCGCGGCAGGCCGAGGTCGAGAATCACCAGGTCAAAGAGCTGGCCGCCCTTGAGCATGAGGTCCGCGTCCATCCCGTCGCCAACGCAATCGACAGCATAGCCGTTGTGCGACATGGACCGGCACAGGCCATCGGCCAGCACTTCATCGTCTTCGGCGATCAGGATGCGCATGGGATTTGTAAGTTTTGCGTAAGGCCAGGGCGTTAAGGTGTAAAAAGCCGATGGTGAGGTTTACCGCCAGCCCGGTGTTGTCGAGCAATTCTAATTGGAGGATTTGAAATGTCAAAACGCGAAATGAACTGGGCGGCGATCGATGCCGATCCGAGGTTCCAGGCGCTGCACCGCAAGAAAACGACTTTCCTGTGGGGGTTGATGATTTTCTCGACCATTTATTACTTCCTGCTGCCGATCGGCGCCGCCTATTACCAGGACCTGTTCAAGATCAAGGTATGGGGCGTGGTCAACATCGGCATTCTGTTCGCCCTGTCGGAGTTTGTTGTGGCCTGGGGCATTGCCTTCATTTACTCGAAAAAAGCCAACGCCGAATTCGACACCATGGCGCAGGAAATCATCAACGATGCGCACAAGCTGGGAGCCTGACATGAACAAGATCTTCAACAAGCTCGCTCTGTCCGCCGCCTTGCTGCTGGCCAGCGGCGCCGCTCTGGCGGCGGGCGGCGCGGTCGCCGACGAGTTCAAGTGGCTGACCTTTCTGGTGTTCGGCGTGATCATCGCCATCACCATGGCCATCACCTTCTGGGCCGCCAAGCACACCCACACCACCTCCGAGTTCTACGCCGCCGGGCGCTCGGTGAGCGGCCTCCAGAACGGCTGGGCGATTGCCGGTGACTATCTGTCCGCCGCGTCCTTCCTGGGCATCGCCGGGCTGATTTCGCTCTACGGCTACGATGGCTTCATGTACTCGGTGGGCTGGCTGGTGGCTTACATCACCGTGCTGCTGGTGATCGCCGAGCCCTGCCGCAACATCGGCAAGTACACCATGGGCGACATCCTGGCCTTCCGCAACGACCCGAAAAAGACCAAGACCGTCGCGGCGCTGTCCACCATCACCGTGTCCACCTTCTACCTGACCGCGCAGATGGTCGGTGGCGGCGTGCTGATCAAGACACTGATCGGCATCGACTACGAAATCTCCATCATCGGCGTCGGCATCCTGATGCTGGCCTACGTGGTGTTCGGCGGCATGAAGGCCACCACCTGGGTGCAGATCACCAAGGCCGTGCTGCTGGTGATGGCGTCCATTCTGCTGGTGACACTGGTATGGGCGCCTTACGGCTTCAGCCTGCCAGGGTATCTGCAAGCGGTAGTGGGCGACGAGAAGGTCATTGCCCAGGTCGCCAAGCTGCTGGGCGACAAGGCATCCACCATGAGTCCGGCCGAACTGGGCCAGCGCTTCCTCGAACCCGGCCTGTTCCTCAAGAGCCCGATCGACCAGATCTCCCTGGGGATGGCGCTGGTGCTCGGCACCGCCGGGATGCCGCATATCCTGATGCGCTTCTTCACCGTGCCGACGGCGCAGGCCGCACGCACCTCGGTGATCTGGGCCATGGCGATCATCGGCGGCTTCTACGTGCTGACCCTGTTCCTCGGCACCGGTGCCGCGATGCTGGTCGGCCCGGCCAAGATCGCCTCGATCGATGCCGGCGGCAACATGGCCGGCCCGCTGCTGGCGCAGTTCCTGGGTGGCGGTGAAAACTCCTACCTCGGTAACTTCATGCTCGCCTTCGTCGCCGCCGTGGCCTTTGCCACCATCGTTGCGGTGGTTGCGGGTCTGGTGCTGGCCTCCGCTTCTGCCATGGCGCACGACATCTATGTCGGCGTGATTCGCGGCGACAAGGCTACGCCCCAGGAGCAAGTGGTGGCAGCTCGCGTCTCCTCCATAATCGTCGGCATCATGGCCATCACCGTCGGCATCCTGGCCAAGGGGCAGAACGTCGCCCACTTGGTGGCCCTGGCGTTCGCGGTGGCGGCATCGAGCAACCTGCCGGCGGTGTTCCTCACGCTGTACTGGAAGAAGTGCAACACCACTGGCATCATCGCTGGCATGCTGGTCGGCTCCATCGCCGCCATCGGGCTGGTGATGGTCTCCCCCAACATGACCTATCCCAAGGCCGTGATCAAGGCTGCGAACAAGGTCCTGGACGGCGAGCCTGCGAGCGAAGCGAAGCCAGCCGTTCCGGCGCAGCCCGGAACCGGCTTCATGTGCGAGCTGTTCGCCCTGGACGGCTGCAAGAAAGCCGAACCCGCCAAGGCCGCCGAACCGGCCAAGCCGGCCAAGCCGGGCACCCGCGAAAAACTGGTCACGCTGAAAGCCCAACTGGACGCGGCAACGGACGAAGCCGAGAAAAAGAAAATCCAGGACGAGTTCGACAAGGTGAAGAAAGCCAACGACAAGGCCGAGGGCGACCTGAAGAAGATGGCGGGCCAGACCACCAGCATGATGGGCCTGGAAAAACCGTTCTTCCTGCTCAAGAACCCCGGGCTGATTTCCATCCCGCTGGGCTTCCTGATGGTGATTCTCGGTTCCCTGCTGACCCGCGACAAGCGCGCGGATGAGATGTGGGACGAACTCTACGTGCGCCAGAACACCGGCATCAACGCGGAAGCCGCCAGCGCGCACTAACGATCATGGCGATTCGCCATGATCGTTTCCCTCACCCCCGCCCTCTCCCAAAGGGCAAGGGGGACGAGGAAACGCTTCGCGTTGTTTCGTTAAAGAGCGCCGGCCTTGCTAGTGGCCCCCTGGTTCGCGCCAGGGGGCTTTTTGTTTTTGACGCTGTATTCG
>Ga0315272_10001020_pt1 | contig 14158 bp, 15 predicted proteins | sample C3_middle_MG_FD_203918 | JGI IMG/M metagenome (GOLD analysis project Ga0315272, IMG submission 203918) | Sediment microbial communities from Yellowstone Lake, YNP, Wyoming, USA - C3_middle | ecosystem: Environmental > Aquatic > Freshwater > Lake > Sediment | place: USA: Wyoming | collected...
TGCGTACACGCTGGCTGCCGGTATCCAGCCAGCGCAATTTTCCTGTCGCCACATCAAGGAAATGCATCATGCCGACATTGGGCAGTGTCTCTTCCGCGCTATCCACCACTTGTAAAGCAAGCAGATTATGATGCGAGGCAAGGCGCATGAGGGTGGGCAAATCCTGCTCGTGCAGTTGCGCAAAATCGCTAATCAATACCAACTTTGAACCACGCTGCAACAGTGCATCCAGCTCACGCAGCATTTCGGCAAAGGTGCGCGCTTCTTCATGGGTATCCTGTAACAAGGGTGGGCACGCTGCGATGGCGGCGCGAACCAATTGGGTAGCCCCTTCCTCGCCATTGCGACATGGCAAAGTAAAACCGCCGGGTTGCCACAGGGTGCCGCCGATGCAGGTATTGGCGGGCATTGCAGCGAAAGAAAACACCGCAGCAATGCGTGCGGCGAGGGTGACTTTGAGCTGGGTACGCGTGCCGAAACGCATGCTGGCGCCGCGATCAACCACGATGTGCAAGGCAGGCTGATGCTCCTCGCGATATACCTTGAGATAGGGCTTGCCGGTACGCGCGGTCGTGCGCCAATCCATATCGCGTATCTCGTCGCCGCGCTGGTACAGGCGCACCTCTTCAAAATCCAGACCGCGGCCGAGATAGACCGAGCGAAAATCCCCGGCTTGCCGGTAGTGCACGTCTTTGGGCTGCTGATGTGCAAGATCCATCGCCTGCACATGCTGGATGATGTTGGCGAGGTCTGCATCGCTTAGCAGAGGCGCATGCACCTGCTCGGCCACGGTAACCGTTTGTGCGGGAAAAAGCCGCGAGGCCATGCTGGTGAGGTGACTAAGCTTCATCTGAACATTTCAATTTGTTTTTCGTAGGAGCCCGATTGATCGGGCGATTCTTTGAACGGCAATCGCCCGATCAATCGGGCTCCTACAATGTATTTATAGACAATGCTGTTAAGGCACCGGCACAACTTCGAGCAAAGTCCTGACCATGTCATCGCGCGAGACTTTTTCCATGCGCGCGGTGAAGCTGGGAATAATACGGTGGCGCAGGCAATCCGGGGCCACTGCAATAATATCGTCGGGGATAACATGCTCACGCCCCTGCATATAGGCCGTTGCCGCCGCGGCGTGTACTATCGCCAGCGAACCGCGCGGGCTGGCTCCGACCTCGATAAAACCGGCAAACTGCGGCAACCACTTGTCGATCTGGCGTGTCGCACCCACCAGCGCGACCACATATTGCTCAAGTGCCGGCGCGATATGAATGCGCTTTACCTCTTCTCTTGCGGCCAGCACGGTCAGCACATCGAGCACCGCTCCCTGCGGGGCAGGCGCTGTGCCGGTCAAGCGTTCACGGTCACGCTGCAGAATCAGCAACTCATCTGCAGCACTCGGGTAATCCAGCATCACATGCAACAGGAATCTGTCCATCTGCGCCTCGGGCAACGGATAGGTGCCCGCCTGGTCGAGCGGATTTTGTGTGGCCATCACCATAAACAATTCCGGCAACGGCCGCGTCACCCCGCCCACCGTAATCTGCTTCTCCTGCATTGCCTCCAGCAACGCGGCCTGCACCTTGGCGGGCGCGCGGTTGATCTCGTCGGCGAGAATAATTTCATGAAACAGTGGCCCCTCGGCAAAGCTGAAACTGCTGGACTGCGGGTTAAAAATTTCCGTGCCGGTCAAATCGCCAGGCAGCAAATCCGGGGTAAATTGTATGCGCCGGAAACTGCCGTGCACTCCCGCTGCCAGCGCTTTCACCGCCGTAGTCTTGGCCAATCCCGGCAAGCCTTCCACCAGAATATGTCCGCCGGTTAACAGGCTCACCACCAGCTTGTCGAGCAGGTCGGCCTGGCCGACGATGGTGTTTTCCAGATGCTTGCGCAGGGCGATGATACTGGGCTGATTGGTCATAATGTTTTTTTTCAGAAAGTGATGTGCGTCTGATACAGAGGAGAATTTTAACCGAAATAAGCAGGGCAACGCTGCATGAGCCCTTTAGTCCTGATGTGCCCAGGACTAAAGGTTTTTACTCAGGGCTTATTGGCGCTAACACATTGTATGTTAACCGGCCAGCATTCAAGTCGCTGTGACACTTAATACTGCTTTGGCGTTCAGCCGTGCGCGTTTCCGCTGCACCCCCAGGACAATTATCATCAACAGCGCCACTGCCAGGAATGGCAGCACAGCCAGATTGACCGCTTGCCAACCTAAGTGATTGAGCAGACTGCCCGACGAAAATGTGGCTATCGTCACTGCGCCATACATCAGAAAATCATGCGTGGCCTGCACTTTGGCGCGCTCGCTGGGCCGGTATGCTTCGGTCAGCAGGGTGGTGCCGCCGACGAACAGGAAATTCCACCCCACTCCCAGCAAAATCAGGCCGGACAGGAAATGCAGAAACTCAATACCCGACAAAGCGATGGCAACATTGCCCGCCAGTAATACCACGCCCGATGCCATAATCGTTAACACGCCAAAACGGCGTATTAAATTTCCGGTAAAAAATGAGGGCGCAAACATTCCGAGTACATGCCACTGAATCACGGTAGCTGCAGCCCCTATGGGTTGCCCGCATATTTGCATGGCTAACGGGGTTGCCGTCATCACCAGCAGCATCACGGCAGCTCCCACCGAAGAGCCTGCCAGCGCCGTCAGAAAGATGGGTTGCCGCATGATGAGCGGCAAGCTGCGTGCCGGTTCATGAGACTCTGCTGTACTCACGGCTGGCAAGGCCAGTTGCGATGACAGCACGATGGCCAGCACTGCCAATACCGCCAGAGTGAGAAAGGTCAACGCAGAAGGAACTGTCCCAATGTTTTGGGTAAAGCGCACCAGATTCGGTCCCGCCACAGCGGCAATTACACCTCCCGCAATCACCCAGGAAATCGCGCGGCTTTTGAAGTTTGCACTGGCCGCATCAGCCGCCGCGAAGCGGTAGTATTGAGCAAAAGCCTGATAACAACCCACCAGCATATTGGCCGCCACGAACAGGGAAAAGCTCTCCAACCAGATTGCGCCAGCTGCCAGCAAGCCCGCTGCCACGCCCAACGTGGCACCCAGGATAAATCCCGCTTTGCGGCCAAAGCGCTGCATGAATTGCGATGCGGGGATCATGGTCACTGCCACTGCCACCATCATCATGGCTATCGGCAGTGTTGCCAGGCTCTTGTCCGCCGCAAGCGTCCAGCCAACCACACCGGAAATGGTGATCACCATCACTGAAACGGTTTGAAACAAGGCCTGAGTGCCCGCGAGTATCAGCACATTGCGCTTTTCTAAATCGATCAACATTTTCATTCCCCTCAACCCGCGGCTTGCGTCATTCACTCGCATACAACGAAGTGTAATACAGCTACGGCGGATACGCCGTTTGATTGAATAAATTTATCATACAAATTAATTCCTTCATCCATTTAAGGAAACGTGCCTGAGTCGCTTCCATCCTCGCTGCCAAATCCGGAGCCACACTCAAATCAATTCCTGCACCCGACGTGTGGATGTTGGAAAATAATCATTAGCGCTTCCAGAAAGACTCACCTCTTAACAGAAGTGAAAATATTACGAACAACTACACAATTTAACAAAGCAGTACCTTGTACTCCAACGCCGTCCACTCGGCCAGTAATTCAAGTGCGCTATTTGCTAAGAACTCAATGTTGTAATAGCCCTGCCGTGCTTTCTGCCCCACTTTGCAGCACAGTGCGTCTCCCGGCTGTAACACTTACTTCGTTGAAACTGCGCTCCTTACCATACGTTTGAATTGTTGAGAACAAATAGCGGTTTCAGGATGCGTACCCCTGTGTTTAGCCTGTCATAAATGATATATTTACATCACGAATTGGCGCGTGCCGGGTTGATGCGCGGATGTGTCTCTTCTCCCCATACCTGCACCACCAGACCGGAAAGCAGCATGGCGATCGCGACAAACCAGAACGCCTGCTCGATGACGCCGTTAAAACTTGCCACGATGCCGAGCGCCAATGCGCCGATGCCATAACCGAGGTCACGCCAAAAACGGTAAATACCGATAGCCGAACCGCGCCAGTTCGGGTGCGCAATGTCAGACACAGCTGCCGACAGGGTGGGATACAGCAGCGCCATGCCGAAGCCTGAAACTGCTGCCGACAGCGACCACCAGGCCACGCCTGCGCCTAGCAACATCATCGCCACACCCGCACCGCAGATCCACATGCCCCACACGATAGGCGCTTGCCTGCCGATATGGTCGGACAATTTACCGGTGAAGAACTGCGAGCCGCCCCACACGAAACCGTACACGCCGATGACCCAGCCGATACTTGTTAAAGGCAAGCCATGTTGATACAGAAACACCGGATAAAACACCCACACCAGCGCATCGACGAACTTTTCCACCAGCCCGGCTTGACTGATAGCCGCCATGCGCTTGTCGCGCCATGACATCAGCGAGAACACCTCCCATGTTGTAGGCTTATCAGAGATGTTGGTGGGATAACGCGGTATGGGCCCGGTTGATTTGCCGGTGGCGTGTTTCGCCCCCTCTGCCTTGGCCCAGAACAGGGTATCTTTGACCCACAGCAAGGTGAGCAGTGCAGCAAGCGCGATGACTACGATGCCAAATATCAGCAAGCCATGACGCGGGCCATAGGCTGTCGCCATATAGCCGGTGACGATACCTGCAATCGCCAGTCCGACATAACCGGAAAACTCATTCAGGCCGATCACAAAACCGCGTTGATCGGGACGGGTGATGTCCAGCTTTGCAGTCTGCGTCATCGACCAGGTCAGACCTTGATTCACACCAAGAAGCACGGTTGCGGCAACGATCCAGTTCCAGTTGGTTGCATAAAGAATCATGAAAGGTATAGGCATAGCCGCAGCCCAGCCTATCAGCAACACTTTTTGCCGGCCGATGCGTTCGGACAAACGACCGGCCACAAAATTAAGCGTACCCTTGACGAAGCCAAAAGCTACCACGAAGGTGGTGAGCAGCATGAAGGAACCCTTGGGTACGCCGAACTCTGTTTCACCTAAAGCCGGCACGACGGTGCGCATCATGCCTATAGTCATCCCCACCATTAAAACCTGAAACAACTGGTGCGAAAATTGCGCAAAATTTTCGCGTATACCATGACGGTATTCCTGATAGGTATCCTGCATTACATGGCTCATGCAACCCCCATATTGGAAGCAACGATTTGCTCCATTTCAACCGGACGTGGCGGAATATCGGACAAAATATATTTAACAAATTCAGCCTTGTCAGTCATCTGGAGCCCAGTATTAAAACGCCTCTCAAAACCAATTGTTGAAGAGGGCTTACCGGAAATGCCCGCACCACACGCGCTACCCGAAGTGTGGCCGGGAAAAACCTCAACTGAATCCGGCAGCGACATCAACTTGCCATGCAAACTGTCAAACAACTGCTCTGCCCACTCTTTTCCCTTGCCCGCCAAGTCAGGACGACCGATGCTGCCTACAAACAGCGTGTCACCGGTCAGCACAAACCATGGCTCCGAGCTGCGTCGCTTGTCGGTCACGGTCAGACACAGACTGTCGGGTGTATGTCCAGGTGTGTGCATTACCTGTACCGCCACGTTGCCCACATCGATAATTTCACCATCTTTAAGTGCATGGAAAGGAAATTTCACGCGCCCCTGATTTGACTCGTGCAAACAATATTTCGCACCGGTCTTCTCTGCCAGCGCACGACCACCCGAATAATGATCGGCATGCACATGGGTATCGAAGACATGGGTTATTTTCACGTTCTGTTTGGCCGCTTCCTTGATAAACCAGTCTTCATCTCCTGCAACCGGGTCCATCGCAACCCCCACTTCGCAGGTACCGCATCCGAGAAAATAGGAAAGTGTTGCTTCCTTGGCAAAACGTTGTCTGAAAAACATCTCATCTCTCCTTTGAGGGTTTATATAATATATAATTCAAATGAATACTTGAATATAAGTATAAAGATTAAGCTGAGACTGTCAAGAAAATTTTATAGATTGGATACAACCAGCTGAAAAATATGTGTTTTATTGCAGAAGATAGTTTAAGCCAGCGTTGCTTTCTGACTTATTTATTGACCGGAAGCTGCTCCGTTTTCCATTCCGGGTAACCGTCTTCCAGGCGGCGCGCGCGATAGCCAAGCTGGCGCAATTGGTCGACCGCATCGAAGGACATCATGCAATAAGGGCCGCGGCAATAGGCGACGATCTCCTGCTCCTTGGGCAATTTGCTGAGCCGCTCCGCTAACGTTTCGAGCGGAATATTGACTGCGCCTTCAATATGGCCTGCCTCATACTCGGCAGACGGCCGCACATCGATCACCATCGCCTCGCCGGATCTCACCATGCCCAGAAGTTCATCGCGACGGACAGGGGTCAGCTTGTCGCGGCTATCAAAATTTTCACGCACGATGCGATCCACTTCGGCCAGATGCCGCTCAGCTACATGACGGACGCTCTCCAGTAGAGCCGGCACCTGTTCGTCTGTCAGACTGTAGATTACCTGCGTGCCTTCTTTGCGTGACTTAACCAGGCCGCCTTCGCGCATGATACGCAGGTGATTGGAGGTATTGGCGACTGACATGCCGCTAGCCTGCGCCAGGCCATCCACACTGCGCTCAGCCTGCGCAAGCGCCTCCAGCAACTCAAGCCGGTTGGCGCTGGCCAGTGCTTTTGCTACACGGGCAAAGTTTTCAAAAAGTTTCTTTTTGGGAGTAATGGCGCTCATTGCTGCAATATCGCATTCAGAAATTCCACATCTATTTTCCCCGCCTTATTCCGGCTTTTGTGCGCTGTGAAATCCAACCATACCGCCCCAAATGCTCTTTTTGACCTTTACCTGATTGAATCCGATCAGGTTCAGTACATCGGACAACTCTTCCGGTGTATAGAAATGACGGATTGCATCCACAAAATAACCTTCACAACTTCGCGAAGCAGGGGTTGACCCGAAGAGGCGTGCCGTGAAGGGTAGCGAGAGGCGCAAATAACGCAGATACAACCATTCGACTATGCTGTTGCTGGGTTTGAGCATGTCGCAATGATAGAAACTGCCGCCCGGTTTGAGCACACGGTAAATTTCCGGCAACACCTTATCCAGTTTAAGGTGGCGTGATGCAGCTTGAAGGGTTATGACATCGAAGGAATTGTCCGGGAATGGAAGTTCATGTACGTCTTGAATAACACTGTCGATATGCAGACCTGCTTTTTCCGCATCGATTGTTCCCTGCACCTGCATTTCCTTGCTGCGATCAATAGCGGTTACGGATATGTCACGCTGTTTTTTCAGCAGCCTGATACCTATGGAATTTGTTCCCGCACAAACATCAAGAACCTTGTATTGCGGACGCAGTGATATTGTCCTGACGAATTGCCACACCCACAATTCCCACAGGCCCAGACTTGCAACTATATTTCCCATACGATAGTACTTGGGAACATCTTCAAAGACCTTGGGAACACAATGCGACCAAGCCTGTGAAAAAAGTGAACGTCGTCGCTGCTCTCTTTGTTCAAAAGAACCCCATATTATTGATGAATCTGCGCTGTGCTCCATGACAAGTCCTCTTGATAAAACATAAAGTAAATAAGTTGATATTGTGTAACTAGAGCCCCTAAATTCACTAGCACGGCCCGGGCATTTAATAAATTCAAAAAAATAAATTACCCAAATCGGATGTAAACACACAAAATTTCAAGGGCAATACCTATCCCACCATATTACCCGTCATTGCCTAAAAAGTGCACACTTCAGTAAGGTTATATGATTATCTTGCCCTGCATGAACCCGGCCTAAAATATTTATTTGTTATATGTATAACATAGATGTAGGATTATCTACATGACACCTAAAATCCAATGGCTGGCGCTTATTATCAGCCTCCCCACTGCTAATGCAACCGCCCGCATGCGCATCTGGCGCGCCCTGAAAGCCGCCGGTTGCGGCGTATTGCGCGACGGGGTTTATCTCCTGCCGAACAGCGACAGTACCAGCCTTAATCTGCAGCAACGGGCCGCTGATGTCACAGAGGCAGGCGGAATTGCCTATGTCGTCCAGCTCAGCGCTACCGATTCAGAGCAACACGCTTTTTTTTTCACCCTGTTTGACCGCACGCCCGACTATATTGCCCTCAAGCTTGAAATGGATGACTTGCTCGGCAAGCTGGCAACCCAAAATATATCTGCAAGCCGTCGGGTATTAAAGCGTCTTACTCACGATTTATCGGCCGTTTCCGATATAGATTTTTTCCCCGGACCGGCCAAAAACCAGATCGGCACATTGCTCGCCAAGCTTTGCGCGGAAATCACAATCTTGTCCAATCCGGATGAACCACGTCCCACACAAAACAGGATTAAAAAATTGAAGCCGGAAAATTTCCAGAAGCGCACCTGGGCTACCCGCAAACGGTTATGGGTAGACCGCATGTCAAGTGCCTGGCTGATCAGGCGTTTTATTGATCCCGGCGCAAAATTCAAGTGGCTGAACAAACCGCAAGATTGTCCGAAAAATGCACTGGGCTTTGATTTCGACGGCGCGACATTTACCCACATCGGCTCCCTGGTCACATTTGAAGTGCTGCTTGCCAGCTTTAACCTTGAAACTGACCCCGCGTTGGGGCGCATGGCAGCAGCGGTGCATTTTCTCGATGTGGGCGGCATTCCGGTGGCGGAAGCAGCAGGCCTGGAAATGATACTCAAAGGTATGCTCGAGCGCTGTGCCGATGATGATGAATTACTCGACGAGGCAGCTAAAATTTTTGATGATCTATATCTGACGTATACAAACGAGCATGTCAACTAAGCCCATGATGACAAAACCGCCAAGCACGTTCCCCCTCCCCAACCCTCCCCCAGTGGGAGAGGGAGCAATCGAATAGCTGCGCAAATTTTACTTTAACGAGGAGAGCAAAAATGAGCAATGAGAACATACCCACCGAAGCACCCGCACCCGTATCACTCTGGGAGGCATTTAAGTATTGGTTTAAATTGGGATTTATAAGTTTTGGTGGCCCAGCCGGGCAAATTGCCATCATGCACCAGGAACTGGTGGAGAAGCGCCGCTGGATATCCGAGCACCGTTATCTGCACGGGCTTAATTTCTGCATGCTGCTGCCCGGGCCCGAGGCCATTCAACTGGCGATATACATTAGCTGGTTAATGCATGGCATCAAGGGCGCGGTGGTGGCAGGCGTGATGTTTTTTCTGCCCGCGTTTTTGCTGCTGTCGCTGTTGGCCGGGGTCTATCTTGCCTGGGGAGATGTGCCACTGGTGCAGGGTATTTTCTACGGCATCAGGCCTGCGGTGGTGGCAGTGGTGCTGTTTGCCGCATGGCGCATTGGCAGCAGGGCGTTAAAGAATGAAGTGCTGTGGGGCATGGCGGCGCTGGCGTTTATCGGCATCTTTTTCTTTGAAATCGGTTTTCCGTGGATCGTGCTGGTGGCGGCAATTCTGGGTGCACTGGGCGGCAAATTCTTCCCGGCAAAGTTCAAGAGTGGCGGCGGACATGGCGCTTCCAAAAAAGAATATGGCCCGGCACTGATCGATGACGACACACCCACGCCTGCGCATGCAAAATTTTCCTGGGGCAAGCTCATTGCAACTACTGCAATATTTATCGCAATCTGGCTTGCCGCGATGTTTGCAATCCACGGCCAGCAAGTTCTCACCGACATGGGCTTATTTTTCACCAAAGCGGCCTTCCTCACCATCGGCGGTGCATACGCAGTGCTGCCTTATGTATATCAGGGTGGCGTTGAGGACTTTGCCTGGCTGACCGGCCCGCAGATGATGGACGGGCTGGCGCTGGGCGAAACCACACCGGGGCCGCTGATCATGATTGTGACCTGGGTGGGCTATATAGGCGGTGTGGCTAAAACTGTGTTTGGCAACTCAATTGCCGCCGGTTTGGCGGGTGCAGCGGTGGCAACGTTCTTTACCTTCTTGCCCTCGTTCTACTTCATCATCGCGGGTGGTCCCCTGGTAGAATCTTCACGCGGCGAAATCAAATTCACCGCACCACTCACCGGCATCACCGCAGCCGTAGTCGGTGTGATTATCAATCTGGCGGTATTTTTTTCCTGGCACACTTTCTGGCCGCAAGCGGCCAAGGGCGCTCCGTTTGCCGGCACATTCGACTGGCTGTCGGTGGTGATTGCCATTGCCGCATTTATCGCGCTGTGGAAATACAAGACCGACATCATGAAAGTCATCGGTGTATGCGCAGCGCTTGGGCTGGCTTATTCATTTATCAAACCATTAGTGGGTTAAGGAGAAATCATATGAGCAGAACAATAAATCCGCAGGAGTTTAAATCGCTACTAGGCAACAAAGACGTAACTGTGATTGATGTACGCCGCAAAGAAGACTACACAGCCGACAACAGCGTCATCCCGGGTTCAACCTGGTTTGATCCCGCCAATATTGACGACTGGTGCACAACCTTACCCGAAAGCAAAGAGGTCGTGCTGTATTGCGTGCGTGGTGGCGGAGTAAGTAATTCAGTGGTCGACACGCTGCAAGCAAAAGGTTTTAAGGCACGCTTTATCGAAGGCGGTATTGCCGCATGGAAAGATGCGGGCGGCAGTGTGATAAAAAAATAGCACTATTAAAATCTATTTATATTTAGGGAGAAAGCCATGAAATGGATCACCCGTGAACGTCCTAAAATTGACCGCATAGCATGTCCTTGGCTGATAGCAAGATTTATCGACAAGGACGCTGAGTTTCTTTATGTGCCCGCGGCCGATGTGCTCAAGGCCGCAAAGGAAACCGGCGCCACGCCCTATGATATTCCCGGGGTTGAAATGGGGCACGATGGGGATCTGTGCAGCTTTGATACTTTCCTGCGCAAGTACAGACTGGGTGATTCCGCCCTGCAACAACTGGCCACCATTGTGCGCGGTGCAGATACAGACCGCCTCGACCTTGCGCCGCAAGCTGCCGGCTTACTTGCGATCTCTCTGGGACTGTCCCGCAATTTTTTAAACGACCAGGAAATGCTGAAGCAAGGCATGATCATTTACGATGCACTTTATTCATGGTGCAGAGAGTTACAAGGAGAAACCCATAGTTGGTATCCCAGCACGCCCTGAATTGATGATTTAAGTTGAATTCAAGTCATCAATTCGGCAGCGCTAATTGAAAATGCCTGGACTGTAAAACCCTGCTTGAGGTATTCTTGTCGCAGATCAGGGAATGTTCAACAGTAACTCAGATTACTGCAGCCGGATAAATTTTGGAGCATACAATTGTTGACAAATACAAAGTGTTGTTTCGCCTTTGCTGCACTGCTGTTTGTCACACAAGCACAGGCAGGTGAAGTAACTGTAACCGATGCTTGGTCCAGAGCAACCGCACCTGGACAAGAAATCGGGATGGTAAGCCTGGTCATAACCAGTCAAAAAGATGCGAGTATCATTGCCGTGACCAGTCCGGCAGCGACAACTTCCGAGATTCATACGATGACCATGGACAACGGCGTGATGAAAATGCGTCAATTGGAAAGCCTGCCATTAATCGCCAGGCAGCCAGCAACGCTTGGTCCAGGCGGCAACCATCTGATGTTAATCGGACTCAAGCGTGCACTCAAGGCTGACGATACGGTAACACTTACTCTCACAGTTCAATTTGCCGACAAAAGCACCGAGAAGATCAATGTAAATGCCCAGGTAAAAGCGCTCACTGCCGATCAAGCGCAACATCACCATTAATACTTGCTCACAAATTTCTTGTGACTCAAAGCCATCATCTAAATTTTAGGAAGAATCTCAATGTGTAATAAAGTGATGCTTGTTATGATGTTCGCTTTTTTCAGCAACACTTCTTGGGCTGGCCCCTATGATCCAATTGTCTCCAAAATATGGGTTGGAGAAACAGTACCGGGACAAACCACTGCAACCTTGCAATTGAACCTGACCACAGTGAAAGCGGTTAATCTGATATCAGTAAGCAGCCCTGTCGCTGAGTCGGTAGAGATTCATAGTTTGATGATGAACAAGGGCGCAATGAAACTACAAGTAGTAAACAGCTACCCGTTACCAGAACATCGAACCACGCTATTTGGATCGCGCGGTTTATTTTTAATGATGACGGGTATAAAACAACCCCTAAAAATAGGGGATCAGGTGCCAGTTAACCTGACAGTGACGTTTGCCGACAAACAAACCAAAGTTATATCGGCGAATGCAGAGGTCAGGAAGATGGAGTTGAGTTATAAACACTTTGGTCCAAATGAGGTTTATGATCACCGCTAGAAGCGTTATTTATTCACAGATAGCGCTACTCGACCGCCTCCCTGATAATTGATGAAAGAAGCTCGTTCACTGCCTTGAGCGATTTTTGAGACACTGGCGAACCAACCGCCAGGGTGTTTCGATACGCGACACGTACCTCTTCCGGCTTTGTCGGCACCACGTAAATAGCAATAATGTAGGGGCAAAATACAATATTGTCCGGATCAGCTTCCATCATTTGACGCGACACCGTAGCACTGCAAAACTCCAAGGCTTCTGCCTTGAGAAAGACCTGTTTTCCACCACCCAAGTCCTTGCCTGTACGTTCCAGCATATCGCCTATATGTGAAACATTATTGATCACGAAACCTCGCCCTGTAATTGCCATTTCTACCGCTTCCCTTACTTCGGCAAAGTTGCCTTTTTTAGTCACTACGGTCATGTGAGAACCGTCAGCCAATGCTAGATGAGACATCCCTGCAAGCGCCAGGACCACTGCCATAAACCGAAATATTCCAGACATTTTTACATTCCTTTTATTAATTGATGGTATATATTAACGCAAAGACAAACCCTCAGAACTTTTTAAAAAATACCACGCCACAATAAAAGTTACATTTCCCCGCCCTTGAATGCAGTTCGGCGCCCCTTGGTGGGGCGCCGAACTGTTATACATCCAAAGCGGTATATTCCCGTTAAATACTAAGGACGCAAGTAGGCGTAGCCTTCTTTTTGCTTTTTCATGATTTCAACGGCTCCCGCTGTCACATAGCTTGTATTGGGAAGCATGTCTTCCTTCGTCAATTTATTTGCCTTCATTGTGTTTTCACAGGCAACAATAGCAACTTTTGTTGATTTAGCTTCTTCGATACGGTTTGCAACGATGGAATCAGCTTTAAGCATGCCTATCCCCGGGCCATACACAACGATTTCTACATCAACCTTATCTGCACCGTATGCTTGCTGCACGTTTTTGACATTATTAAGTGCCAAATTCCATTTGGCAGGATCTGCCTCACTAACCTGCACAACCACCTTTTCTTTGGCAGCAGGTGCATCAGCAGCGGCTGCTTGCAGCGATACAAATGAAAGTGAAAGTGCAAGTGCATAACCTAATACATTGATAAATCTCATTTTTATCTTCTACATGAATTATTGAGTTGCAACTGAACAAGCAGCTACGGATGTATAGACGCGATGACAGTGATTAATATTCCAAATTCTTTTCATTCAGCAAGGGTGGAATATTTTTTCCGCGTATTACGTCTTATAATTGTCCGCCGTGAACACTACTTAACTTGGGTAACTGTGTATAGATGAAAATCCTTTCCTTATTTTGCCGCACTAACGATTTTCAGGATCAACTGGACAAAATTCGCCCCAGATTGTACCGCGTAGCCTATTCCTGGAGCCACAACGAAGCGCTTGCGGATGACCTGGTACAGGAGACATTGATTAAAGCACTGAAAAATGCAAGTCAATTACGCGACCCTGCCCTGCTGAATAGCTGGCTTTTTAGCATTCTCGCCAATTGCTTGCGCGATCACTATCGTCAATACAAGGAAATGGACGACATTGAAGATCTTGAGGATTATCGCCATGCCCACGAAAACACGCCGGAAAATGCTCACTCCCAATCCCAAATAGTTTCACGCGTTAGGGATGCTGTTGCAAAATTACCTCTGGGTCAACGCCAGGTTCTTACACTGGTCGACTTGGAGGAGCTCTCATATATAGAAGTTGCAGCAATTTTAAGCATCCCCATCGGGACCGTTATGAGCCGTCTTTGTCGTGCCCGGGTAGCTATGAAGACATTGTTGAAAGAACTTGCTCCGCAGCAGATCGCAACAGTCGGTCAAATCAGGAGGATTAAATAATGAACGACCAGGATATATCTGATGAATTTTTGAATTCATTTGTTGATAATCAGC
>Ga0315272_10001021_pt1 | contig 14120 bp, 13 predicted proteins | sample C3_middle_MG_FD_203918 | JGI IMG/M metagenome (GOLD analysis project Ga0315272, IMG submission 203918) | Sediment microbial communities from Yellowstone Lake, YNP, Wyoming, USA - C3_middle | ecosystem: Environmental > Aquatic > Freshwater > Lake > Sediment | place: USA: Wyoming | collected...
AAAGGATTTAAGTGCTTTCCCGCTAAGAAGTGATTCCGATGCGATTTCCCTGCACTCATCAAATGATTTTGACGGGTAATAACATTTGAGAGCCATCTGTGCATTAACTGTAACAACCTTATTCTGGGTTGAGGTACCCTCCCCGCTGAGAATGTTTTTAAAAAGCCGAGCTGCCTCGGTCACGCTGCTTCCGCCGCTGAGTTCTTCTTTGTTTACCCTTCTGTAATTCATAAATTCAGGAGATACAATCTGCTCAACTCCGTTCAGAATGTATTTGAAATCAGAGGTAAGAGACACCTCATCGTATCCATCGAGACTGAAAATAATCATATACTGCATTGCAGACTGCTGGTAGAGATAGTTATACAAACGGGCGAGTTCAAGACTGTAAACCCCGATCAGCTGCTTCGATGGGAACGATGGATTAACCATAGGTCCAAGCATATTGAAAAAAGTCTTGATTTTCAATGCTCTTCTCACAGGCACAACATTTTTCATAGCAGGGTTAAAGAGCGGGGCATGAAGAAAACATACTCCCGATCTGTCAATTTCCCTCCGCAGCTTATCCTTATCGGTTGAAAATTTATATCCGAAATGTTCCAGTATATTGGAAGAACCGCAGGTTGAACTGACGCCATAATTGCCATGTTTCGACACTTTCACGCCAGCACCTGCAAGCACAAAGGTAGAAAGAGTAGATATATTGAAAGTATCTTTTCCGTCACCGCCGGTTCCGCAGACATCCATTGGTTCAAACTCGGAAAGATCAATTCTTATACAGTGGTTCAACAGAGCATCGCGAAAACCCGTGAGTTCATCCACAGTTATGCTCCTCATAAGGTAAACGGTCAGAAATGCGGCAATCTCCGATTCCGAATAATTTCCGCCTGCAATATTGGTCAGTACCTTTTCAGCTTCTGACCGGTTCAGTGTTTTATGCTCAAACAGATGATTCAGTATTTCACGCATATTGATCGGTTTAATTTGCTATCCAGTTAGAAATCAGGTCCATGCCATGCTCGGTAAGTACAGATTCGGGATGGAACTGAAGTCCCTGTACATCATATTCCTTGTGGCTGAGTCCCATTATGATCCCGTTTTCATCCTTGCAGGTAACCTTCAGACAATCCGGCAGGTCAACGTCAGATACCACCCATGAATGATATCTTCCGCCGTTAATGGAAGACGGGATATTCAGAAAAAGCGGATTATCACGGTCTTCAATGAGAATAGGTGTGGCAACGCCATGGAAAACAGAACTCAGATTAAGTATCTTTCCTCCGAAGGCTTCACCTATCGCCTGGTGCCCAAGACATATTCCAAGGATGCTTTTTGAAGAGGCATATTGCTTTATAAGGTCGATGCATATACCTGCATCATAAGGAACACCGGGTCCGGGAGAAAGCAGTATCTTATCGTAATCATTTACATCTTCAAGTGGTATTTCATCATTTCTGAAAACCGCAGGCCGCAATCCTGTTATACTTTCTAAATAATACACCAGGTTGTAGGTGAACGAATCGTAATTATCTATAACCAGTATCTTTTTCATTTTCTCTTTATAAATGATTATTTAATTTCAGCTGCCAGTTCAATGGCTTTTCTGAGTGCCCCAAGCTTATTATTGACTTCCTGCAGCTCACTCTCTTCATCAGAGTTGGCGACTATCCCTGCTCCCGCCTGATAATAAAGCTTGTTAGCCTTGCTGAGGAAAGTCCTGATCATTATAGCGTGGTTGAAATGGCCCCTGAAATCGAGAAATCCGATTGCTCCGCCATAATATCCCCTTCTCTGATTCTCATATTTGTCGATGATCTTCATCGCCATATATTTAGGGGCCCCTGACAATGTTCCTGCCGGAAATGTTGCTGACATCATATCTGCCATGGTTGTACCTTCTTTCAGTTCGCCGGAGACGGCAGATACAAGGTGAAGAACATGTGAATAAAACTGCACTTCCCTGTAGTTTTCAACTTTTACATTCCCGGCATGTCTGCTCAGATCGTTTCGCGCAAGATCAACCAGCATAACATGTTCAGCATTTTCTTTCTCATCAGTGGCCAGCTTCTGAGCAAGAAGCTTGTCATTCTCATCATTCCCGGTTCGTCTGAAAGTCCCTGCAATAGGGTTGATAAAAGCTTTGCCCCTGTTGATCTTTAAATGTGCTTCAGGTGATGACCCGAATATCTTATAACTTCCATAGTCAAAATAGAAAAGATAAGGTGAAGGGTTAACCGATCGCAAAGCCCGGTATACATTGAACTCATCACCATTGAATTGTTGTGAGAACTGGCGTGAAAGTACCACCTGGAACACATCTCCAAGGAAACAGTGCTCCTTCCCTTTTCCAACCATTGCCTTATATTCCTCATCGGTGACATTGTGGCCCTCATCACCCATTGACTTGAATGAATATATAGCCACATTGCGACTATTTAGCAGCGATTCAATCCTGTCAAGCTCCCCCGGCTCAGAATTAAATTGATTTTCAATTATCTGCAGGGTATTCTGATAGTGATTTATTGCAATGATATAACTGTAAAGGTGATATCTGACATCAGGTATTTTATATTCATACTCCCCGCCATCTTTCAATTCAATTTTTTCGAAATATTCAACAGCATCGTATGATATATAGCCAAAGAGCCCGTTGACAGGAATTTCGGAAGGCACATCCGACTGTTTAAATGCATTGGTAAAGGCTGAGAACCTTGAATTAAATGTATGCTGATCTTTTATCCCGGTAAGTATTTCTGATCCGTCGGGATAGGTTTCAGTGATGCAGCCATTATCAACTACAAACCCGGCAACAGGTTTCATGCAAATGAAAGAATAGCTGTTCTCATTCCCATGGTAATCGGAACTCTCAAGAAGCAGAGAATTAGGATATATGTCCCTTATTCTGAGATATATGCTGACGGGGGTAATAATATCAGCCAGAAGTTTTCGAGATGTTGTTTTAATTTTAAATTCAGTCATAAGGTTTCCATTTTATAATCACTTAAACACTGTTACAAAAATCATTGCCGGTCAGAAAACTAAAAAAGCCTGTCGTGATTACGACAGGCTTTGGATTAATATCTTATAATATTATATACAAATGACTGGCAGTCTCACGTCAAAAAGTGAAATTTGCTTAAGCACCAACGCCAATATGTATAAATTGCTTTCATTTTAATATCATATAACACGACAAAAGTAAGCTTTGTTTTTAATTATCCAAATTATTTTACAGATATTAAATATTCGTCTGCCGATTACATTTTACATTCCTGTGACAACTCATGACAATCTTTTACACCCACGTGACAGAGGTTCAGGGATTATAGCTCAACTTTGTAAAGCAAAAAGCAGAATCTATTAAACTGAAAACACAAAACATGAAAACAAAACTCTATAAATCTTTTGCATTTGTTGTGCTGACAATATTATCAGTCATTTCAGCCAACGCGGAAGATTTACGTAAAATCGTTTCGCTGTCGGGAGATTGGAAATTCTCTATCGGAGACGATAATAAATGGGCAAGTCCTTCTTATGATGATTCCGCCTGGGATCAGATCTCAGTTCCCGGTAAATGGGAAGACCAGTGATATAATGATTATAACGGTTACGCATGGTACAGAAAGTCATTCAGGTTGAATGAAATTCCTGCAATGACGACTATCTACCTGGTTCTCGGACGTATTGATGATGTCAATCAGGTATTTCTTAACGGGGAACTGATCGGTACAGTGTATGATCTTAAGAAAAGCTTTTATACAAGGGGTGACGGCTGGCAGTACAATATGCGCAGAATATATAAGATCAAGGAAGGACTGCTGAACAGGAACGGAGTAAATACAATAGCAGTAGAAGTATATGATGGGCAGGGACTCGGCGGCATCTATGAAGACCCTATCGGAATCGTGTCGGCTGATAATTACCGCCGGGATAAAAACAACCATCATACTGAGGACCGTTCCTTCTGGGAATATATGTATGACAGGTTTTTCGGAAATAATAATTTAAATGAGGAGTAGTCATGGCAAAAAATTTTAAATCACTCAAAATCAGAATATTTTTTCTCGCATCAGTTATAGAACTTTTTGCGGTGAACACAATGATCAGTGCAAGCGAGGAAAACCTTGAACTTATTCAGAGCCTGAAAGGAAAGTGGAAATTTTCAATAGGAGTCAACGACTCGTGGATAACACAAAAATTTGATGACAGCAGCTGGGAATCAATAAGAGTTCCTTCGCCCTGGGAAGACGAGGGTTTCAACGGCTACAACGGATATGCATTCTACAGAAAAAGGATCACCATTTCTTCAAATAACAAGGGAAGAATGCTCTATCTGAACATGGGATATATCGATGACGTTGATGAAGTATATTTCAATGGAAATAAAATAGGCTCATCAGGAAGTTTCCCTCCCAATTACAGTACAGCTTACAATGCTGAGAGAGTTTATTACATTCCTGAACAGTATATTAATTTCGACGCAGAGAACCTGATTGCGGTTAAAGTATATGATTCGCACGAGCAGGGTGGTATTGTTGATGGTGAGATAGGACTGTATGGCGGCAAAGCATCTGCCAGCCTGACTGTCAATCTTCAGACGCCCTGGAAATTTCTTCCGGGTGATGATCTCAGACGCAAGGAACCTGATTATGACGACAGCGGCTGGGGAGAAATTTTTGTTCCCGCAAAATGGGAGGATCAGGGATATCGCGATTATGACGGGTATGCATGGTATCGCAAGTCATTCATTTTCTCAACACCCGAAGCTAACGAAAAGATGGTCCTCCTGATGGGCAAGATCGATGATATTGACCAGGTCTATATAAATGGAACACTGGTCGGTTCCACCGGAAATTTCCCCACAAGATCTAATCCCGATGTCTCCACAGGACAGGAATGGCTTGCCTTCAGAGGTTACTATCTGCCAGATGGATTATTGAAAAAGAACCAGAAAAATGTAATAGCAGTCAGAGTTCTTGACACCGGAGGAGATGGTGGTATCTATGAGGGGCCTGTGGGTCTGATAACCCAGTCAAAATATATCGAGTACTGGAGAAAAATAAAGAGAGCCGGGAATTTTTAGAAAATAAGCATTTAAAAGAACACTGTATTGAGAAAAGTCGGCCTGCTTATAATCGCAATTATAGTTCTGCCTGTCCTGATATTTTCAGGATTTGAGATAGGCAGCCTCAGGCAGAATGAAAAGGTCGTTCAGACCATTTACAAAAATCAGTTGGAAGCTATCCTTTTTTCGATAAATCAGTATTCAGATGACATCATGAGCAATCTTGCCAGCCGGATTGAAAATAGCCAGAACAGTTATAAATCTGACTACAGGTCCGATCTGCAACGACTAATAAGTGAAATCCCATCGATAGCAAGCCTTGTTCAGTTTAACAAAAAATCCGAATTCATTTCATCTTTCCCTGATTCAGTTGCTGACCAGGCACTCATTACCAGTCTTAAATCGGATATTGACTATAATTCTAAAACTTTTAAACTACTGCAGACTTATCTGCGCGGAGGCTACCGTAAAATTGAGACGCTCCCCGGTGAAACAGGAGAACTGCACCACCTGGTATTTATGACAAATATTAAAGATCAGGAGATTATAAATATACTGGTAATTAATCCCGAGAAATTCATAACACAGGTCCTTGACCCAAAAATTCAGGAAATTGCAAAAGGGAAATTTGATATTGCGGCTTTCCGGGCGGGTGAAAACGGACCTTTCTACACCTCGAACAAACAAAAGGCTCAGCGCACGATTAATAACAGGGAATCATTCTGGCTGTTAAAGAATTACATGATGGGGATAGAGCTTAAAGACCTGACAATTGAGGACCTTACGCGAAACAGGATAAGGAAAAACATAATCTTGCTGGGAGTTATGGATCTGATCCTGCTTTTCGGCGCCTGGCTCATATACAGGAATGTTTCCAAACAGGTTGAATTATCGCAGTTGAAAAGTGATTTTGTTTCAAGTGTATCACATGAGATCCGGACTCCGCTTGCGCTGATCACAATGTATATTGAAACGCTTGAGATGGGAAGGGTGAAGGAAACATCAAAAGTAAAGGAATATTATACAGTTATTCTGAATGAAACAACGCGGCTTTCAGGCATGGTTAACCGGATATTAAGTTTTTCACAGATTGAAAGCAATAAACGCAAATCCTCTTTCTCATGTTCCGCCCTGAACGAAATTGTTGAAAATGCAGCCGCTTTATTAAAATATTCAATTGATACCAGGGGATTCCACTATACTTTTACGCCGGGAAATGATCTGCCCAAAGTATTTGTCGACAGGGAAGCTGTGACCGATGCAATAGTGAATCTGATTGATAATGCAATGAAGTACAGTACCGGCAGAAAGAACATAATTGTAAGGACCGGAAAAACAGAAGATTATGTTTATCTGGAGGTAGAGGATAATGGAATCGGCATTTCAGTGAAAGACCAGAAATACATTTTTGATAAATTCTTCCGGGTAACCGAAACGAACCTGGCTAACAGGGTTAAAGGTTCCGGACTTGGACTTACGATAGTTAAACATATAATGAATGCCCATGAGGGTAAGATCTTTGTCAGAAGTTCCCCTGGAGACGGATCAATGTTCAGGCTGTCCTTCCCGATAAAACAGAATATACAGGTATGAAAAAGATTCTGATCGTTGAAGATGAATCAAATATGGTAAACGGGCTGAAAGACAACCTTGAATATGAAGGTTATGAAACAGATACAGCCATGGACGGACGAACAGGACTTCAAAAAATCCTGAATTCCAAGTATGATCTTATTTTGCTTGATGTCATGCTCCCTGAAATATCGGGTTTTGATATCTGTAAAACTGCCAGAAAAGAGGGTGTGAAAACGCCAATCATTCTTCTGACTGCAAAAGGTGAGGAGATTGATAAAGTGCTCGGACTTGAATTAGGAGCCGATGATTATATTACCAAGCCATTCAGTTTAAGGGAGCTGCTTGCCAGGATTAAGGCTATTTTACGAAGATCACAGCCTTCTGACGATGAAAGAAATAAACCCGAACTAGTTACCATCGGCAATATTAAAGTCAATTTTAAGACTTATACGGCACAGGATGCATCAGGTGAAGTAAAAATGACGCATAAGGAATATGAAGTTCTGCATTATCTTCACATGAGAGCGGGAAAAACAGTGCAACGTGATGATCTTATATGTGATGTGTGGGGAATTGAATTCGATATCAGTACCCGTACGGTCGATAACTTTATCCTGAAACTGCGTCAAAAAATAGAAGCAGATCCTAATAATCCGAAGATTATCATTACAGTTCACGGTATGGGTTATAAGATGATAGTCTGATTACCGGGAATCAGAATCGTTCGTTACGACAATTATTTTAATATCATAGAAAATTCTTATCCAGGAATTTCTGGAATTTATCCTTATACTGGTCGCTGACAGGAATATACTCCTTACCGAACACAATTCTGCTGCGCTCAATGGTATCGATTTTTTCCAGATTGACAATAAATGAGCGATGAACCCTCATAAACTTGTGCTCCGGAAGCTTTGATTCAAGAAGCTTAAGGGAAGTAAGCGATAGAACCGGCTTAAGGGAATTCTGGGTATATACTTTTACATAATCCTTTAGTCCCTCAATATAAAGGATATCTTGAAAGTTAATTCGTTTGATCTTATAATCTGATTTGAGGAACAGGAACTCATTGTTGACATCAACACGGGCAGGCATTTTTTGCTCAAGCCGGAGAAGCTTCTGAACCTTTTGAACGGCAGTTAAAAACTCCTCATAGCTGAAAGGTTTCAGGAGATAATCCACAATATCTAGCCGGTAGCCTTCCAGTGCGTACTTTTCAAATGCTGTGGTAAAAATCACTTTGGGTCCCTTTTCCATGAGCCTTGTAAACTCGATACCCGAAAGATCAGGCATCTGTATATCTACAAAGATAAGATCGACACTTTTCTTTGAAAGATATTCAGCTGCATCAATCGGATTATCAAATTTCCCGACAAGTTTTAACCCCGGTGTCTTTTCAATATACCCTGTTACAAGCTGTAATGCAAGCGGTTCGTCATCAATTGCTATTGTAGTAATCATTAGGCAAAATTAATCTGAAGGACTACTTCGAATTCTCTTTCTGACTTATTGATCTTAAAATCATGCTTACCAGGGAACAAAAGATTCAATCTTTTTGTCACATTTTCCAGACCAATTCCTGAATGGTCTGAGTCATTTTCTTCCCTGTTTTTTACTAAACTGTTTGCACATGTGAAAAGGATCATATCCTTCCCGGTTGCAAGGCTGATTTTAATGTACGATTTTTCCCTGTAACTGATCCCGTGTTTAAATGCATTTTCAATAAACGGGATGAAGATAAGCGGAGGTATGTTGATATCTTCATATTTATCGGGAAATGAGACAGAAAGATTTATCTTGCTGCTCATTCTGAGCTTCATGAGATCAATATAATTATTCATAAAATCGATCTCATTGCTCAGACGGGTATTTCCATGCTCAGAGTCGTACAGAAGATATCTCATAAGTTTTGAAAGTCTCAGTACCGCTTTCTGAGAATCTTCTGCATTTATACTGATCAGGGAATAAATATTGTTTAGAGTGTTGAAGAAAAAATGCGGACTAATCTGATTTTTAAGGAAAGCGAGTTCAGAGTTCAGCTTCTCTTTCTCAAGTTCTTTCTGTAATTTCTCAGTCTGAGAATGACGTTCGAGGACTCTCATACCGAGTGAGAAAAATACAAGGAAAGCGGATGTAAAGGCAAAATTAAACAGATGCATCTCCCGAAACGGAAGAGGTCCATGATCTTCCGGTTTAGGTGGTCTCATCTGGTTACCCTCGTCACGTTGTTTTCCTGTTTCTTCTGTCATGTTTCTACCGGGAATGTATTTGAACACAAGTGCATTCGATCTGTCCGAAACAAAATAGAGGAATATGAGCATAAAAAGGAGCGACAAGAAGTATTTGTGTTTCCTCTCCCTGAAAAAGAACCTCGGAACCAGTATAAGATAATTTGTATAGAATATTATACCGTTTATGATATTTCCAATATAATAAACCCAGATAAAATCTTTTCCTACTTCCCATCTCTTGAAAAAATAGAGTGGAATACCCAGGATAATTGCCCAGGCAAGGACATGAAGTAATATTTTTATTTTACCCCCGGTGAAAAAGTTTTTCATGGATTTAAAAGTATAATAATTTAAATATACTTCACACAGGAAATATCATATTTGTCAACTGATAAATCTGTTATTCATACCTCAGTGCATCGATAGGATTAAGATTAGCCGCTTTTCTGGCCGGATACCATCCGAAGAAGACTCCTATTATGAAGCAAACTGCGAAAGCAAGAACAACTGATTGTGTTCTAACTACGGCTGGAGTGGACATCAGCGAACCGGCCAGCCTGGCCAGAAGATAACCGAATATGACACCCATAACACCTCCCAGAATGCTGAGTATAATTGATTCTGCAAGAAATTGTTTGAGTATATCCTTTCCACGGCCGCCAATTGACATTCTGAGCCCAATTTCACGTGTTCTTTCCGTAACCGAAACAAACATAATGTTCATAATGCCAATACCACCTACTAAAAGAGAAATTCCGGCAATAGCGCCAAGCAGATAGGTCATAACATCTGTAATGGATGAGATTGTATTCAGAAGCTCCGACTGAGACATCACCCTGAAATCATTCTCAGCACTTTCTTTCAGTTTATGAGTTCTGCGTAAGACCTCCTCAACCTCTGCTTTTGCGGCTGAACTTTTTTCTTCACTTACTGCTGATGTATAGATTCCATTTATATAATCTATTGCTGCAAGCCTTCTCTGAACTGTTGTATATGGAGCAATGATAAGGTCATCCTCATCCTGGCCCATACCGCTTTCACCTTTGTCTTTGAGAGTACCTATGATCTGGAATGGCAGGTTTTTGATACGAATTGAAAGCCCTACCGGATCAGCACCCGCACCAAACAGATTCTCAACTACAGTTTGTCCAAGGATGCAAACTTTCGACATATTCTTCACCTCGTTTGAAGTGAAAGTTCTGCCGCTGATAACTTCCAGTTTCTTTATGGTAAGGTATTCTTCACTTACACCGTAAATAGTGGTCTGGGTATTCTGGTTGCTATAGATTACCTGCCCGCTGGCCCTCACCTCGGGTGAAACCGCACTCACATCAGGTGCGTCAGAACGCAAAGCAACGACATCAGAATATTTCAGAGCCATTGAGCTTGAGGATCCAAGACTCACACCACCACGACGCTGGAAATTCGGCATGACCATTACCATGTTTGATCCCATAGATGATATCTGTTTCCTGATTTTCTGCTTTGAACCCTCCCCGATAGCCAACATGGCGATAACAGAAGCAACACCTATGATAATCCCGAGCATGGTCAGAAAAGCTCTCAGCTTGTTTCTTACCAGCGCTCTTAAGGCGATCCTTAATAAATTTGAATAGTTCATTTTACTGAGTTTTAATATATTAATCAAATTCCTCAATAGCTTCAACAGGAAGTGTCTTAAGGATTTCCCTGGCGTTTAACCTTTCAGTTACAATACTTTCACGATTGATCTTCCCATCTTTAAATACAACGTTCCTGGTAGCAAAGCGGGCAATATCAAGTTCATGAGTTACATATACAATTGTTCTTCCCTTTTCATTCAGTTCCTGGAATAATTCCATGATTTCAAAGGAAGTACGGGTATCGAGGTTTCCTGTTGGTTCATCAGCAAGAATGAGTACAGGATCATTTACCAGCGACCTTGCTATTGCAACCCTCTGCTGCTGCCCTCCCGATAACTGATTAGGCATATGATGCATACGGTCGGAAAGTCCGACTGCCTCAAGAGCCCTGAGTGCGGCCTCTTTTCTTTCCTTAGACCTTATCTTAGGGTTATAGAACAACGGAAGTTCAACATTCTCAAGAGCAGTAGTCCTGGCCAGAAGGTTGTATGCCTGAAAAACGAATCCAAGTTTCTGATTCCTTAATTTTGCAATTGCATCCTTATCCATTGACTTTACATTGATGCCATCAAGCAGGTAATCTCCGTGAGTAGGCTGATCCAGACAGCCAAGAATATTAAGCATTGTTGATTTGCCTGATCCGCTGGCTCCCATGATGGCAACAAACTCTCCTTCATGTATTTTAAGATCCACCCCTCTCAGGGCATGAACGGTAACCTCACCTACATGGTAGTCTTTCCGCAAGCCCTGTATTTCTATAATTGTGTCATTCATGATACTAAGTATTATTGTTTACTTACTCCGACTTTTTAGAACGGGAACGGACCACGGGCAGCCTGAGTGGCGCTAGTCTTGGCTTTAGAAGCTGCATCAACAGTTGAAACAACCACTTCATCACCTTCCTTCAGTCCTGATAATATTTCAATATTTGTTCCATTATCGATACCGATTTTAATCATAGCCGGGCGTAGTCCCATTTTTTCATCTTTCAGCCAAACAGTCTTGGTTTTAGGATCAGCACTCGCTGCACCTGGCATAAATCCCATTCCCATTGCCGGAGTTCCCTGTGTTGCCTGAGCTGCCTGGCCTGTTTGGGCTGTCTGTGGCATTCCACCTGTCGGAGGTCCTCCTGCAGGCATATTTGGCATTAATCCGCTGCTCTTCATCTTTTCAAACATCTTTGCGAGGTAAGCCTTGTCAGGTGTAAACCTGAGAGCCTTTCCTGAAAGAGTAAGGGTATTTGTCTTTTCCTCGACATATATTGTAGCACTTGCTGTCATACCCGGCATAAGCTTTTTATCAGGGTTTGGAGCATCCAGAATTACTACGTAGGTAACCACATTATTTGTTGTAACAGGCTGCAACCTGACCTGGGCTACACTGCCTTCGAATTTCATATCTGAGTATGCATCAACTTCAAACTCAACACGCTGTCCAACTGAGATCTTGCCAATGTCAGCCTCATCAACGCTTGTCTGTACTTCCATTCGTGTAAGATCATTCACAATTGTAAACAGAGTAGGTGTGCTGAAGCTTGCAGCTACAGTCTGTCCTTCCTCAACAGCCCTGTTGAGAACCACTCCGTTGATAGGGGAAGTAATAGTGGCGTAAGCCAGGTTAACCTTTGACCTTTCAACAGCCGACTTGGCATTAGCCAGTGACCCTTTAGAGTTCTCATAGTTGAAAAGAGCCTGATCATAATCTGACTGTGAAATCAGTTTCTTGTCAAAAAGAACTTTTAACCTTTTGTAGGTTGCTTCCTGATAATTTAACTGAGCCTGAGCCTGATTTAAAGCCGACATACTCTGATCGAGCTGTGTCTGCAAAGGAGTCTCGTCGAGTCTGGCAAGTACCTGACCGACTTTTACATTGTCGTTGAAATCAACGTAAAGATGCTGAAGGATTCCCGATACCTGGGTACCCACATTTACGGTTTTCAAAGCCTGAATTGTACCTGTGGCAGTAACTGTATTGCTGATTTTGCCCATTTCAACTTTTACAGTGTTGAAGCCAAGTACGGTCTCCTTCTTTGAAAAAGGTTTTAGCGCCAGTATAGCTACAACCGCTATAACTGCAACCGATACAATAACTATTAATGTTTTCTTTTTCATGATCTGACTTTTTATCTAATACTTATAATGACAAAGGAATTCCTAAATAATAATCCATAATCTTATAGCTGACAATAAGGTTATACTTCGATTGCAGCAGCTCACTTTCTGCAACAATAAGGTTTGTTTTTGAAACCAGATAATCAACCGAGTTAATCACACCCTGTTTAAACTTTTCATCTGAAAGGTTAGATGCTTCAAGTGTTGCCGCATAGTTCTCCTTGCTTGCCTCATACTTGATCTGAGCCGAGCTGACATCCTGGCATGCCTGTTCGATATTTTTTCTTAGACTGTTTTTTGTATCAATCTCACTCAGTTCTGCATTCTGGTAGCTGATTTTTGCTGATGCAATATTAGTTCTGGCCTGCCTGCGCTGATAAATCGGAATTGAAAGTGATAAGCCCACTGAAGGATATATCGCATCATTTACCTGAGTAAAATAATCATTGGTTCCAACACTTGAGTAACCCGCACTGATCCCTGCATTCGCTGACAAAGTAGGATAAAGTGATGCGCGTGCTATCTTTTCATCATATAACGCAATCTCCTTATTAACTGCTGCATTCTTTATCTGAGGCTTAATTGCCAGAGCTTTCTCATAAACAGCTTTAACATCCGGTATCCTGTTCTGATTCAGTCTTTCAGCCAGATTGGGATGCTCAATTAAAAAGTTTCCTGCAACAGGGAGTTCCATGAACTGCTCGAGTGTCACCTTTGATATCGCCAGCTGACTTTGTGCATTTGCAAGAGTGAGCTTTTCACTGGCCAGCTGGGACTTTACCTGCGCGTAATCAGACTGAGAAATTGCCTGAAGGGCAAGCCTCTCTTCTGCGAGGTTCAACTGGCTGGTAGTAGACTCAATCTGCTTCTCGCTGTTATTTACGAGTTCTTCTGCATACAATATCTGCAGATAAGCATTAAGAATACTCAGACTAATGGACTCTTTAGTAGTCTCAAGTGAATACTTGCCACCTTCAATACTAAGATTTGCCTGTTTAATAAGATCAGTGAGCCTTGATGCATTGAATATGGTAATGCCGGAATTAACAGAATAATTTGTACCGTTTGTAACGGTAAACTCTGATCCGCCATTTGACTTGTTCTTAGACCAGTTGAAATTCTGACCAACGGAAGCACTGACTGATGGGAAACGCTGTGCTTTCGCCTGTTCAGCATTAATCAAATTCTGCTGAGTTGAGAGTTCACTCTTTCTGACCTGTATATTACGGGTCAATGCATAATTAATGCACTTTTCAAGTGTCCAGGTACTATCCTGTTGTGCATGCAATAATGACAAGCCTTGGCAAGTCAGTAATGTTACGCTTAAACTTAATATTAAAATCAATTTTCTCATAAATCGTTTCAATTTTGGGATAAATGTACCTGAGCGTATCGTTACCCTAAAACATAATAGAAGTATTGCCGGATTTTATGGACAGAAAGAGATATTTACGATACTGGTAGAAAACATCAAAATCGAGTAGGAGGAAAATAAAGAAGTTTTCCTCCTTCTTTA
>Ga0315272_10001022_pt1 | contig 14110 bp, 15 predicted proteins | sample C3_middle_MG_FD_203918 | JGI IMG/M metagenome (GOLD analysis project Ga0315272, IMG submission 203918) | Sediment microbial communities from Yellowstone Lake, YNP, Wyoming, USA - C3_middle | ecosystem: Environmental > Aquatic > Freshwater > Lake > Sediment | place: USA: Wyoming | collected...
CAAGAAGGAAACCTATGACTATGATTACAAACGCTTTCGCAAACCCCCCTATATATACGACAAGTATTGTCTTTAAAATATCGCTTGCTACGAATATATTGAGGAACACGGTCGTTGAGTATAGGGCTAGCACAGTCGCCGTCGCATAAACAAGCCAAGCAGAAATCTTTCCGAAGAAATCGCTCGGCTTATAACCTGACTTAGCTATGGCCCTCCCTATAGCGAATTTTTCTAGCCATTCATCCATGCCTACTTTTTTCAGCAAGTTGGTGATGGCCCAGCCTAATGCCTTACCTATTAATATACCCACCGCAAATATCAATACCGAAATTCCAACCGAAATTAATGCTCCGTAGAGAGAGGTAGGAAGTGCCAATGAATATACCCCACTAGTCCTATATGTTTGTCCTAATATTAAAAATAATATTAAAACTCTTAAATAAAGGTAGACGAGAACGATGCTACCTCCTTATCGCGAAGCCCATGAACTCTCCTGTATAATCTTCCCATTCCACATCTACTTTTTCTACGATGGCAGCAGGTGGACCTCTCCTAACCTCCTCTAGAAACTTCCTCAGATCTTCTTCATTTCCTTCGGCGACGATCTCTACGCTTCCATCTTCAACATTTCTGACCCAGCCTTTCAAGCCTAGATCTTCAGCGACTGATTTAGTGAATGCCCTGAAAAACACTCCTTGGACTCTGCCATAAACTCTGACGTGGATCCTTGATTTACCAGGCATTGCACCAGCTCCCCCCATCGATTCTTATGAGGGTAGCGGTGTATTCGTAACTCATTCCAGAGTACGCGATCTTAAGTATGATGCCAGTGTTTTGATCTATCGTAATTATAGCACCGCTGTTTGGATCGTAATACCTAGTCCCCAAAAACTTCATCCCGGAAACGGAGAACTCTTCAATACCCATAGGTAGCATTACATCATACAATGGTATCTCCTCCATGCCGAGCCCTTCATCAATTCTATAAACGCTTGTATCGTTGAATAACGGTATCATAGGATTCGCGCCCACAGTAGTATTGACAACGAGAATTCTTGCGGTGTAATTGCCAAGATTCCTAGAAATAACGGTCTCGGTCCTGAGCTGGGACTCGTTGTAAGTTCCCTGCGTCACCGATATATTATACACCAGCACCAATCCCGGCTGAGAATAAAGGGGCTTGTAGCTTGGACAATCAACTTGGGAAGCCACAACTGTGAGACCAAGAAGGACGAGCATGACCAAGGTTCCTAGTGCGAGTGCGAGAGCTATCTTCTGCTCCATTTCCATTTGCAAAATCGACGCCTCCAGTTCTTATAATTCAAAACCTATTAAATATTTTAACAACTTTGCATGTCGAGAATTATTCGAATTTCGAGATAAGAGGAAGCCAACCAAACCTTTCATAAAGCTTGAGAAAGCGGAAAAATATATTGAAGAGAAATGGCAAAATACTATATGCTATCTCGATGCAAATAGCCGAACAAGTAAAGGAAGCACAAATCTAATAAAGAATAGGGTTTCATACAGCATAGCAAAATTTAAAATGAAGAGCAGGAGCTGTAGCTGGCGATGCAAAATGTCTCGTCTCTCAGATATCCCCAGTATAGATCTCCATGAAGACATTTCTCTTTATTTTTTGACCCATGGGGGAGGATTGCCTTATGATGACTTCGGCAAAGATATTGCTGGAAGAGAAGCTGATATACCGAAGTATAGAGCAGGTGGCGTAAGATTAGTCTTTGCGGCCATATTTCCAGGAATAGAGACGTTCGACCCAGAGAGGTCCAGATCGCTTGAAAGCTTATACGGCAAATGGCTGCCGGGCACAAAGTATAGGGCTCCTCAGTCCACCACCTTAGAGCATTTTTCAATTTATTATAAGATGTCCGAATACTATGGAATAAATATTGTTCAGAGTTATGCCAATGCTGAAAAGTGCTTGCTTGAAGAAGGCATATGCTTCCTTCTTCACCTAGAGGGCGCTGAACCGCTAGACGATCCTTACGATCTTGTTATTTTCAAGAAACTCGGTCTTAGAAGCATAGGTCTAACTTGGAACTACTCCAATAAGTATGGCACAGGCTGCTCGTCTAAGAAGGACCTCGGCCTAACCGACTTAGGCGAGGAGCTCATAAGGAATGCTAATAAGTTGGGGATAATCGTTGATTTGGCACATGCAAGTGAAAGAACAGCGTTGGATGCCCTCCAAATAAGTAAAAGGCCTGCAATCATAAGCCACGCCAACGCGAAAAAGCTTGTCTCGAAGCCTAGGAACGTAAGCGACGAAATCCTCGAGGCTCTAAAAAAGAATGGAGGAATAATTGGCATCACAGCGATCAGCTCTTTGGTTTCCAATTCTTCGAAACCTACGATTGACGATCTCGTTAGGCACTTCGCCTACATCAAGGAAAGTTTCGGTAGTGATATGTTAGCGATAGGCACAGATTTTCTCGGACTGATGGGCTTGCCGGCACCTGAAGGTTTTGAGAGAGTTGACAAGTTGCCGTACCTTTACGGTAAGCTAATCGAATCGGGATTCTCTGAGGAAGATATCAAGAACATTGCGTATAGAAACGCGCTAAGGGTTCTCATGAAAAATCTTGAATAACTGCTTGTCGGTTTTTAATCCTCTCTATTATTTTATTTGATAAATCTCTTATTACTCTTTTTATATCATCATCTGTTGGAGTGACATTGACTTTGATTATATCAACTATCTCTACTCCTAGTTCTTGTGAACTACCCCGTCCTCATGAACGGGCATCCCCACCTCGCGGTGAGGATTTCCTGCTTCTTCCAGGAAACTTACTATACACGCCTTCAGAGAAGGGGATGTATAGCAGAGGTTCCCTGTCCACAGGCTCTCGGGGCAGTCCGACCCCGCATGAAGGATGTTTAGAGAAGCGTTCCTCGGATCTACCTTCACCACCCTCCTACCAGCTCTATTAGCCTTGTAGGAGAGGTAGCTCACATAGAGCACAACGTTCTTAAATGCTTATTGTTCATTTCCCAAGTTCAATATTTTGTCTGTAGCTACTATAGATTTAGCTATCTAAGTTATACTCTATCGAGGTTCTTATGAAGCATGCATCATACCTAAGAGCGCCAAAAGCATATTTTGATATTTCCTAGTCTGTTATGGTGGAGAAGCATGTCGGATTATTAATTTGTTATTAGATAATTACAAAAATATTTTAGCCATAAAAACTAACAATCTATCTCCATTCTTTAAGATATAGGTGATTTTCAATGAGTGGTAAAAAAGAGAGATTACCTATACTGACCAGGTACCTCACGCTTTGGATCTTCTTAGCAATGGTTTTAGGCGTAGGACTTGGGTACTTATATCCGAGAAGTGCCAATATTATCGGGTCTCTGAGCATCGGAACGACTTCTATTCCCATAGCAATAGGGCTAATATGGATGATGTATCCCCCCTTAGCGAAGGTCAGGTACGAAGAGCTGAGGAAGATAGTTAGCGCTAAGGGTTCCAGGGAGATGTTATCGCTATCTATAATCCAGAACTGGATAATAGGGCCATTCTTAATGTTTTTTCTTGCCGGCACCCTTTTATCAGATTATCCGGATTTAAGAACAGGGGTTATATTAATAGGTCTGGCTAGATGCATAGCTATGGTGATCGTCTGGAACAGTCTAGCTGAAGGAGATAACGAATGGGCAGCTATATTGGTTGCCCTTAACTCTATTTTCCAAATAATTACATATTCCGTTCTAGCTTACTTCTTCATAACAATGCTAGGATCTTGGCTCTGGAGCGAAAGTATCTTAGTCCAAGTCTCGATGTTAGAAGTGGCTCAGTCTGTTGTTATATACTTGGGGATACCGTTTTTCGCCGGCATACTAACTAGGTTCACTCTTATCAAGGCTAAGGGTAGAGAATGGTACGAAGAGAAGTTCATACCGAAGCTCAGCCCAACATCTCTCTTCGCTCTTCTCTTTACAATTATAGTGATGTTTTCTCTTAAGGGACAATATATTGTGACACTACCCCTCCTTGTGGTAAGAGTTGCCATCCCACTATTTCTGTACTTCGTTATAATGTTCGTGATATCCTTTTTCTTAGGTTGGTACTTCAACATTGATTACCAGAAAACAGCAACGCTCGCGTTCACGGCAGCTAGTAACAACTTCGAATTGGCAATAGCCGTCGCAGTTGCGGTCTTCGGACTAGCTTCAGGGGAGGCCTTCGCAGCAGTAATAGGTCCGCTGATAGAGGTTCCTGTAATGATAAGCCTAGTAAATCTGGCGTTTTGGTTAAGGAAAAGGCTCTACTCACATAAAATCACTAGATCTTGAAAATAATTTTTGTTATATGAAAAGCATTTTCTAAATAATGAAATCATTACAACTCAAGCCTCGACATTAGATCGGGGAGGGAGTCAGCTAGTACTAAGCCAACTTGGCACAAGTGAATGATATCAGAAATAATCCTCCAATAACAGTCAGCTTTAATGGTTAAGCATGATAAAAGAGTCTACGATACACTGAGAGGATGGGAGATCACGAGCGGCTTTTATAAATAAATGGTATAACAGCGAACTAGCGTGTTTTTAGATCCAAATACTATTCAAAATCAATTCAAAGAAAACACAGTACATTAGGTGAATTAATTATCGTGATTTGCATTTAATGTTTTTTAAAAAATTTTATAACTTAATTATCTATTTAATAATAACTTAATATTAGTACTTATGTAAACCTTATTAACCTAATTTTTGCATATTAATGTTTGATGTGAAAATTTTGGAAAATAAAACTATAAGTGTAGTAATACCTATATTGCTATTAGTACTTATGACGACTATGTTGCCACTAACTACAACTAGTGTTAAAGCAAGTAATTCAAGTAATTCATATACTACGCCATTAATAGCTGGGCAATATACTCAGATTGGCTACGTGGAGACTTGGAGTGAAATTAACAGTGGAACAATAATCCTCCACGTTAAATATGTAATAACCGATCCCGCGTGGTATCTAACAGAAGTTCACTTAGCGGTAAATACAACTTTGAGCGGTATACCACAAACACCTGGTCGGGTTCCAAATCCAATACCGGGTCTATTCCCATACTTTGCCACTGGACTATGGAGCAAGTACTATGAGTTCACTGTAAATCTCTCAGACGTCTTTGGACTTAGCTGCCCAACTAACAATGGAACTACCGTTTACATAGCCGCACACGCCAACGTTGCTAAAGCCAATGAGAATGGAGACACTGTACAAACAGAGACTGCTTGGGGCCAGGGAACAAGGTTTAATAGTAGAGGAAACTGGGGAATGTACTTCACATATAATATTATCTGCGAGGAATGCACACACGGGGGAGTATGTCATCTTAGTGGTAACCCCGAAACAGCCTGGGCAAAGGGATATAATTTCTCTGGAAGTAACTGGGGAATGTACGTTGTTTATACTGGTGGAAACCAAACAACAGACTTGATACGTGGTCAACATACAGATGTCGGAGACGTTTATATCTGGAGAGATGGAAGCGATCTAGTAGTGAGAATAGTAATGAACCAAAATCATTCCCTCACCGCGCTACACATACAAGTTGCAACACAATTAATCGGTATACCACAAGCTAATGGCAACCCAATACCAGGTCAATTCGAATATAAAGTAAATTTCACGGATATAACAACATTTTACGAGGCACGCATAGGTTTAGACTCCAGTGAGCAGGCTGCTAGCCAACTATACGTGGCAATTCACGCAGAAGTAGATACATATGTGTGCACTGCAACATAATACGCACAATGAATTTTTTTAAACAATTTTATTTCCATACATGAAACTTAACTATCTATTTTTCTCGGATGCTAATTTCTTAGTGATTTAAATCGTTTCAAGCAAATGAATTCTTTTGTCGCATCGATATTCCCGAATATTTAAAAATATTTTATGGTCTTAGTATTAGCTTTGTTTCCATGTACTACGAGCTCTTTAATAAAAACTTAGAGTATAGTAGCAGTATCATATACTAGATGACCACATTCAGCCTTGAAAGGGGGGTTTCGATTATAAAGAGTGACGGGCCCGCGGGGATTTGAACCCCGGATCACCGGCTCCGGAGGCCGGCGCCCTGATCCTGGCTAGGCTACGGGCCCCTTCTGCAAAGTTCCTCTTTAGTAAGCGTTATAACGTTGCTCAATACCTGGCTTTTAATTTCATCTACTGGCAAAACCTTCGAGAATATATCTTTTAATCGGGAAGCTTCTACGGAAATGCTGGCCCTATGCCCAGCTATTGCGCAAAATTCTGGCATCTTGGAGCTAGGCTCATAAGTACCTATTTTCCTCGATATATCTATTATTTCTTCCTTATCCATTCCTATAAGAGGCCTTAAAATTGGGATCTTTACGAATTGCTCGGTAGCATATAGATTATCTAAAGTCTGGCTGGATACCTGGGCGAGGCTTTCTCCTGTAGCTATCGCCTTAGCACCCTCCCTTTGAGCAATGGCCTCAGCCCCTATATAAAGAGACGCTTTAAGGGCGACCGTCCTAAATCCTTCAGGAAATCTTTCAAGATACGGAAAGATCCACCGGTGCTCCACGACGAAGATTTTTGGGCTGTAACCGTAGCACCAATTGCAGACTAAGGCCCGAACAGTATCAATGAATTTTTCCTTCTGCTCTTTCCCCCCGATGTTGAAAAAGGCTATGTCAACCCTCGCTCCCCTCTTCATAAGCATCCATGCTGCGACCGGTGAGTCGAACCCCCCTGAGACGAGGGCAACCAATTTTCCTTCGGTGCCTAGAGGTAAGCCACCTGGTCCCGTAACTTCCTCAGTATATATAAAGAACCTTCCAGCACGCGCCTCAACCCAAACCTTGATCTCGGGATTTTCGAGATTCACTTTCAGAGCTCCTCTTTTAAGAAGCTCGGCGCCGAGAGCTCTTTCCAAATCCTTGCTCGTGAATCTCTCTTCTTCAGCCCTTCTTCCTCTGACCATGAAAACTTTTCCTTTGACATCTCCTTCAACTTCATCTGCGGCCTTTTGTACTAAATCATCAAGGTTAGAATAATAGCCCATATATGCCCTACTCACCCCAGTTACGCCGAAAACTCTTGAGATAACAAAAGCCTCTTTCCCCTCTTCGGTGATCCCTTCAACTATTATTCTGCCTGGTAATACTCTAACTTTTGCCTCAGAGAAACCCGAATCAATGAGTGCTTGTTCAATATTTCGCGCTAGAGCGGACTGCATCCTCCTCCTCGCAAAAGCCCCTTTTACGCCGATCTCACCGAACTTTATTAAGACGACGTTGTACTTCAAACTTGAACACCTGATTTAAGGAGCGCAGATTTGATATTTTATAGTTGATTATTAGAAGCTTGGCTGATAATATACATGAATTTTTCCTACCCCCTCTCGTCTCGGATAAGCAAACCGTAATTTTTATTTTTTCTAGCTTCAATCTATTAACGATTGAAGATGGAAATTTCTATTGTGTTCCCAGCTAAAGATGAGGTCAAGTTCATCAAGAAATCAATAAGCATAGCAAAAAAGGTTCCTGGAGTGAAGGAGATAATAGTCGTAGATGGAATGAGCAGCGATGGAACTCCTGAGATCGCTTCAAAAAGCGGCGCCAACTACGTCCTCAGTCCGGTGTAAAATATCACGAATGAAGTGAAGTCCCTTCTCTCGATTGACAGACCCTCATTATACCCCCTTCCGACAAATATGGGTGTAGATTTGATAATTATGAGGCCCGTTAATACTTTGGGGATTCTCAGCACTATAATCTCGATGCTCTCTAATCAAGAGGATGTTAAAGATTTAATCGCCTTATCACCTTCGGACGGAAAGATGAAGAACCCTGAAGAAACAGAGAGAGGGGACTTCTTTGTTCTCGTTGTAAGAAAGATCTCCTCCAACGAGATACTAAAAAAGTGCAAGAGCTGATAAAGAAAAGCTATAAGAGGGGGAATTAAATGAGCGCCTTCATCGATTTGGATATGACGTTGACCGATGAGCGATCGATCATCGCCGTTGGAAGAAGAATTGGACTGGATGGATGGATCGAGAACGTATTAAGCTCAGATTTTCCCGAGGAATTGAAATCGAGGAAAATAGCTTCAGCATTGAAAGGGATAAAGCTTGAAGAAATTGCTTGCGCGGCTTCCGAAACAAGGAGCAGCCCATGCGCTCGGGAAACAATCTACGAGCTTTCAAATAAAGGCTTCGATGTAAATATAGTCACGCTCTCCTATAAGCAAGTTGCAGAAGCTGTACTGGAGAAGTTGGGCTTAAATAGCAAGGTTAGGATCCATGCTCCCGAGCTAGAAACAAGATCAGGTATAGTCACAGGAGAGGTGAAATTCAACGGAAAAAAGTTTGAGACTCCATGGTGCATCAGATGCCCTTTATGTAAGAGGGAGAGAGTCTTGTCTGTTGGGAAGAGACCCATAATCGCGATCGGCGACTCTCTCCCAGATGTATGCATGTTCCTCGAGGCGGATTTTTCCATTTTAATAGACAGAGGGAACGTGCCTTGGAATCTTAAACACTATGCAACCCTTAAGGTTAGGGACTTATGCGAGGCGCTCGAACGCCTAAAATCTTACCTTACAGGGATGAACCATCATGACTTTATTTGAGAACCCCATTTTCGGAGTTCTTCTTAGGATAGTCATAGCGTCAGCATTTATAGTAGCGGTTTACTTTATTACAAAATATTTGTCACGCTTTTTGGAAAAAGCCATGAGCTCCATCGATAGAAGAGTGAGAAAAGAGATAGAGGAAGTTATTAAATATATAATATACGTGGTTGCTGCGCTCATCGCCGTAGCCATCATATCTCCAGAAGTATCGATTCTCACAACGCTTCTTTTGTTAGTAGGCTTAGCGCTCATTGTATCATTTAGCGATTCACTGAGAAACTGGGTGCTCAGTATTCTACGAGAAGCATTGGTTTTCTAAAAATTGGAGATTGGGTAGAGGTAGATGGCTACTACGGTAGGCTTGTAGAAGAAACCGGGTCGGGGGTCGTCCTAGAGAGCCCAAGAAGAGAAAAAATATTTGTGCCGAATACACGATTAGCATTTCTATAGTGATTAACAGAACAACACAGATAGGGTCGATTCATATAGTTGCCTTTTCTTTGCCTGGAGACAGAAATCCGGTGGAAGCTATGGAAGAAATGAGAGAAGCAATGAGCACGATTATACCTGAGCTGGCCTCAGAACCGGAGATAACAATGAAGGCTCGAAAAAGCGAATACTACTTTGAAATAGCTGTAGAGATAATGAATGCCTACAAGGCCCAGATGATTCGAGAGGAAATAGTGAAGAAAATCTTAGAAGCTTTTCCAGAAGCTAAAATTTTGGAAACATAGTGCGACAGAAAAACTTTTTTTCGAACCTTTGATTTTAGGTTCCAGGAAAAGTAATAGCTTAAAATCGTCTTCCGAGCAATACGAGAGAGGGATACACGTATGGTCTTAAGCGGAATAAGTTTTGATTTATGGTATACCTTGATATACGAAACTGAGGAGGACGAGGCTAAGTACCAGGAAATGAGGCTCAATGCGTTGAAGAAGGGCCTTCATGAAACAGGAGTAACTTTTAACGAAGATGCTTTAAATAAGGCATTTATCCATCTGAGGAAGTTCTCCCTCACTATTCCATATGGAGGCTTTATTAAACTAGTTCTATCATCGGCAGGGATTCGCTTGGATGGGTCAATTTTTCGTATAGTTGAGGCCAGGTATCTTGATGAGATAGAGAATTACAGAGTAAAGCTTGGTCCAGAAGTCCCATCAGTTCTAGAGGGGCTAAAGGAAAGAGGATTGAAGATCGCGATAGTGAGTAATACCTCATTTCCTGAAAAATCGCTCTGGAAAGTCCTAGGAAGGGCCGGAATAGCGCAGCATGTAGACGCGATAGTATCCTCATCTGATGAAGGAGTAGGAAAGCCAAGCCCAGTCATATTCAGTATTGCTGAAAGGAGGCTGAACGTTCCTTCAGGAGATATACTCCATGTAGGGGATACCTGTATAGAAGATTACATGGGCGCTACAGCGTTCGGCATGAAGGCCATTCTCTATACTGGACTTTACGGATATAGAAAAGAAAAGGAGGTCCATGAGCTCTGCCAAATCAACGGTATAGTTTCGATTAAAAAGCTCAGCGAGATAGAAAAATTGCTAGAATCAAATTTGTTCGATTAAATGGAGAGGCTGAACTTTTCGAAAAAATCATCTGTGAGAAGAGTTTTTCGAATGTTTATACAACAAGGAAAGAACGAATATCGTTGCTATTCCAGATGGGATGGTTACTTCTAAGCCAGGCGTTATGGCTGTTGTTGCTAGAGCACTTAATAAAAGTGCCTCCCCTATGAATGACAACAAAGGAAATCTTCCTTTATTGAACTTCAACGAATAAGCTATGTGCGATGCGAGTATGGAAGCCCATGTGAAAATGCCGCCGAATGTCGCTATTCCAAAAGCTATTAGATAAGATGAAGATGAACCAAAACCATAGGCAAGCACTGTCGCAGCCGCGACTCCAATCATTGAAGCTAATAAAGCATTGAAAGGCGCCTTAAACTTATTAAGCGCTTCCAGCTTCTTTGGTGCCATACCGCCTCTGGCAAGGGAAAACAGCATCCTTGAAGTCAAATATAAATTGGTATTCGCTCCCGAGATCGCCGCAGTCAATATAACGAAGTTGATTATGGAGGCAGCAGCAGGTATTCCCACTTCCCTGAATGCCAGGACAAATGAACTTTCCGAGAGCCCCGCCATATTTGGAGGAATCATTGAGACAATTATTATTATAGCGCCTACGTAAAGCAAAGTCAGAAGAACTAAAGTATTTCTAAGGGCCTTAGGGGCGTCCTTTTCTGGGTTCTTAGCCTCTCCTGAAGTAACTCCGACGACCTCGATCCCGATGAAAGAATATATAGCTACCACGGTAGCAAGCCAAATTCCTAGCAAGCCTTTCGGCATTAATCCATCATTCAGCAGGGCGGAAGATGTTCCAAAGTGCTCTGGCCGAAGGATTATATAGGACCCTGCTACTATGAAAAGCACTATCATAGCGCTCTTTATCATGGAAAGCAAAAACTCAGCCGTCCCAAGCGTCCTAACCGTTAATGAGTTCAAAACAAAAAGCGAGAGGCCGAAAGCAATCATCCACAATATTGGGCTAACTCCAGGGAACCAGTAGGACATGTAAATAGATGATGCCGCGATGTTAGCGCCTATTGCGAAGACCTCAGAGAACCAGTACATATATCTTACTAGGAAGCCCAAGTATCGCCCAATGAAGACCTCTGCATGATTACCAAAGGCTCCTGTGGTCGGGATAACCCTCGTCAATTCTGAAAGGGCGGACCCAACGGTATATGAAATGAAGGCACCTAGCACGAATGAAAGTGCAACGCCCGGACCTGCGAGACTTATGGCATATCCGCTCCCGAGAAAAAGGCCAGTGCCTATAGCGGAGCCGATTGACATCATAACCATCTGTCCCTGCGAAAGTGCCCTCAAGAGCCCTACTTCTCTTTTCTCTAAGCTTTTCCTAAGCGAATCTAGTCTTTGCTCCAATTATATCACCTTTACAATTATTTATGTAATAAAGTTCAAAAAGAGAATTCTATATTTTTCTTTTTTAAATCTTCGATTACTTCATCTAGACCGAGCCTCTTCAATGTGCTCTCTCTAGGAATGCCCGTTTTTGGATCCCATCCTCGCACCGTGTAATACTCGTCTAACATTTTTTCCAGTTCTATTATATGTCCCTTCGAAGCTCCTACGCTCATCGGCTCTTTTAGGAATCTCTTCGGAAGTGTGTCATCTTTCCTCCTTATACCTTCCTTTACGATATAGGCTCTTTCCAAGTTGACTATCCTCTCGCCGATGGCCTTCACATCGTCGGGGCTAAATTCCATCCCTGTCACGCTCTCTAAAAGCCTAGAAATATCACTATATCCTAGAATGTCCATGTTCTCAGCCAAGTTCTTGCACACTTCTAAAGAATCAACGAGAGCGCATATGTTTTCGTAATAGGACACAAGAAGACCCTTTCCCTTTGTGCCCAGCCTCAATGTAGCTTCGGGCTCACCGAACATTTTCCTTCCTATCTCAGGGTTATCGCTTAGCTCAATGAAAGGCTCAGACCTCAAATGGTCAGCACCCCTACTAGCAACAGCGAAGCCGAGTCCGTACCCCTTTAGAGCTCTGGGGTCTGCTTGTATCATCTCTAATCCTTTTACATGGAAGGCGAGATCCCTACCTTTACCAAGCTTTTCTGCAGCCTTAGCTACCCCTTCAGAGAGAATTTCCCCGAAGCCTTTTCTATAAGCTATTTGCTTAATCAGTTCGATTACTGAGTCCATATCACCCCAATTTAACCTAAGGCCTCCAGTTTCCGCTTCTCCAATCATTCTTCTATTATAAAGTTCCATTGCCCACGAAATCACTTCGCTGGTTGATATAGCGTCCATTCCAAGGTCATTCAATAGCTCTACTGCCTCAAGCCCCTTGTATAATTCTTTATTTCCAATCCTAACGGTCATTCCAGCGAGCGCCTCATACTCTAACCCCTCGCTTATTGAATACGCATCGTTGCTTTTAGTATAGGCAAAAACCCTGCTGCATGGCACAACGCATGAAAAGCAGCCTCTTACTTTTAAATTGTTCTTAAGCGCTAGTATCTCACCGCTAACTTGAAACGCAAAATCAACTTCTCCCCTAGTGAAATGGAAAGCGGGCAGCATCCCTATCTTATTGCCTGCAAGTAATATTCTGGTAGTCCCCATGATTCTTCTTGGCCAATATTGCTCATGTGAGTAAACTTTTTCCTCGATTTCTTCTACGAGCCTCTCAAAATTGCTTGGTCTCGCTACTTCTACATAACCGTCTCCTCTGACCGCTATTGCCTTTACATGTTTGCTGGCCATCACTGTGCCCATGCCGGTCCTGGCTGCCGGTCTAACAGCATTGAAAAATACTCCGCCGAAGAGGACCCCATTTTCAGATGCTGGGCCTACGAGAGCAATTTGAGTTCTGTGATCTCCTATTTCCCCGAGGATCCCTCTGTGCGCTTCAGAGATCGTTTCTCCCCAAAAATGCGTGGCATCTCTGAATTCTACAGATCGGTTCGTTATGTAAATATATATGGGCTTTTCGCTTTTTCCTTCGAGAATTATTTGGTCAATGCCAGCATACTTCATTTCGGAACCAAAGTGACCTCCTGCGTTAGAATCGCCTAATATTCCCGTTAGAGGAGATTTGGCGCTAACGTTTACCCTCGTGCCCAAAGGGAATCCTGTTCCAGCGATAGGTCCAGTTGATATCATAAGCTTGTTGTCAGGAGATAAAGGATCTATGCCTGGAAAGACTTCATCGTATAGCCTTCTAGCGTTGAAGCCTCTGCCGCCTACATATCCCTTGACCAGCTTCTTATCTAACTCTTCGTACTTCCACTCCATCCTCGTCAGGTTAATTCTCAATATCTTTCCAGCATATCCGTAAAGCTTCCCCATTCACACCACCTTTACCCTTTTGTATTTTCCACCAAATAGCATAGCTATAGCGTGAGCCTTTCCAAAGCGATCTTTCATCTCATATTCAGTAGGAAGCCTTTCTTTTGTTAGAAATAAGGCATTAGTTGGGCATCTTTTCACGCATTCTGGTACTCCACCGCACAAGTCACACAGTAGCGGTTTCAATGATCTTGGGTTAAGTGACAAATATCCGTAGGGGCAGGCGCTTACACAGTTGCCGCAACCTATGCATAGATCCTCTATAACCTTCAGCACGCCCGTTGATTCGTCTCTTTGGATGGCTCCTGTTGGACATACATTAGCACAGGGAGCATCTTCGCAGTCTTGACAAGTTAGAGGGAAATCGATCTTCTCCAAATCATCCTTTACTACTTTTATTCTAGAGAAGTAGGGTGAGAAAACCCCTTCATGTTTATAGGAGCACCAGAGCTCACAATACCTGCAACCAGAGCATCTGGTGGGGTCTGCTCCTAAATGCAATCCCATTGGCTCATCGTATCACCATGGGACAAACCCTTGGATCGTTTCTCTATTTAAATTTTTCCTTTTAGTAGCTAAGTAGTA
>Ga0315272_10001023_pt1 | contig 14098 bp, 19 predicted proteins | sample C3_middle_MG_FD_203918 | JGI IMG/M metagenome (GOLD analysis project Ga0315272, IMG submission 203918) | Sediment microbial communities from Yellowstone Lake, YNP, Wyoming, USA - C3_middle | ecosystem: Environmental > Aquatic > Freshwater > Lake > Sediment | place: USA: Wyoming | collected...
GCAAAGTCAATAAACGACGCGCCAAACCCCAGGAAACCCCCTAGCATAGAGCAAGCATGGCAGGGAATCATAGAGTACATTAAGAGAAAACACAACGACCCTCTCCCACCAGAAGAAATACACGAGAAAGAACTCATCGAAGCAATCACAGCAACAAGAGGAAGCGATAAGAGAACAATAAGAAAATGGCTAAACACGCTGCAAGAACTAAAATACATAGAATACATAGCGGGAACAGCGCCAAAGCGCATATTCAGGGTAAAAAAGAAATAAACAACCCCAAATTTGGGAAAACAGTGATTTTTTCAAAAACATACATTTCTAGAAACGTGTGTGCCTTGTGTGTGCATGCACCCCCTCCCCCTCCCAACCCTAGGGGGTGGGGGTTCCACAGAGGATCGATCCAGATCCATCATGAACAGTCAAACTTTTCTAGAAAAAATTGCGTGATCTAGAGATCACTATACACGGTTTTCTAGAAATCTAGAAAAATTTCTAGAAATCTAGAAAAGTTTGCACGATCAAGACTGTTCTATCTTAAAAAATGATTTTTTATATAAAAGTGTTTAAAATAAAAACACTGTTCTTAAATTAAGGAATTATAGGATGAATGCTGGGGGCAGGGCATCCAGGCTCCCCCCTGCAGCACACACGAAGCACACACAACTTTTTCAACGGGCCGCATGAAATTCTAGAAAACCTTGCTTTCCCCAAATTTGGGGGATGCAGTATCTACGGTTTTGCGCCTAAGCGTAGCGGGGTCAATAGAGTGTTTCTTTTATAATCGTTATTACGGATTCATGAAATAGGTGTAGGGTATGCCTTCTCGCTGGGATAAGGGCTTGGATTATGAGGCCACGTATACGCGGCTTCTTAACGCGCTTAGGCGCTATGAGGGCAGGAAGCTGCAGTGCTATGTTCTCATTGCATTGATTGAGCTGCGTAATGGCTCACGGATAAGCGAGGCCATTAGAGCGTTTAAAGAGTGGGTTCGCACTGGTAAGACTGAGCTGTATATACCTGTCTCTAAGAAGAAGAAGCCGGTTGAGCGCTTAATGGTTATTCCACCAGAGATCCAGGAGTATAGGTTGAAGTGTGTTGACCTCGTTGACGTCGATGATAATGTCTTATCTGAGAGGGTTCGCGTCTCGCTCCACAACTACTTTAAGATTAACCCGCACAGCCTTAGGTACGCGTATATTACATATTTATTAAAGCAAGGCGTGAACCCTGCTATTGTCTCGAAGCTGATTAAACACAGCAGGCTCGATACTTTATTATCGTATGTCCAGGAAAAGATTGGTGAGAAGGTGCTGAGGGAGCTTGGTTGATCAAGGGGACTATCGCGGAGAAAATAAAGCTCTATCTCGCAATGAAGAAGTGCGTGGAGTACAGGAAACTACGTAGATACGCGGACAAGAACAACATTAAACCAAACACACTCTACGTAACACTGCACCGGCTCAAGGAAGCAGGCCTCATAGAGAAGAAAAAGAAGAACAAAAAGACACTCATATGCATAACAAGAGAATTCAGAGATAAATATGGCCTTGTCTATAAGTAGCGTCCCCAAATTTGGGAAAAGCAGGGTTTTCCGGAAATTTTATGCACCCAATTGTTAGGATCGTGTGTGTCTCGTGTGTGCATGGGGGAGGGGCTCAACCCCCTCTCCGTCCCGCTAAACTCTTCTAGATCTATAATAGAAGAAAGAGTGCAAAAAATTCCGGAAAAAATGTAGTTTAGAAAGATCTATAAATTTCCGGAAATATTTCCGGAATTCCGGAAACGTTTGTATGATCTCGTTAATTTTTTAATCACTTTTTCCTCATTATCTTTTTTATTGATTATATTTTGCAAGCTTTCCACTCACTTCTTTATTTAGTTAAATAAATTTTGAAGGGGGGTGCGGGGGGTCTACGGAACCCCCCTGCACACACACAGTGCACACGGATTTCCGGAAATCCGTGTGCATGGAGGGCTCAACCCCTGTCTTTTTGCACGCTAAAAACACGTTTTGGTGTGAATCCTGCCACGTGCTTTATGTATCCTAGTCTCAGGAATGCTTCGAGGTATTTCTTCACCGTCCTCTTGTCTGCACCTCTTGTTTTAACTATTGCTTCTACTAGATCTGGCTCGGTTATTTCGTCTGGTGTTAGTATATCGTCGTATTTCTTCTTTATATATTCTAGTATCTGTCCCCAGTATGCGTCGATGTTGCTGTGTGGGTTAATGCTGACTTGTTTATTCTCGTATAGCTTTACGAATGTCTTCAATGCTTCTTCCACGGTATAGGATAGTGCGCCTTTTCTTTCTCCGTATATTTCGTATGCTATGTTGCGTAGCTTTTCGGCTAAAGCTTTATCAACCACTACCTCTATTATTGTTTTATTTGGGGGTAGTTTAGATCGTTGGGGCACGGGGGTCCCTTTTTAATTTTTAATAACTATCGTACACGTCTCCTCACCCTACTCTAGTAGAGTGCTGTTGAAATTTCATCTAATCACCGGGTACGTGTAGTGTTGTAGCATTGCATACATATGTCGAAATCTCCACGTGTGTTGCAGGCCTCCTGTCAATCCTCCATACGCATAGGAATAGTTCTTTTTCGAGGTAGTGTCCGTGAGGGGTTTTAACGAGTATCTTGTCTTTGAATGGGTAAATCTCCACGGTGGAGTCTATTATAACTCTCCTAGCTCTAAACTTGATGTCTCCGAATGAATTGCTACCAACTAGTTCTCCATTAATGTTTTTAATGTTGAAGTACACGCCTACTCACCCAGCTCCTTCTCAATGTTTTCAAGCTCTAGCAATAGCTCGCTCATTAGCTCCCGTAGCTTCTTTATTCTCTCTAGTGCTTGCTTCTTTTTCTCGGGTTTCGCTGCGCGTGCTTCATCTATTAGCTTTGCCACGGCCTTGTAGACGATCTTGGAGGGATCTTGGTGCAGTAGGTTTGTTAGACCTAGCTCATGTACTTTCTCGACATATATGTATTCCCTGTTTACTGGGCCAAAATAGTGGAATTTCCTGCGTGTCTTGCCGTCAGGGGTTTTATACGTGTGTACTACTCTCCAATAGCAGTACTTCCCCTCTTTATCAACACAGTGTTGCTCCAGGTACCCAGGTGCACCGCACTTGGGGCATCTATCTATCTTCATGGGCTATCCCCAAATTTGGGATACGTCAAAATCCCCTTTTAAATCTTTACATGGTGTACAGGTTTTTAAAGGGGTTTTGGTGATTTATTTACTGGGTGGTAGCATTAGTTTCGTCCATGCGTCTTCTTGAAGAGAGGGGGGTTTCTAGTAGTGGTGGCTTGTTGAAGTGTAGTGTGTGCGGTAATGGCTTGGTTTTTGACTCTGGGTTGCAGGCCTGGGTCTGCCCTCGATGTGGAACTGTTGCTGATGATAAGCCAATGGTGCCTGGTGGAGAGCTGCCTGCGCCTACTGCTGCTGTTTCATCGTTTATTGCTATGTCTAGTGGTGTCTTGGCTAGACGACACGTGGATATCTTGGATGCCGATGTCTTTAAGCGTGGGTTTAATGGCTCCAGGTTTTTGAAACGGTGGGTTAAGCGTCTTATACACCACTGTAGGGACTTGTACCTGCCGCGCCACGTTTGCTTTGAGGCAACTAAGGTGTTTATGAGGCTGGTTGAGGCCTCTCCAAAGATGCTTCAACGTGACCAAGCCCTGAAGCTCGCGGGAGTGTCGATTCTTAAGGTTGCATGGGATTTGAAGATACCGCTGTCTGTGGGCAGGGTTGAGGAGGAGCTTGGGGTTAGATTGTTCTCCACGCTGAGTGTGCTGGGGATAAAGCAGGATTATAGTGTTGAAGCTGAGTATGCTTTTGTACGCGTCGCATCTATTGTCTCGCATCAAGTTGACAGCGTGGAGTTGATTGGCAAGGCTAGGGAGGTGTATGGAAGAGTATTGGGTGGGGCGTTTGAGAGCCGTGCGCTTGCGGCTTTCTACTATGCTTCGAGAGTGATGGGTGCGTCATTGAATATTTCCGCGGTCTGCAGGGAGCTTGGCAGGAACCCTGATTCATGCAGCAACAGTGCTAGGGTTCTTGCGCGGAGGTATCTTAGAGTCCGTTGATTTTTGTTTTTATTCCTTATTATATTATATTATTGATGCTAGTGCTGTAGCTATCCACTCTACAGCGCTCTTCAACCAGTCCGCTATTCTGTCTATTACTGCGATTAATGCGCTTATTGCCTGTGACGCGGCCTGTATGAACTTCAACCCAGCGTTGAATATGAATACTGCTATGCTCCAGTAGAATTTGAGTATTGAGTATATCATGTGTACTGAGCTACTGAGGGGGTCGAGGTTTCTCTTCTTTATTGAGCCCGCTGCGCCGTACGCGAGCAGCGAGATCATGATCACGGCGTTTATTAACACGAAGTTCTTGACTATGAATACAAGTATGTCTCTGAGGCTTGAAACAGTGATCCACACTGTTGACATGAATCCCGCTATGCCCTGCGGCGCGGAGTCCTCTACCTGGCATATTGTCTTATTAGCGTCTTCTTGTCTAAGTGATGGGATTAGTCCCTTTACTTCTCCCAGTGGCTTAGTGCAGTTTAAGACTGCTTTAACATCGTTTCCAATGTATGGGTTATTCTCGTACTGCATTAATGCGAGTTTATACTGTGCTGCGTAGAACTGCGCCATGGGGTCGCCTGGGTGGCCTATTATTTGTCCCAGGAGGCTTAGTCCTCCTCCCATGATGCTGCCTATTGCTTGGAAGCCTAGTACAAGCATTTGCATGAATGCACCGAAGCCTGCTCCAATGAACTCGAAGAATGAGTATATGAAGCCCAATGGGTCTCCTGTCTTGCTCGATGATTCCTGCTTCAACATGTCTTTGACTAGGCTTATTGGCACAACGGCTAGGTCTGCTCCAATGATCTCCATCCCGTTAACGTAGACTCTTACTTCTCCACTGCAGTCTGTGGTGAATCCCTGCACGTTGCTCGCTGTGTATGTTGTGTTTTCTTCGGGTACGTAGTATGAGAACTCATTCAGCGTGTATACTTCGATGCTTGCATTGTGGTATGCAACGATGTTCACTGTGTCGAATACCAAGAAGCCTCCGCCGTAGAAGCCGGGCTTGGCTCTCACAACTACTGTGCAGTAGTTGCCCTGGATGACTACTCTGTGCTCCGCGTTCACGTTTTTATCTGCGTCAGGGTATCTTAATCCAACCACGATAACAGGTTCATTTGATGCAGAGAGAGGCGCGAATAGCATTGAAAAAACAATAATTAATAATAGGAGTATGGGTTTTGCCCTCATAGCCTTATCTTCCTTGCAACAGCTACAATTATGCTTCCAAGCGTGATTAAGACAAGTATTACTGCAACGAATTGAACTGGATCCTCCCACCACACTAGTCTCCACCGTGCTCCGCCATTAAATCCTCTCTCACTCTGTCAACGTAGTCCCTGCACTCTGCTTCCTCGCTCGCGGTGAACTTGGTGTTGCGCGCTGCAATCAATTCTAAGAAGTTGAGCCTGCTTATTGCTTTCCTATAGCTTATTCTCCCATCCATGTAGTCTTCATAGATAGCGTCGGCTATTGCCTTGCACTCCTCGACTGTGTCCAATCCCTCTTCTCCAATATCCTCCACTCTCTTACCAAGGTACACGTTTTTCCCCATGCACCACCACCCCTTCCCCACCCGTGCCGATGTGGCGACGGGTTGTAGGGGACTAGGTGAAAAAAGAGACTAGGGTAACCGTACTCCTCCTTGACTACCCGACGTGGTTACTCCACCGCTCATTAGTCTCATCACTATTGCGAGTACTACTAGTATGAACAGCATTGGCATCATGCTCCACCAATCGAAGCTCGGTGTTGCTACTTGTACATTGTTATTCTTGTTGTTTACCTGGACTGGCGGGGCAGTCTGCACTCCACCAATTAACCCGCTGATCGTGTAAGTGTAGAATGTCGTGGTTGAGACATATACGTTTGTACCGCTCCACCCAACATAGTAAATTGTTGTGCTCACGTTCGCTGGGAATATATTTGATAAGTCAACACTTAGAGCGGGATTGCCGTCCGCGTAGACGTTGAAGACTGAGCCGCGTATGATCAGGCTCAGTTCCCTCGACGCAATTATCGGTGTTATATCATATGTCTTTGTGTATGTTCCATGGTACTCTATCAGTTTACCGTTCGCTGGGTCTAGGATTACTCCGTCGAACAGCGTTGTGGCGATTAGTATCTTGCTCCACGATGTGAACACGTAGTAGTTGTAGACTCCATATGTTGATGTCGCGGTATAATTCCACACTGGATCCGTGAACGCGAATGCACCCGAGGGGTTAATCAAGTCGAATGTTGAGAGAGACTGGAAGCTGTTGCCTGTTCCCCAGAGGTATGTGTTCTTGAGGTAGACGTATAGTGTTAGAGTTGTACCCGTTAACGGCTTAGTGTATTTAACGTAGACTACTGCGTAGTCACTGCTCTCCCAGTAGAGCACAATGAATGGCAATACATCGTTATCGCTTGAGACAATGCATAGGTCTTCAAGCGAGGGCGATAATAATCCCTGCTTGATCCAAATGCCAAGCGGTAGCTTGACTCTGAACACGTTTACTGGTGTAGATGGTAGCTCGCTTAGAGTGATGTACACTGGTATCTTGTATGCCCATGAGCCTCTCCCAATACCCATCGCGAGGGATATTGTGTATATTGGATACGTGTTTATTCCAAGCGGGTTTAGAACCGTGATAGATACATTGACGGGGTCAACAGGGTAGACAGTATTGTATGTCGTTATAGAGTATACAGTTATGTTCCCGACCAGCGTGTCGCCAAGCCTCGGCATGTAGAAGCTGTAGTTGCCAATACTGAGAGAGTTAAGCGTCGGCGAAATCTGTATACTGTACGAGCCATATCTTATCCTGGTTCCCTGCGGGAAGAACCTGAACACCATGTAGCCCGGCGATCCCATCGTGCTGTTTAGTATCGTGTATATCCATGTCCTGTTATCCAAGACTCTTGAAACACCATTGTAACCGATTCCATGATTGTTAAATCCACTTAGATCGATGAAGTGTGTGCCATTGTAGAACGTGGGGTCGAGGAACACTACTAGGCTGGAGGCATTGATAATGTTGCTCGTGTATGTGTTTGAGATTTCAGAATCTGAGAGAGCACGAGAATAAATCAATATGTTCTCTTGCATCATCTTCATATTTTCACTATAATAACTGTCTGCCCCTAGGACAAACCTCTTGTAATAGTCGGGGTAAGTGGCTGTGGCTGGGTTCCATTCTAATACTGTTTTCTCTGTATTTGGTATAGCTGTTGAATAGACATTATTACCGTTCACATAACCGATAAACGTTCTATCGCTGAGGCTAAATCTAAGAGCAATATTGATCCATACATTGAGGTAATCGCGTACAGAGAAATAATAAATACCGATATTACTTGAGTTTCTGGTCCTGGATATAACAACGTTATTGGAATAATAACTGCCGTCACCAGCTAAATGGTAGAGCGAAGGACCATCAGTCCAAGGATCACCTATTACATTATAAAGAGCACAATCTGTCCTAGGTTTTGGGTAAAACGGATATATCCATTCCTGAACAGTTATCCCAGACCAGCCGTAAACAGTCAGCGGGATAACAACATAATCATCTACTCCGTCGAGGTACCATGTGTAGAGGTGTGGTGCGTATACTGCGCCGTCATATGCTGTTAGTGTTGCCGTATATGTTGATCCACTGGGCAGAGGCATCTCGATGTACACAGGCGTGTCGTTCCCTATGTATGGTAGTGCTATCGGCACATCGTATGCAGAGTTATATGTCATATTGATCTCCACCAGGTTCCCAGCCAGCATCGTGAATGTTGCTACGCCAGTTATATTAACATGATAAGGCTGGTACAGGTCGTTCACAGCTACATAGCCGTTCACAAGCAGAAACGTTAAGATATCGCTGGGTGCATTATATGTTGTAGACGTGATGTTAGACCACGTGTTCAACGTGAATGGGTAGTTCCAGATGATGTCAATGGTGTAGGAGCCTTTTGGCAACTGTGCTGGGACAGCTATGATGGTCTTAGAAGTGTTGAAGCCGTAGATCGCTAGTGGATAGAATCTGTTGAGGTCTCTTATGTACACGACTGGATTAATGTTAGACACTTTAGCGGCGAAGCCTGATGTATCAAGCGTTACTATGAAGCCGTTCACAGTGTCATTCGAGAGCGTTATCTGCAGAGTGGACGCGTATAGAGCCATGCTAAGATAGTTAACGCTGTATCCGAGATTCACAGTATTGAGGCTCTTCGAGACATCAACAACAATATTATTGTTTAAAGCAGTTATTCTCCCATACGCGTCGGGACTGAACGTTTTCTGATAGATGTTCGTCTTTACAGTTGACACAGATATTGATACATCGTAATACACAGCTAGATAAATAAATGAAACGCTTGATGAAATGTAGTAGCTGAATTGCTCTGTCGAAGATGTTGATACCGTAGATCCCGAGTATGACAGCGAGACATAGTAGTAGCATGTTCCATACACCTTAATGCTGCCAACTGTACAGAATCCATCGCCTGGCGTTGCCGCAGCTCTTGTTATCCATGCATCTGTGGGACCTGCTGATCCCCATCCATCGGTTACAGATGATCTTCCTTTAACGCTTGTTATCGAGACAGGTATAGATCCGAAGTAAGCTGTGGATCCTGATGCTGATGCAACATATGATGCTCCTGTCTGCACGCCAGAGCTTACCCATGTATCAAAATCTGAGGAAGATTTGCTTATACGGCTTGTCAGAGTGCTAGACACGTTGTACACAGCTGTTACGTTTTTGAACGCATTAACGCTCACACCATCATATGCCACTGAGTTGACGATAGAGTAATTGCTTGGGTTATAGCTTGCCGTTGCCGCAGGAAATAAAGAACTGAAAGTTATGTTTATTGTCAGAGTGAGTTGAGAAGGATCTGGATCCGCTGGAAGCCACCAGCTCTGCGTATTTAAGATCGACTTCGTAGAACTTGATGGCACAAGATATATTCTCGCCGAAATAGGCGACTGAAATATTATGTAGCTGTTGTTAATATCCCACTGGTACGTCTGGATCCATATCCTGTTACCGTTGCTGTCAACATAGAAGACATCGTAGTTGCCCTTGACAATATAGTAGTAGCCGCTCACAGCGTCAAAATAGTAGATAGTTGTCTGAGCACTTACGGGTGTTGCTAAATGCATTAGTGGCATTATTAAGACAAGTATGAGTATTAGTGCACCAAATTTGGGGTAGTCTAGTCTAGTATTCATCTCTCCCACGCCCCGACATGACCATATTAAAGTACCAGAAACAGTAGGCAAGCATTACTATGCTTACGAATATGAAGTACGCTGCAGTCATTTCGATTTCACCAGTGCGAAGAATGCTTTATAAAGCATCAGTATCAGTATGAGTGGTAGCAGAAGCATGAATATCAATCCGAGCAGTGTGAACAGCGTGTCCGCTATGCTTGTAAAGTAATCGTTAATAGTCGCGGCAACAAGTAATGACGCGGGAGCAGTGTACTTTGCTTTACTTCTAAGCACATCGAGTGGTGCTTTGAGTACAGCGTATATGAACATTAATATCACTATGTATAGGAATAGCCACGGTATAATTGAGAGAAAGCTCTTAGTGAACCAGTCGAATAAAGCATCGCTACTGCTACTGCTAGCTGTCTGAGCAACGAGGAGGATGGAGGCTAGGTAAAAAAACAATCGCTTTAACAGGGGCTTCATGGGGAGACCTCACCCTCTAGCCCCTTATTGTCTCTAATACCGTTTTCGCTAATACTTTGAAGACAAGTACTGGTATCGCGATGATCATTACTATCGTGATCAATGTCATGAGTAGCGGAGTCATCTGGCCAGTAATCTGTTGCGCTAAGTCAACCGAGTTAGTGGTTGTCTGAGCTAGTAGCAGTAATGGTGTGGCAGTTACGGCTTTACGAAAATTCAGCTTCGCAGCTCTTATTCCACGGGTGAAGACCTCGGTTATGTTGCCGAAGAACTTGAATATTATCACAATTATCATTAGCGTCAGGAACAATGGCATAATGGAATACAGTAGATTCGTGATTGGCGTTAAGTCAATGCTCGTTATATTAGTGGTTGTCTGAGCTAAAAGTGCAGCAGGAGCTAGCTTAACGATAAAAGTCTTCGAGAACCCCTCAAACATGCTACCAAGGAACTTAAAGATTAATGCAAACACAGCGAGCACTAGGAACAATGGCATAATAGACATCAATAGGTTCATTACTGGCGTTAAGTCAATACTAGTGCTGCTTGTCTGAGCTAGCAATAGTATTGTTAACGCTGCGGCCAGTGTTCTCCCACGCATTATATATTTTCACCTCAATTAGAGATCAGTAAATATTATTTATTATTCATCGAGGAGCACGCGGCGAACCCATAGGTGAATATATTTAAAGACACCAAGGCGAATCCATAGGCGAAGGTGAGATCTTGAGCAAAGTAGCGGAAGAGGTTCTCCCACGGAACCAGAAGGGAATATACACCGTAATAGATATTGTCTGCAAGGACAACGATCACATACTGCTCACAAAGAAGTTCACGTTCTGGCTACCCGAAGGCACGTACAAGGCAGCGCAGGCACTAGGCGAGAGACTGAGATACAATAGATTCGAGAACATAGCTGATAAAGACTGCTACAAGCACGTGAAGTTCATAGTGAAGAACGTTAAGCCAATGCCAGGCTTCAACTTCATCATGAACAAGCTAAGAGAACTAGGAGTAGAGGTAGAGGTGCAGTATGAACCCAGCAGACCTAGTCAACAAGGTAACACAGAGTAACCCAGAACTAGCGTTCACAATGCTAATAGTAGCAGTCGTAGTGACTGGGCTATTCCTGTACCTATTAATAGATAGACTGCTTGAATACATACAGTTCAGGAAAATCGTGAAGCACCCAGAGTACATTAAGGCGATCGCGGAGCGCGAGGAGAAGCGTGCCAGGATAAAGTTCACTCCCCCAAATTTGGTGCCAAAAAAAGTCAAAGTACTAGTTCTCAGAGAAGACCAGATACTCGAAGACATATGCAGAACAGATGGAGAGACAATAAGGTGCCCGAAACTCCAGAAGATGTTCACGATTCCACCAGACTACAGGCCATACATACACTTAATCGGAGGCAAGAAAATAATGGTCACATTCATGTTCGACGAGAAGAACAACGGGATAAAAGTCAAGATAAACCAGCAAGGCGCAGAAGCAGAGAAAATAAGAATAGACCCAGGCTTCCAGGAGAGAATAGTCGGTAAGAGAATATTCGAGCACGTCTTCAGGCGGTTCGCTGGAATGGACTGGGCAAGCTTCGTGGCAGGAATAGGAATAGGGGCATTCGCACTAGTACTAATAGTGTTCTTCATACTGCCACTGCTAGGATACCCAGTGGCGATAGGGAAGCAACCAGTAGAAGTAATAGTGCAACAACCCCCAGTAAACCAGTCAATCCTGCCGCCACCAGGAAACTTCACCATTGGAGGGTGAAATCATGCCTGCCTCATATGAAAAAGAAGCCGCAATGTTCGCGATCTTAATCTTATTACTAGTATTACTAGTATTATTCATTTTGCTCGCTTTAAGGTGGACACTGATATGGCTCACTACACCTAGAACAACGAGTGAGTGGAGCACTATCAACATTACTGTGGCAGGCAAGAACATCACGGTCTACTACGCTGACACCGTTGACAAAATGAGTGAAGGCTACAAATATAAGAGCAGCTATGACTTCGCGGGCAAAGGCGCCGTGGGCATACTGTTCCCGCTATACAAGCTAGGTACAACGAGAGTATGCTTCACAATGAGAGACGTGAACTTGGATTTAATACTAGTAGTAGCGAGGAGAACGAGCAGGGACTACACGATCGAGGAGAAAATATACATGCCGAGGGGTTCAAGCGATACCTGCATAGACACGGGCAATCAACTACTGAAATACGAGACAATAGCAATAGAGATAGACCCCTCCAAGAGCGATCTCTTCCCACTAAATGCAATTATAAGGCTTCCACAGGATTCGAGGTGATGAAATGAGCAAGCCCCAGAAGAAAGAACGCGAACGCGAAGTCTATGGCGAACCATGGGGGCCAGCGGCAATATTCGTCGACAAGTCACTAGACGTGGAGCAGTTCTACGTGGGGAACTGGGCGCCCAAACAGATCAGGTGGCTAGCACAAGTAAAGTCACTGATAATAACGACTGAGCAGTACCTGGGCTTCAAGGTTCCATGGCTAAACGAGCTAGTTGAAGAATACATGAAGCTAAGCAAGTTCGAGGACGGATGGATAATCAAGCAAGCCAAGGATGTAGCGAGAGGATCAACGACAAGGATGCTGCTGAATGTCGCGAGGTGGAAGCGGATATTCATGGGAGAGGAGAGCGAGGAGTAGTGTGAGATCGGTATACATTTAATACATATACATTAAAGGTGATATAGTGAGCTATAACATAGAGAAGGAATTCGCGAACCTCGTCGAGATTATACTGCAGGGAGAGCCAAAGAAGTGGCCTTACCCACCAAGCTTACTATTCATTAAAGCAGGATTAAAGTTCAACACAGCGTACCTCGATGGAGCATTCGGCTCAAAGCAGACACTGACACAATTAGGGATAGGTAAAAGCGTATACGCTATGAAAACCCTGTATTATACATATAACAAGAATTGGAATAGAGCAAAGAAATACATTGTCTTCATGCCGCAGCACTTCCTCTCTCTCTTCGAGGAGGCAGTAGATAAAAATATCAGAATACCCGCGATCATGTGGGACGACGCCGCGTTCTGGATAGGCAAGATGAGGTGGCAGACAGAGCTAGTTAGAACCGTGAAGGAATTCCTCGGAGTAGTGAGAACACACTGCGCATACATAATATTCACTGCACCGAAGCCAGGAGACATAGCACGGAGCATACGCGAAGAACTAAACTTCGCAGCAATAATAAGGAGAATATTCACAGTCACGAACGACCCAAAGCAAAGCAAGTCAATAGCAGAATACTACTCATACGATGCACTAGAGCAAATGCTCTACCGTGGAAGACAAGTAGCACCCTTCGCACGATACTGGTTCAACCTATGGTTCGACTACTACCCAGAGTACGAGGAGATGAGGAAGAAATACGTGGCAATAGGCAAGGAGAGAATGCGTGAGCGACTAAAACAAGTAGCGAAAGAAGCCAAAGAAGAATTCGCGGAGATAATGAAGAAGTATGACGCAGAGCGCGCGAAGAAAGCAGACTCCGAGATAGACCCTGAAGAAATAGAGTACACCGAGGAGGATGCAGGTGAAAACGAGGCTTAAACACGCACTAGTACTCGCATGCCTCGGACTACTAGACAACTTGACGACACTGCTAGCACTACGCGCAGGCGCACAAGAAGCCAACCCAGCAGTCAAGCCGTTCACAGGAGACACAGTCATATTTACAATATTCAGTATATTCAAGTGCGCAGTCTTATTCATAGTCGCCTACAAGGCAATAGACTACAGCAAGATAGGCGAGAGAATACTATACTATATGTTGTTGGCACTATTCACGCAGGCAACAATATTGAACACGATACACGCGTTAATGCCTCCAAAAACATGATTACCCAAATTTGGGAAAAGGGTTTTAGAGGTAAAGCTTTTTAAACTCTAATCCCCTTATTAATTATTTGGTGATAGCATGGCTGGGAGAGTTAAGCTGAGCGTGTATGTGGATGAGGAGCTGTTGAAGAAGCTTCGTGAAGTAGCGTTAAAGAGGTATGGTAAGCTACGTGGAAGTCTCACGTTCGTGGTTGAGGAGGCTCTGAGAGAATACGTGGAGAAGCAAGGTAAATAAAAAAATAAAGGCGGAGGCCATGCCATCGCGGAGCCAGATACCCAAGAATAAAGTACAGATTAACGCGGTTATAAACATAAATACATATGAACAGCTCCGTCGCCTAGCAGCAATGATATATGGCGGGGGAAAAGGCTCATACTCGAAGATAATAGAGGATGCAATAGCACACTATGCAAAGTCAATAAACGACGCGCCAAACCC
>Ga0315272_10001024_pt1 | contig 14095 bp, 12 predicted proteins | sample C3_middle_MG_FD_203918 | JGI IMG/M metagenome (GOLD analysis project Ga0315272, IMG submission 203918) | Sediment microbial communities from Yellowstone Lake, YNP, Wyoming, USA - C3_middle | ecosystem: Environmental > Aquatic > Freshwater > Lake > Sediment | place: USA: Wyoming | collected...
CTGATCCACGCCATGGCGTAGCCATGCTGCGGCACGAGTTTGGCTTCCATGCCGTTGGCGGTGCCGAGCCACACCACTTTCCAGCCTTCGTTGCGCAGGAACTCGGCCACGGCCAGCGCCGGGAAAACGTGGCCGCCCGTGCCGCCGGCCATGATCATGATGGTCCGTGAGGGGTGAGGAGTGAGGAGTGAGGAGGTCGGGTTCATACCGCATAGCCCTTCAACAACTGCCTGTTTTCGTAATCCACGCGCAGCAGCACCGCCAGCGCCACGCAGTTGGCGACGATGCCGCTGCCGCCGAAGGATAGCAGGGGAAGCGTCAGGCCCTTGGTGGGCAACAGGCCCATGTTCACGCCGATGTTGATGATGGACTGCACCGCCAGCCACACGCCGACGCCCTGCGCCACCAGCGCGGAGAAGTGGCGCTCCTGTTTTGCCGCGCCGCGGCCGATCATGAAGGCGCGCACCGTGATCCAGGCGAAGCCCAGCACCACGACCGCCACGCCGACAAAGCCCAGTTCCTCGGCGATCACGGCGAGCAGGAAGTCGGTGTGGGCTTCCGGCAGGTAAAGCAGTTTTTCCACGCTGGCGCCCAGGCCCACGCCCAGCCACTCGCCGCGCCCGAAGGCGATCAGCGCGTGGGAAAGCTGGTAGCCCTTGCCGAACGGGTCGGCCCAGGGGTCCATGAAGCCGACGATGCGCTGCATGCGATAAGGCGAGGTCCAGATCAGCAGCAGGAAGCCGGCCAGCAGCAGCACGATCAGGCCGGCAAACAGGCGCCAATTCAGGCCGCCGAGGAACAGGATGGCCATGGCGATGGAGATGATCACGGCGAATGCGCCGAAATCCGGCTCGCGCAGCAGCAGGCCGCCGATCAGCAGCATCACCAGGAACATGGGCATGAAGCCCCGGGTGAAGTGATCCATCAGCGCCGCCTTGCGCACGGTGTAGTCGGCGGCGTATATCACCACCACCAGCTTCATGAATTCGGACGGCTGCAGGTTGGCGAAGCCGAGCGAAAGCCAGCGCTGGCTGCCGTTCACTTCGCGCCCGATACCGGGGATCAGGACCAGGGCCAGCATGGCGATGCCGGCCAGGAACAGCCACGGCGCCATCTTTTGCCAGCCGCGCAGCGGGACCTGAAAGGCGATTGCCCCGGCGACCAGGGCGGCCGCGAGATAAACGCCCTGGCGCAGCAGGAAATAGGTTTCCTGGAAGCCCGTCTGACGGCTTGCGCCGGCGCTGGCGATCGAGGCCGAATAGACCATCACCAGCCCGAACGCCAGCAGCAACAGCACCGACCAGAGCAGGGCCTGGTCATATGCGGAGCCGGATTTCTGGGCGTTGGGGTAATACATGTCAGTGCGCAGCCTCGCGGACTTGTTGCTGCACGGCGCTGATGAACGCTTCGGCGCGATGCTGGTAATTGCGGAACATGTCGAAACTGGCGCAGGCCGGCGAGAGCAGCACGGCATCGCCGGCGCGGGCCTGGCTGAAGCCCATCTGCACTGCTTCTTCCATGCTGCCGGCGCGCAGCAGGGGCACTCCGCTGTGTTGCAGGACGGCGGCGATTTTTGCGCCATCGCGCCCGATCAGCACTACGGCGCGGGCACGTTGCGCCACGGCGGGCGCGAGCGGTCCGAAGTCCTGGCCCTTGCCGTCGCCGCCGGCGATGAGCACGACCTTGCCGGGCATGCCATTCAGGGCCGCGACAGTCGCGCCCACGTTGGTGCCTTTGGAGTCATCATAAAAAGTGATGCCGTTGACCGCCGCCACTTTTTCCACGCGGTGGGGCAGGCCCTTGAAGGCGCGCAGGGCATCCAGCAAGGGCGCGAACGGCAGGTCCAGGGCGCGGCACAGGGCCAGCGCGGCGAGCGCATTGGCCGCGTTGTGCCGGCCGGCCAGCGGCAGTTCGGCCAGCGGCAACAGTTTGTGTCCGCCCTGGGCGAGCCATGCCGCACCGGCCTCCTCGCTTATTCCCCATTCGCTGTCCTGCACGGGCGCATTCAGCCCGAATGTTTCGATTCGCCGCCCCGGCAGGGCCATGGCCATGGTTGCGGGGTCTTCCCGGTTCAGGACCTGCACCCCGCCGCCATGGAAAACCCGGGCCTTGGCGGCGCAATAGGCGGCCATGCCGGCGTAACGGTCGAGATGGTCTTCGCTGATGTTGAGCACCGTGGCGGCGCTGGCGTTCAGGCTGGAGGTGGTTTCCAGCTGGAAGCTGGAGAGTTCCAGCACGAACACGTCCGGCATGCCGCTGTGCTCCGCCCCGCTCAAAGCGTCCAGCACCGGCAGGCCGATGTTGCCGGCGACGACGGTCTTGAGTCCTGCGGCACGACACATGGCGCCGGTCATTTCGGTCACTGTGCTTTTGCCGTTCGAACCGGTGATGGCTATGACGTGAGGCGTGAGGGGTGAGGCGTGAGGAGCGAGGGCCAGGGCGAACAGTTCGACGTCGCCGGCCACCGGGACGCCGCGCGCAATGGCGGCGGCGACATGAGGGTCGGCGAGCGGCACGCCGGGGCTGATGGCGATCAGGTCGATGCCGGTGAACAGCGCGTCGCGGAACGGGCCGGTGGCCAGCGATACATCGGGAAATTCGGCATGGAATCTGGTGGCGTTGGGTGGCGCTTCGCGGCTGTCGGCGACCGACAGGCGTGCGCCACGGCGCGCCAGGAAGCGCACCATGGACAGGCCGGTATCGCCGAGCCCGAGAACGAGTATGTTTTTATCTTTGATGTTCATGTTTTAATATGGTGATGGGTGATGGGTGATGAGGAATGGGTGGTGTCCACACCCCTTACCCATTACCCATTACTCATTACTCATCACCCATCACCCCTCACCCCTCACCTCAATTTCAACGTCGAAAGCCCAACCAGCACCAGCATCATGGTGATGATCCAGAAGCGCACAACAACTTGATTTTCTTTCCAGCCCTTCAGTTCATAGTGGTGGTGCAGCGGCGCCATGCGGAAAATGCGCTTGCCGGTGAGCTTGAACGAGGCCACCTGCAGCATGACCGAGAGAGTCTCCACCACGAACACGCCGCCCATGATGAAGAGCACGATTTCCTGCCGCACGATCACCGCCACCACGCCCATCGCCGCGCCTAGCGCCAGCGCGCCGACATCGCCCATGAAAACCTCGGCCGGATAGACGTTGAACCACAGGAAGCCGAGGCCCGCCCCGGCAATCGCGGCACAGAATATGGCCAGCTCCCCGGCGCCGGGGATATGGGGAATGCCCAGGTAATGGGAAAAATAAAAGTGTCCGGCAACGTAGGAGAAGATGGCCATGGCACCGCTCACCATCACGGTAGGCATGATCGCCAGCCCGTCCAGGCCATCCGTGAGGTTGACCGCGTTGCTGGTGCCGACGATGACGAAGTAGGTCAGCACCATGAAGCCGGCGGCGCCGAGCGGGATGGACACACTCTTGAAGAACGGCACGATCAGTTCGGTATGCACCGGGAGGTTGGCGCGATAGGCGAGATAGGCCGCGACGCTTGCGCCGATCAGCGACTGCCAGAAATACTTGGACCTGGCGGAGAGCCCCTTGGGGTTGTGGTGCACCACCTTGCGGTAATCATCCACCCAGCCGACGATGCCGAAGCCCAGCGTGGTCGCCAGCACCACCCAGATATAAGGGTTGCGCAGGTCGGCCCATAGCAGGGTGGTGACGGCGATGGAAACCAGGATCAGCGCGCCCCCCATGGTCGGCGTGCCGCTTTTGACCAGGTGGGTCTGCGGCCCGTCGTTGCGCACTGCCTGTCCAATTTTCATGGCGGTCAGGCGGCGGATCATGATTGGCCCGACCAGGAACGAAATCATCAGCGCCGTCAGAATCGCCAGGACCGCGCGCAGGGTGATGTAGTTGAACACGTTGAAAGCGCGGATGTCATGCGCCAGCCACTGGGCGAGGGCTAGTAGCATTTTGCCTCCTGCGAAATGGTGATGAGTGAAGAGTGATGGGTGATGGGTGTGAAACTCCATGCGCGGCTAATTGCCGCCGCAAACCCATTACTCATTACACATTGCCCATTACCCATTACTCTTCACCTCGAAACTTTTCACCACCCGTTCCATCTGCATGAAACGGGAGCCTTTGACCAGTACCGTCACATCCGGCGCCAGCAGGTTTTCCAGGTCGGCGAGCAGTTCCTCGATGCGTTCGAAGAACCAGGCGTTTTTCCCGAATGCCGCTGCTGCTTCGCGGCACAGGTCGCCGTGGGCAAAGAGGATGTCCACTCCGGCCTGTTTGGCCGCGGCGCCGAGTTCGCGGTGCAGCTCGCAGGCGCCGGGGCCGAGCTCGCCCATGTCGCCCAACACCAGGATTTTCCTGCCCGGCATGCGCGCGAGCACCGCGATGGCGGCTTCCACGGATGCTGGATTGGCGTTGTAGCTGTCGTCGATGAGCATTGCGCCGTGCAGGCCGGCCCTGCGCTGCAGGCGGCCCTTGACGCCGCCGAATGTGCCCAGGCCCGCCGCGATCGCCGCCAGGCCGATGCCCAGCGCCACCGCTGCCGCCGTTGCCGCCAGGGCGTTGCGGGCGTTGTGCAGCCCCGGCACCTGCAACGATGCCGTGAATTCGCCGGCACTGGTCGTTACTTGCAGCTCGCTGCCCAGGGGCGTGAGCCGGCACGTGGCGCTGACCTGTGAGGCTTGCTCCAGGCCGAACCCGATGACGGCGTGGCCGAGCGCGAGTTCTTTCCACAGCGGCGCGAAAGCGTCATCGGCATTGATGACCGCCACGCCGTCCGGGGCCAGGCCAGAGAAAATCTCGCCCTTGGCGCGCGCTACCTGCTCCACGCTGCCCAGCCCGGCGAGGTGGGCGGCGCCGGCATTGTTGATGACCGCTACATCGGGACGGGCGATGTGGCTCAGATAGGCGATTTCACCGGGATGGTTCATGCCCATCTCGATCACCGCATATTTGTGCTGCGCGCGCAGCTTCAGCAGCGTGAGCGGCATGCCGATATCGTTGTTGAGGTTCCCCTGGGTCGCGAGCACGGCGCCTTCACCGGCCGCCTCGCGCAGAATGGCGGCGAGCATTTCCTTGACCGTGGTCTTGCCGTTGCTGCCGGTGATCGCCACCAGTTTGAGGTTTAGCCGGCTGCGCCAGAATGCCGCCAGTTTTCCCAGCGCCAGGCGCGTGTCGTCCACCACGATGAGCGGCAGGCCTTGCCAGTCCGCGGCGTGTTTCATGGCGGCCGAGCGCTCCACCAGCGCGGCCGCCGCGCCCTGCGCTATCGCCTGGGCGACGAAATCGTGCGCGTCGAAGCGCTTGCCGCGCAACGCCACGAATAGGTCGCCGCTGTTGATGGCGCGGCTGTCCGCGGTGACGCCGGTGAAAGTCGCGTCGTGCCCTGGCATGTCTGCCGCGAGTGCCGTTGCGGCCTGGCTCAGCTTCAGCATGGCGGGTACGCCTCCAGGGAGCGTTGCGCGACTTCTGCATCGTCGAATGGTAGTTTCATGCCGTTGATATCCTGATAGTTTTCATGTCCCTTGCCGGCAATCAGCACGATGTCGCCGCATTTCGCCTGGCGTATGGCCAGGTCGATGGCGGCGGCACGGTCTTCCTCGACATGGAAATTGGCGCCCATGCCGGCAATGATTTCGTCGATGATGGCGCGCGGATTTTCATGGCGCGGGTTGTCGCTGGTAACGATGGCGCGGTCCGCCAGGGCGGAGGCCACGGCGCCCATGAGCGGCCTTTTGCCCTTGTCGCGGTTGCCGCCGCAGCCGAACACGCAGCTCAGATGGCCTTCTGCACCGACGATTTCGCGCAGCGCCTGGAGCACTTTTTCCAGCGCGTCGGGGGTGTGGGCGTAGTCCACCACTACCAGCGGCCTGTCTCCGCCGCCAAATTGCTGCAAGCGGCCGGGCACCGGCCGAATCCGGCCCAGTGCCGCAACGGCGTTCTCCAGCTTGGCGCCGCTCACCAGCAGCGAGGCCAGCACGCCGAGCAGGTTGGACGCATTGAAGCGCCCCAGCATCGGGCTGGCGATGTTGGTCTTACCCCATGGCGTGGCCACTTCGAAACGCAGTCCGCGGGCGTCCATTTGCAGGTTGCGCCCCTTGACGGCGATCTGGCAGCCCTCCGCCGCGCCATGAAAACCGTAGCCCACCACCTTTACGCCGCTGCAACCCAGCTTGGCGGCCAACTCGGCGCCGAAAGGGTCGTCCAGATTGAGAATTGCATACTGCAGCCCCGGCCAGTCGAACAGCCTTGCCTTGGCGGCGGCATAGCTGGCCATGTCGCCGTGATAGTCGAGATGGTCGCGCGACAGGTTGGTCAGCAGGGCGACGTCGAAATGCACGCCGTTGACGCGCCCCTGGTCGAGGCCGTGGGAAGACACTTCCATCGCCACTGCGGCTGCGCCCTGTTCTTCGTACTGTTTCAGCAGGGCGTGCAGCGTGACGGCGTCCGGCGTGGTGTTGGCGGAAGGCGAAAGCGCGCCCGGGAAGCCGTTGCCGAGCGTGCCGACGAGCGCGGTTTTTCGCCCCAGCCCGGCCAGGCAGCTGGCCAGCCAGTGCGTGCAGGAGGTTTTGCCGTTGGTGCCGGTGACGCCGATCATCCACAGGCGGCGCGAGGGTTCGCCATTGAATTCGGAGGCGATGGCGCCGATTTCACGGCGCAGCCCGGTCATGCCGAGATTGGGAACCGTCCAGGCGGCGTCCCACTGGAAACCATCGCGCTCCCACAGGACGCGGCTTGCTCCCGCGGCAATGGCCTGGGCGATGAAGCGCCGCCCGTCGGCTTCATCGCCGGGGTAGGCGGCGAAGGCGTCGCCAGGCTGAACCTGGCGGCTGTCCGCGACCAGACGCCGCGCGCCCGCGAGGAAGCCGGTGGCTGATGGCTGATGGCTGTCGGCTGACATCCGGGCTAGGTTCATGCCCCTTCCTTCACGACCGGCCCTTCGTCCGGCAGCAGGGTGTTGGTGGTGGGAGCGTCGGGCGGCACGGACAGCATGCGCAGCGCGCCGCCCATGACGTTGCTGAATACCGGTGCCGCCACCAGGCCGCCGTAGTACTGGCCCTCGGGTTCGTCGATCATCACGGCGACGATCAGGCGCGGGTCGGAGGCCGGGGCGAGCCCGACGAAGGAAGCGACATACTTGTTCCTGGCGTACCCGCCATTTTCTTCCTTGTGCGCGGTGCCGGTTTTGCCCGCCACGCGGTAGCCGATGATGCGGGCGCGGGGGGCGGTGCCGCCCGGCTGTATCACCATCTCCAGCATGGCGAGCATCTCCTGGGCAGTTTTCGGTGAAAACACACGTTCGCCGGCTGGCGCTTCGTCCAGTTTCAGCATCGAAAGGGGCTTGAGTTCGCCGTCGTTGGCGAACACGGTGTAGGCGCGCGCCAGCTGCAGCAGGCTGACCGAGATACCGTGGCCGTATGCCATGGTGGCCTGCTCGATGGGGCGCCAGGTCTTGTATGGGCGAAGCCGTCCGCTGGCTTCGCCGGGAAAGCCGCTGTGCGGCACCTGGCCGAAACCAATGTGATTGAAGGTGCTCCACATGTATTCCGGCGGCAGGGTAAGGGCTATCCTGGCCGCGCCCACGTTGCTCGATTTCTGGATGACTTGCGCCACGCTGAGCAGACCCTCGGGGTGGGCGTCATGGATGGTGGCCGGGCCGATGGAGAAATAGCCGGGCGCCGTCTCGATCATGCTGCCGGGCTTGTATTTTCCGCTTTCCAGCGCCGCCGAGATGGTGAACGGCTTCAGCGTCGAGCCGGGCTCGAAGCTGTCGGTAATGCTGCGGTTGCGCGTGCTGTTGCGGTCCAGTTTGACGCGGTTGTTCGGATTGTAGGAGGGCAGGTTGGCCATCGCCAGTATCTCGCCGGTCCTGGCGTTCAGCACCACGATCGCGCCGGCCTTGGCCTTGTGCGCCTCAACCGCGCTCTTGAGTTCGCGGAACGCCAGATACTGGATGCTGCGATCTATGCTGAGCGCGAGATTGCGGCCTTCCTGGGGCGTCTTGACGCTTTCCACGTCCTCGATGATGTGGCCGATGCGATCCTTGATGACGCGGCGGCTGCCGGTCTTGCCGGCAAGCCAGTTCTGGTAGGTCAGCTCCATGCCTTCCTGGCCGTTGTCGTCCACGTTGGTGAAGCCCAGCACGTGCGCCATCACGTCGCCTGCCGGGTAATAGCGGCGGTAGCCGCGCTGCAGGAAAATGCCGGGGATGCCCAGTTCCATGACCCTGGCGGCCTGGTCGGGCGGCAGGCCGCGCTTGAGATAGACGAATTCCTTCTGGCTGCCGAGCAGGTGATGTTCGATTTCCTTCTGGCTGAGATCGAGCAGCCTGGCCAGGCGATGCGATTTGTCCGCCGTCAGTTCGACATCCTGCGGGCTGGCCCACACCGATTCCACTGGCGTGCTGATCGCCAGCGGCTCGCCCCGGCGGTCGGTAATCATGCCGCGATGCGCGGAAAGCTCGATCACGCGGCTATAGCGCGCGTCCCCTTTCTGACGCAGGAAATCATTGTTCATGACCTGCAGATACAGGCCGCGCACCAGGAGCGCGACGAACCACAGCAGCAGCAGGACGACCACCACCCAGGCGCGCCAGAGCGGCAGCCGGATGTGCAGGGCGGTGGCGGCGAGGTTCATGGGCGAGCTCCAGGCGGCGGGGCTTGCAGCGTGATGACCTGGGTTTTGGCGGGATCCGGCATCTTCATCTGCAGGTAGCTGGTGGCGATCTTTTCGATGCGGGCGTGCATGGCCCAGGTGCTCTGCTCCAGTTGCAACTGGCCCCACTCGACTTCCATCTGCTTCGCCAGGGATTCTTCCTGTTGCAGGTCGACAAACATCTTGCGCGCCTTGTGCTGGGATGTGACCACGCCCATGGCGCAGAACACCGCGATGACCATCAGCAGAAGGTTGAGCTTGACCATCAGGCGACCCCGGTCCTTTCCGCCACGCGCATCACCGCGCTGCGGCAACGGGGGTTGGCGGCGATTTCCGCTGCCGAGGGACGCCGGGCCTTGCCGATCAGGCGCATGCGCGGCTGCGGCAACTGGTCGGCGCGCAGCGGCAGGCGCGACGGCAAGGTGTCGCGATTGGCCTCGCCCTGCATGAAGCGCTTGACGATGCGGTCTTCCAGGGAATGGAAGCTGATGGTCACCAGGCGGCCGCCCGGCGCCAGCAGGTCGATGCATTGCGGCAGCACTAGCGACAGCTCCTCAAGTTCCTGGTTAAGGAAAATCCGTATAGCTTGAAAGGTGCGCGTCGCCGGGTCCTGGCCTGGCTCGCGACGGGGAACCGCCTTTGCCACGAGTCCGGCGAGCTGTCTTGTCGTAACGACCGGTTCTCCCGTTCGCGCCGCAACAAGCGCGCTTGCAATCTGTTTAGCAAACCGCTCTTCGCCATAGCTTTTGATGACCTCCCTCAGTTCATCTTCCGGTACCTGCGCCAGCCATTCCGCCGCGGTTTGCCCCTTGCTCGTGTCCATGCGCATGTCCAGCGGCCCGTCGAAACGGAAGCTGAAGCCGCGCTCCCCCTGGTCGATCTGGGGTGAAGATATCCCCAGGTCCAGCAGCACGCCATTCACCTTGGCGATGCCCAGTTCCTGCAGCGCCGCGCGCAAGCCGGCAAAACTGCGGTGAAGAATGCAAAAGCGCGGGTCCGTGATGGCCCGCGCCGTTTCCACTGCCGCCAGGTCGCGGTCCAGCGCGATCAGCCTGCCTTCCTTGCCCAGCCGCTCCAGGATCAGGCGGCTATGGCCGCCGCGCCCGAAAGTGCCATCCACATAAATTCCGCGCGGCTGGATGCTGAGCGCGTCCACCGCCTCGGCGAGCAGCACGGTGACGTGCTGCGGGGCAGTCTTCAAAGCGAGAACCCTTCGAGTTCCGGCGGCATCACGCCGTCGCGGAACACCAGCGCTTCGGCGTTTTGCTGCTGCCATTTTTCCTCGTCCCACAGCTCGAACTTGTTGCCCTGGCCGGCCAGCACCACGCTTTTTTCCAGCCCCGCGAACTGGCGCAGGGAGGTGGGCACCAGGATGCGCCCGGCGCTGTCGAGCTCGACATCGCTGGCATTGCCCACCAGCAGGCGCTGCAGGCTGCGGGTCTGAGGGTTGAAGCTGGAAAGGCTGTTGAGCTTTTTCTCGATCGGCTCCCAGTCGGGGAGGGGATAAACCAGCAGGCACTTGCTGGGGTCGGCGGTGACGATGAGACGGCCGCCGCAATAGGATTGCAGGAAGTCGCGGTGCCTGGCCGGCACCGCCAGTCTCCCCTTGCTATCCAGATTCAGCGTTGCGGAACCGCGAAACATGTCGCCCCTTTATATTGGTGTTTGGCGGCAATTTTTCCCACAATTCCCCACTTGTCGCCACTTTTTCCCACTATAGATAAAAAAACAGGCAAGGTCAAGGATGAAACCGGGTTTTTCTTTTATGTGACAAGTAGTTAGGCGAAAAACATGAACTAAAAGTTATATGCTTTAGAAATAAGGAGATAGCATAAATAGTGAATGTTATTTGTTAGCATCGAGGCACGGCGGCTTGTGTTTGGAGGGTTGCTGCGTTATGTTTCCCGGACATTTACATGCAGACTCAAAGCCATGAACAAGCACCTCAAATATGGCCTTTCGTTCGTTGCCGGCATGGCTTTTCTCTTTCTGCTGCTGCTGATGGTTGCCGCGCTGGCGATCAATCCCAATGAGTACAAGCCGCAGATCGTGCGGCTCGTGAAGGAGAAGAAACAGCGCACGCTGACGCTTGCCGGTGATATCAAGCTGGCTTTCTTCCCCAAGCTGGGGCTGGATTTGGGACGCGCTTCGATAAGCGAATTCCAGGGCGAAAAGGAATTTGCCGCCGTGGAAAGCGCGCGCCTGTACCTGTCGTGGTGGCCGCTGCTGAAAAAGAAACTGGTGGTGGACCAGGTGCGCATCGAAGGCGTGCGTGCCAATCTGGTGCGCTTCAGGGACGGCACGACCAACTTCGACGACCTGTTGCGGAATGAAGAGGAAAACAAGCAGCTCAGGTTCGATATCGATAGCGTGATGATCGACGGGGACGCGCTCTCTTTCCACGACGAGATGAGTGGACGCCAGTTCGCTCTGAGCGACATCAGGATCAGGACCGGGCGCCTCGCCAATGGCAAGCCCACCGAGGCAGCCGCGGATTTCAGGCTGCAGTCCGGCAATCCGCGGGTCGATGCTCTTTTTCATGCAACGACCGGCTTGACTTTCGATACTGAAGCCCGCCGTTATGCCGTCAAGGGGCTGAGTCTGGAAATCCGGGGCACGGCCGCCGGATTGAGCAGGCTTGCCGCAGGGATCAAGGGCGATGCGGCGCTGGATCGGCGGGCGGGCACGCTGCTGGCGGAGAATCTGGCAGTCGCCGTGACAGGGAAGAAAGGCACGGACGATATTGATGTCAGGCTCACTGCGCCCCGGCTGCGGTGGGCAGCAGACAAGATGAGCGCGGATAGAATCGAACTGGTGGCGAACGTGCAGCAGGGTGACGGTGGCGAGATGGGCCTGGTGGCGAGCATCCCCTCTCTTGCGGGTGAAGGCCGGGCGTTCAGCGCGAGCCTGTTGAACGTCGACATAAGCGCCAAGCAGCCCGGCGGGGAATACAGGGGAAAGCTTTCCTCGCCGCTGAGCGGCAATTTCAGGGACCAGCAATTTGCCTTGTCCGAATTGAAAGGAACCCTGGCGGCAAGCGGCAGGAAAATGCCCGGCAGGAGCATCAAGCTGGGCATTGCCGGCGCCGCGCAGCTCGGCCTGCAGCCCCAGAGCATCAAGGCGAACCTGAGCTTGCGCCTGGACGAGAGCAACATCAAGCTCAAGGCCGGCATCAGCCCCTTCACCAAACCACACATCGCGTTCGACCTCGATATCGACCACATCGACGCCGACCGCTACCTGCCGGCCAGAACTTCGCAAAGCCAGCTACAGCCGCAAAAGCCATTCGATTTCTCGCTGCTGAAAACCTTCGACGCCAGCGGCAGCGTGCGGGTCGGCAGCCTCAAGCTGAATAACATCAAGGCCAGCAATGCGCGGCTCGACTTCAAGTCGGGGGGCGGGAAGCTGGAAGTCAGCGAGCCCTGAGCCATGCCAGATTTCGCCGCATCCCTGATCCGCTGGCAAAAAGCCAATGGCCGCCACGACCTGCCCTGGCAAGGCGGGCGCGACCCATACGCCATATGGCTGTCGGAAATCATGCTGCAGCAGACCCAGGTATCCAGCGTCATTCCCTATTACCAGCGTTTTCTTGCCAGCTTCCCGGATATCGCCGCGCTCGCGGCAGCATCGCAGGAGGAGGTGCTGGCGCACTGGAGCGGGCTCGGCTACTACTCCCGCGCGCGCAATTTGCATCGCGCTGCCCAATGGGTCGTAAAACGGCATGACGGCATATTTCCGGCGGAGTTCGAGCAGATTCTCGCCCTGCCGGGGGTCGGCCGTTCCACCGCCGCGGCCATCAGCGCCTTTGCTTTCGGCCGGCGTCATGCGATCCTCGACGGCAATGTGAAGCGTGTCCTGGCGCGTTATTTCGCAGTCGAAGGCCATCCCGGCGCGAAAGGCGTGGAAGCGCGGCTGTGGCAACATGCCGAGGCATTGCTGCCGCGGCAGGGCATCGAGGCTTACACCCAGGGCCTGATGGACCTCGGCGCGACTGTCTGCACGCGCACGCGGCCCCGCTGCGGAGACTGCCCGGTCGGCGTGGGCTGCCTCGCCCGCCACCTGGGCCGCCAGAACGAATTGCCCGGCCCGCGTCCGCGCAAGGTGCTGCCGGAAAGGGAAACCATCATGCTGCTGTTTTTGCACAAGGGTGGGATTTATCTGGAAAAGCGTCCGCCAACGGGTATTTGGGGCGGCATGTGGAGTTTCCCCGAAATCGCGCCGGCAGACGATCCCCAGCAGGCGAGCCTGGCGCGCTTTGGTTTCGAGACCAGGCTACTGGAGCCGTTGCCCGCCATGCAGCATGCCTTCACCCACTTCCGCCTGCGCATCCGGCCGCAATGCCTGGAGGTGCAAGGCGTCCAGCCGCAGGCGCGCCAGGCGGACGGTGTATGGCTGGGCCTGGAAGAGGCACTGGGCGCCGCGATCCCGGTGCCGGTACGGCAGTTGTTGCTGCAGTGCGGAAAGGGTGATGCGAAAAAGCCGGCAGGCTGATCGGCGTGGTTTGCAAGCGGTGAGCGCACCCCGATACGCCTGTCGGCGCGCCTTGGCTGGTGATGGGGCGGAACATCACTCGATATTCTGGACTTGTTCCCGCATCTGTTCGATCAGCACTTTCAATTCCATCGACAGCCGCGAGGTTTCCGTGGCAATGGACTTTGACCCCAGCGTATTTGCTTCGCGGTTCAGTTCCTGCATCATGAAGTCCAGCCGCTTGCCGGCGGTGCCGCCCTGATTCAATATCCGTCGCACTTCCTGCAGATGGGCCTGAAGGCGGGAGATTTCCTCGTCGATATCGATTTTCTGGGCGAACAGCGCCAGTTCCTGGCGGATGCGATCTTCGTCCAGGCTGGCGGCTGCTTCCCGGAAGCGCGCCAGCAGTTTTTCCTGGTAAGCGGCGCGCAGGCGGGGCAGGTGTGGAGCGGCTTCGGCTACCAGCACTTCCATTTGCGCGACGCGATCGAGGATCATGGCCTTGAGCTTTTCCCCTTCGCGGCCGCGGCTGGCGGTGAACTCGCCCAGTGCTTGCTGCAGCAGCGCGACTGCCGCTTCCTGCAGCGCTTCCTGGGGAACGCCCTCGGCTTCCATGATGCCCGGCCAGCGCAGGATGTCCGCCACGCTGAGCGGCGCGCTTTGCGGCGAGCGTTCCTGCACGGCCTGGCCGAGCTGGATCAGTTGTTGCGCCAGCGTGTCATTGATCGCCAGCGGTTTGTGGCTGCCCGCGCTGGGGGTGAAGTTGATGCGGCATTCCACCTTGCCGCGGTTGAGCTGTTTGGCGATGGCTTCGCGCATGGCGGATTCCGCCGGACGGAATACTTCGTCCACTCGGAAGGCGACTTCAAGATAACGGTGGTTGACGGCGCGCACTTCCAGATGGAGCGCGCCCTGCGGCAGTTCGCGATTAACCGCGGCAAAGCCAGTCATGCTATAAATCATGGATGCTCCAAAATATGTAAAACTTT
>Ga0315272_10001026_pt1 | contig 14070 bp, 11 predicted proteins | sample C3_middle_MG_FD_203918 | JGI IMG/M metagenome (GOLD analysis project Ga0315272, IMG submission 203918) | Sediment microbial communities from Yellowstone Lake, YNP, Wyoming, USA - C3_middle | ecosystem: Environmental > Aquatic > Freshwater > Lake > Sediment | place: USA: Wyoming | collected...
GCGATCGGACCACGGCAACCCCGCGGCCCCTGTTCGTGAGCAAAATAGGCCGGTGCGTCTCCTGCGTGTGCAAAACCACTTTGCCGGGGTTCACCTTCAGGTCGCTGAGGGGAACAATATCCTCGGAAAATTTGGTGCCCATTGAAGACCTCCTTAATGGTGCTATTAACTGGTCTGATTATAGCACTTATACATAGGCCTGTCTATAGGTGCTTCTTAATGAAATGTCAAGAGTAAAGACCTGACCCTAAGATGTTTTTCAACTACCTTCCCACGCATAGCAACCTGATAGAGTGATGTCATACGCTGCTGTCCATCGAGCAGCAATGAACTTGGGGAAGCTTTCTTGGACTCTTCAGGTGCACCTTCTACCGGTCGAGGTTTGAAGTTCACTGCCCCTCCAGTATCAAGTGTCATTAATGCCCCCACCGGAAAAGCTCGTGATACCGATGCAATCAAGCTCCTGATTCTCTCCTCATCCCAAACCCAACTGCGTTGAAAATCTGGCAATTGCATAATGCCACGATGACAGTCGTCGAGAAGTTTGTACAAATCATACGGATTAGTTTGAAATGTTGAACCTGCCATTAGTCTATATCCTCCATATGATTATTACCTCCCAATACATTATCAGTTTTGGAATTTTCAACAGCATTGCTGCCAATTCCTCCAGAAAATGCACATCTCAACAGGGATTGCCGCATGCGTTCAGCCCTGTTAAGATTGGCGTTTACTTCAGCCTCTACTTCACTGATTATTGAGAGGCGGCGTTCGACTTCTGCGACGATGCGGTGTTGTTCAGACAATGGAGGAACCGTAATCACAAAACGTTTTACATCACCAACATTGATATGCGGCACGGTGCTTCCGAGCGCTTGGGCTCGGTATTGCGCCCTAACTACTTCTGAATGGAGAGTGTGCATTAGAAGCTTGCTAGAAAAATGAAACGAAGCCCTTAGCAACATGACCCGTTGCCCAAGGCACGGCTTCATTCCCTCAGGGATCGTAACTGCTGTGCCAATCGTCCCCTCCCGGGCAAACACAATATCACCAGGTTTCGGCTCCAGTCGCGCGACCCGCTCTTGGTAGACGGCTTGATCAACGAATCTTGCGCGTTCGATTGCCAGACCGTTAGTCGTCATCCAATTAGTGTCTATGCACGGGTAACCTTCCTGCTGAAAACGCGGCGTGCTGTGCGGACAATCCACTATCTGCTCGCAGATTGCCTCCACTGTCGCCCACACCCATCCTGTCGGCAGCTTGCGCAGGTCGGTCGTGTCTGGTGCGTCGGGTTCTTTATACTTGCCCTTGCCCTTCCACTGTTTGCGGCGGGTTTCAAGGATGCGTTGTAGGAGTTGGGCGCCTGTTTCGTAGTCGCGACCTTCGCGGCGAGCGCATTCGGCTTCGGGTTCAACAAGGCGACCCTCGACTGCAGCTTTAAGGATCGCTGCTTTGTAGCGTTTGAGGTTTGCCTTAACGCGCTTGAGATTGGCGACGGCCTCATCCAGGCGGGAGAACTGCTTGTCGATCTCAGCGACGATGAGGCGCTGATGATCAGGGGGAGCGAGCGGGATTTCAAGATTGGCGATATATGATGTCGCCACACGCTTTTGACCGACTGCCCCAGTCATGTTGTGCGATGCTTCTTTTCGCACACTCTGGCTTGATACAAAATAGTAGAGGTAGCGCGGATCAACATCATCCTTCGGACGTAGAACATGAAACTCCGTCGAACCGAATCCGTATCCGCTCGCTACTTTCGGGACAATTGCCATCTTCCCGTTTTCCATGCAAGGTGTAATCTTCGCGAATAGCACGTCACCTTCCCGGAAGTTGGTGAATCCTTTTTTCACTTCGGCAGCGGTCCGCAAATCACTGACGTCAATTGTTCCATCACCAGCGCCGACCGCTCGCATTGGTACAAATGAAACCATCAGTTTGTCAGGTATCGCAGACTTATCGAATTTGGGATTAATGTCTGCAACATCCTTTATCGGCATAAGCTTCCAGCTGTCAGATCGTTCGTCGGTGACCATTGTTAATGTTTGATTCGCTGCTTTCATAACATACACGCAGGCTGAAGCCTGCGGCTACCCCCTCACCTCAGTCCTCTCCCCGAAGGGGCGAGGATATATATGATAAGATCTCCCATAGCTTGATATTCCATTTTGGAATATCAAGCTTTTATGATCCTCTTATGCCTATTTGCGACTACTGCGGCTGACCGTTTTATATATCGCCTGACGCTCTTTTACGAACCCAATCTTCTTTTCCTTCGGCTCCGGTTCCGCCATAAGATGATTAAGCGCATCGAAAACAACCTTGAATTGACCATCGTATTTCTTTTCCATTTCCAAGAGCTTTCGTGCCAAAGCCTTGTGCGTTCCGATCATTTCACGCAGCTTGACGAAAGCCCGCATGATCTGGATATTTACTTCGATTGCTTGCTTACTCTTCAGGACGCTGGAGAGCATTGCTACTGCTCGGCAAAAACATAGGGTGCGTACCTTCTTCCTCCATACCCGGAACTTGAGGTCACAATTTGTGACCTCAAGATTGCCGCCTCTTCAGCGGTTAATTGAAACATAAAATCCGTCGGGAAGCGGCCGATGTTCCTCTTTACGGCCTGAACAAGGGCCTTGGTCTGTACGTCGTAAAGATCTGCGAGATCGCTGTCGAGCATCACCTTTTGTCCGCGAATCAGTAGAATTTTCTTTTCGATTGCTTCCATCGGGATAAGCGCTTTCATTTATCCTCCGTAACAGGTATCACATCTTGTGATACCACTTGAATTCAGTTCTCTGTCCGGGACTATGCCGCGAGAACAGTGTTCAATTCATCCAGCATTTTGCTCAGACTATCACCGAAGACTTGATAAACCTTACCTAATCCGCCCTGTTGCGCGAATGGCGCAAGATCAAAATGATCGACTTCGATACTGAGGTTGGCAGCTATGTGATCACGGATCATTTCGAGCCAGCGGCTTTGTTCGGGAGTGAACCTACTGGAACTACTCTTAGCCCCACCCTCACCTCGGTCCTCTCCCTGAGGGAGAGGAAGAGATGGGTGTCCCTCCCCCAAGGGGTGAGGATGTGATTGTTGCTCTGCCATCCACTTCTCGAAATTCGCACTCACCCGCTCAGGGAATGGAACAAGTTCATCGTCCCGGTGCATGGCGAAACGAACGAGCGACACGAGATCCGTGAGAATATGCGGTGCACTGGCGCCTTTGACCTTTGACTTCTCCAACGCTGCATAGGCATTCCAAAGATTATCCACTCTCCACTGATGCGGCGGCTTTTCGATACGGCTTGCGAGGTCTTTGATATCTTCGTACCGCAGCCGCTGTTTATACGGCATGCTGTAAAGCACCTGGAGCGCGGTGATCTCGTCCTTATGGTCTTTGATGAACTGCTCGAATGACTGCACCAGCCCCTTTGCCTTTTCCAAAGCCTGTGCGCTGAACCCTGCCTCTATAACCCGGTCCTGACTGATAACATCAATCGTCTGCTCGCTCTTCTTCTTGAGTTCCACGAGAAGCTTGCGAAGCTCGGGATTGTGCAGCGGCTTTACTGCTTCTTGAATCAGTTTGGCAGCAGCCTTTTGAATCTGTGCCTCGCTCGGCTCTACCACACCGGGATTATCCAGCTTCGCCCGTTCAACTTGTCGGTCCGGATCAATAGCAGTGATGAGGCCTGCACACAGGATTTTAAGGCTCTTGTCCGCAAGCTTCCTGATCTCTGTCTGGTCTTCAGCACTGATCGCGTGCTCCATGCGCGCCATGCGCACGGCTATGGAAGAGATCACCTCGGGCTCGATATTCCCGAGAGAGACGGCCTGGAGCAGTTTCTCGAAGGACACGTTGCGCTTCTTTTCCATGGGCCGGGAATCAGTCTTGTCCTGCTCGCACACGCCCACGGCATCGACGATGATGAAATGGTCCTTGGCCTTCGCATCGGGAGTGACTGCCTTGAGATCGTCGTCATTGATCACGCGCACGCCGCGGCCCTTCATCTGCTCGAAGAAGCTACGTGACTTAACCGAGCGCATGAAGAGCACCACTTCGAGGGGCTTGATGTCCGTGCCGGTGGCGATCATATCTACCGTGACGGCGATGCGCGGCATGGGGCTGGTGCGGAACTCGGCGATCAAATCCTCCGGCTTTCTGCCGGTGGTCTTGTAGGTGATCTTCTGGCAGAAATCGTTGCCTTTGGCAAACTCCTCGCGTACGATCTTGACGATGTCCTCGGCATGGGAGTCGTCCTTGGCAAAGATGAGCGTCTTGGGCACCCAGGTTCGCCCAGGGAAGATCTCGGTCAGCACCTTGTCTTTATAGGTCCGGACCACGGTGCGTATCTGGTCAGGCGTAACGACTGCCCGGTCGAGCTGGTCAGGATCGTAGGCCAGGTCCTCGTCCAGCCGCTCCCACCGTATCTGTCGTGTTTCGCGGTCGCGCTTGTCCACATAAAAGCCGGCCTCGACCTTTCCGCCGGCCTCGGTGATCGCGGTCTTGATGCGGTAGACGTCGTAGTTCACGTTCACTCCGTCGGCAACTGCCTGTTCATGACCATATTCCATCACGAGATTCTGATTAAAGAACCCGAAGGTCTGCTTGTTCGGCGTGGCTGTCAGGCCGATGATGGAGGCGTCGAAGTATTCGAGCACTTGGCGCCAGAGGTTGTAGATGGAGCGGTGGCATTCGTCGGTCACGATGATGTCGAAGGTTTCGATGGGTATGGCGGGATTGTATTCCAGGGGCGGCACTTCCTTATAAACAGTATCGAGCCCCTGCGCGGACACCTCGTCCCCTTCTTCGGGCAGATCTACACCTTTGAGCATGGAGTAGAGTCTCTGTATCGTGCAGATGTTGACACGAGATACTAAATCGATATTGTTGAATGTTAAATGTTGAATATTGAATTCTTGTGAGAACTTGAAGTTGTTGTAGGGCGAGAGGTACTGCTGGAATTCCTTCAAGGCCTGCCTGCCGAGATTGCCCCGGTCAACGAGGAACAGGACGCGCTTTGCACCGCCGAACTTGATCAAGCGGTACAGGAAGTTGATGGCCGTGAAGGTCTTGCCGCTGCCGGTCGCCATCTGGATGAGCGCGCGTGGACGGTTTTCGGAAAGCGACTTTTCGAGGTTCTTGATCGCGACTATCTGCGCAGGCCAGAGGCCGTCTTCAATCAGGGGCGGCATCTGGCGGATGCGGGAGTTGAGCGTCGGTTGTTTGCCGTAGAGCTGCGGCGGCATGGCTGCAAGGAGCGTTTCCGAGGCCTGTCCATCAGAGAGCCAATCAGCAAAAGTTTCGGGCTTATGAAAGAAGAATACCTGGCGGGAACACGGCTCAGGATCAAAGCCGTTCGTGAACCTTGTTTCGATGCCTGTTGATTGATAACAGAACGGCAGCGGACGGGTCCATGCGGGAAGGCCGTCAGGAAGCCCTTTACTGTATTTCGCGGACTGGATCTCAACGCCCGTGAGCGTGGAACCTGCTTTCTTTGCCTCGATGACGCCTGCAGCACGGCCATCGACATAGAGCAGGTAGTCCGCAGTACCGTGACCGGACTTTAACTCGAACTCGCGAATTGCCACGCCCTGTTTCGCGTACAGGTTGACTGCTTTCGCGTCCTGAACAGCCCACCCTGCCGACACCAGCATGCGGTCGATCTGTTCCCGGGCTATGTCTTCGGGGCCTAAAGGCATCCACTCTTCCTTATGCAGACTATGTGCTTAAAAGCATTATTTAACGACGAAGTTACAGGAAATAGCAGCAAAAGGCAAGGTTCTTGATGGGGTAACGACATAAATAGTTAAGAAGTTAAGCGATTGGGGCAGTGCAGGGTTCAGGGTATTGGGGGCATGAATCGTCGAACCAGCCATGAGCGGCAAGGTGCAACCTTTGTAGCATGTCCCCGCCTTCCCGTCAATACCCCGAAATTCTCCCGACCGGGTGATAGTAATTGCAGATCTCGGAAACCTATAGTTGCAATTCGCACAGAAGACCGCTGAGGCAACAGTTTTATTCTTTTTTTCAGATACAAAACGATCACCCTCCCCAACCCCTCCCATCAAGGGAGGGGCTACATCCTACTCTCTCTCCCCTGCGTGGGAGAGGGCTGGCCTGTCCCGTCTGAGGTGAAGCCTTATTCGGGAAGTGAGGGGCGATTTTCGGGCGGCGGGTGAATTCATGACGGAATCTGGAAAGAGTGAACCGGTGCATCGGGGTCGGGAAGTTCAATGCTAATTGGCTGCTAAACTAATCTATGGGGAATAGTTTCAGGCCGGAAATGCGGTTGAAGTGCTTGACGTTACGAATAAGGAGCGGAAGCTTATGAACTTCACAGATGGCAGCGATAAAAGCGTCTTTGACCCCGATGTCCTGTCCGTATCTACAACGATCTTCGGGGCTTCCACGCTTTCCATTTTTTATCGAGCTCCTTGATGGGTTGTTCGATATCGACGTCCTTCAGTGCGCCTTCAAGGGCGAGAAAGTCATCCTTCTCTTTTGAAATGATGAGGGAACCTTTATGCACCTGTATGCCGACTTTTTCCCCTTCTTCAATCCCGACGCGGGCAAGAATGCTTTCAGGCACGGTAATATAGGATTTTTTGAAGTTTTAACAGTAAGCATGGCCAACTCCTTTATTCAAGCGGAATCCTTAATACAACGTATCATAATGAAAAGCCAAAATCAAGCGTGTTTTGCAACACAAAATTGTCACCGATAAGTCGCCAACACGAATAAGGCGCATAAAATGGCCCTCCGGGAAACCCGGAGGGCCATTGCTGTTTGCAGATGCAGTTTAACTATGAAACGACCTTACGCCTTCTTCCGCCTCAGCGCCAGCAGAACGTCCAGGCTTATCTCGAAAGCCGCAGAGGGCATGGTGATCTGACGGCGTTCGAGCACTTCCGGTCGCAGCTCGCCGATGTACCCCGCCTCGCGTCCGGACGCAACGATCCTCCCGCAGCGGCCCGGCAGATAAAGCGGGTGCTCCGCGGGATCGAGCCGGTATTCGATTCCAAGATAATAAAGCAGAATATCGAGGAACGAGTGCATCTCGGAGAAATTCGCGGTCGGGTGGGAGATGAGTGCGGCAAGCACAAGGTCCGTGCGCGTTCCCATGTTCTGTGACGAATCGAGCACGGCCACCTCGCCGACCTCGAATATGCGATGCGGATAGAACGCCTTTGAGCTTGCCGTCTCAACGCTCAGGATCGACGGGACGACCCGGTTCCTGACGACGGAATAGGCGAGCGACATGGGGTTCGCCACTTCAACGAGCTTCTCATCAGGCGACAGCGTATCCTCCAGCTCTTCGCGGGAACAGAGGATGTTGGACATGATCTCCTGAAAACCCGACCCGACCATGGTCCCGCGCACAGTGTCCGACAGCAGCTCAAGCGTTGACAACGAGCCGACCGTGGACTGCTGCGGCATGATCGGCAGGAACGATTCATATCCCCTGCTGATGGCATAATCTTCCACAAGATCGACTGAATGCATGATGTCGTCGCGGTACGCCGGAGCGATAACAGTGACTGCGCCGCGGCCGGTAGTGACCCGGTGGCCATAGGCGCTCAGCTGTTTCTGGACATCTGCCAGAGTAACAGCTTCACCGAGGCCTGCTGAGAACTTCGAGAGAGGAACCGTTGTCTTCCGTGAGGTATCGTAAGGGAATGCGATCCGTTTGCCGAGTTCCGTGGCATAAGGATACGTGACCAGCACCGGCTCGATGTCCGCGCCACGGTCGTAGAAGTTCGCCGCGAGGATATTCAGGGTGAGCACGGCCATGCGCAGGTCCGTTCCGGTCACCTCGATCAGCACGCTGCGCGTCGTCGGCTTTACCTCGCCGATCTCCGTACTGTTGATGATCGGCGGGAACGAGAGCACGCGTCCCAGGCTGTCGGTCAGGACAGGATACTGGTCGAATGATTTTACAATATTACCGTAGGCGATGCCTTTGGGGTGCTGTTCGAGGATCGCTGCCAGTGTCAGTTTCCGGTCCATGCCGAGCGGCGTAAACGATACTGATGACGGATCAACCAGACGATAGTCCACGGGAAAGACTATTTTGTCGAGTTCGTAGATGCCGATCGAGACAGTTGAGCGCTTCCTACCGAAGATCTCGGCAAGCTTGTCCTGGCTCTGGATCATCTGTGCCAGAACGTCGTTGCTCATGCGCATGCCGGTGGCAGTGCAGGCGGCGATGAAGGGCCGCACGGCCTTCATGCCTTTGGCAACCCGGATCTCCCGCGTCGCCTTCCTGCCGTGCTGGAAGTAGGTCGAAGCCTCCGGCTTGCCTGCAAGGAAGATCCTGATCTGGCGCGCTATGCCCTCGGCAGACCACAAATCCGGCCGATTGCTGTCAGAAAGCTCCACCTTGAGGTCGTCGGTCTCAGGAAGGTATTCCTTGAGCTCGGCCTTGGCAAGCATGAGGCGCTTTTCGAGCGTCTCAAGGGAAAGTTTTTTCCCGATGAGTCCGTCGAGGTCGCGTTTTTTTATGTCGATAGTAGGCATGATTAAAATCAGGGTTCAGGGGCCAGGCGTCAGGGTCCAGGTTTAACTGTACCCTGGCCCCTGGACCCTATTCTTTTTATCCTAGTTGTATTTTCTTCGTTCTTACAAAATCCAGATCCCGCGAGAACAATTCGCGGATATCCTGGATGCCGAGCGCGACCATGGCCATGCGGTCCAGGCCGAGGCCCCAGGCTATCACGGGCACATCAACGCCAAGCGGCTTCGTGACCTCGGGTCTGAAAATGCCTGCGCCGCCAAGCTCCATCCAGCCCAGTTCAGGGTGCTTCACATGCAGTTCAACCGACGGTTCGGTGAACGGGAAATAGGCGGGGCGGAACTGGAACTCGCCGGCCTTGGCTATCTCCTGGCCGAAGAGCTGCAGCAGGCCGAGGAGCGTGGTGAAGTTAATGTCCTCGCCGAGCACGATGCCTTCCACCTGGTAGAAGTCCGGCGCATGCGTGGCGTCGACCGCGTCGTAGCGGAAGCAGCGGGCGATCGAGAAATATTTTCCAGGGATCTTCGGACCTGAGGCCAGGGTGCGTGCCGACACGGCCGTACCCTGGCTCCGGAGGATCAGCCGTTTTGCGCGCTCGACGTCGAACGGATAGCGCCAGCCGGTGGAACCCGTCTTGCCGCCGTCCTTGTGCGCTGCCGCGACCTGCTTTGCAAAGGGTTCTTCTATTTTCTTGCAGGAAGTGGGTTCTTTGACGAAATAGACATCGTGAATGTTCCTCGCCGGATGGAACTGCGGCATGAACAGCGCATCCATGTCCCAGAACTCGTTCTCCACCAGCGGGCCGCGCATTTCCTCGAACCCCATGCCGATGAACTTGTATTTTACGAAATCGAGGAATTCTTTGTAGGGATGTTTCCTGCCGATGCTCTGGCGCGGGGGATTGAGCGCGATGTTATAAGAGCGGAACTTTTTGTTCTTCCAAGTCCCCTGCTTCAGCATCTCCGGGGTGAGCAGCGACGCTTCTTCTGCGACAACACCCCGCTCTTTGATCAGCCGGAGCATTTCCATGCCCTCAATGGTCAGGGAATAGGAGCGGTTCTTCTTTTCGGTGATGCGGAAAATGCCTTTGGACTTGCCCCGTTTATGGAAGTTCGCCTGGATGGCGGCCTGATGCACTTCAGAGAAAGTGTTCAGCTCCGAGTTTTCTTTTTCTGATGCGATCTTGATGAGGCCGGACAGGAACTCATAGGCCGTGATATCAGCGCCAACAACCAGTTCAAGAACACCGCCCTGCACGATCCGGACAACACCGGCCTCGCGGAGCCCGCCCATTGCCGAGCTGACCTCGGAAGGGTCCATGCCCCAGCTCTGAATGACATCCTTTACCGTGAACTGTTTGCCCTCGCGAAGCGCCGTTATGATCCGCAGCTCGGGCGTGCCTTTTTCGAGATAGTCCCTGCCTGTTTCCGTGAGCGTGACGAGCGACGTGATGGATTCGTCCTTCACCAAGAGCAGGCCCTTGGGCTGAAGCCAGCCCGATGCCATGTCGAGGCGCGACTCATCAAGACCGGAGCTTTTCATGATGTCCGGTGCGGAAAAAGATCCCCCGCGCTCAAAGCAGAGCAGCACTTTGTGTTCAAGCGGGTGGAGGCTTTCGAGCATTGCTATGAGGTCGGTTTGTGCCATACAGTGCGGCTAAGATTACGCGGATTGCTATTTTTTGTCAAGAAAAAACAGATTGACGGAGGTCTTAAGCGTATGCTATGGTGAGAAATGGCGACTGTAAAGATAAAACCGAAGCTGAGCTATACATTACTGTGCGATGATGTCCGTCAGGAGCTTGGCGGCAAGTTCAGCCTCATGGGACTCTTCGAGAACATCTACTCGGGCAGCTTCCCCGCGATCCATCCGCGGTTCGCCATCGTGAACGAGTGGGTCGGCGGCAAAGGCGAGTTCGTCGCCAAAATACGGCTCCTCGGTCCGGACAAGGAGCAGGTCCTTTCGGAGTCGGAGAGCAAGCTCGTGTTGTACAGCGAAACGCAGCGTCATCGGGACATTGCCGTCCGCTTTAATACCACCTTCCCCGTACCCGGCGCCTACTGGGTGGAGATCCTCCTTGACAACGAGCGCATCAGCCTGGTTTCGCTGGCAGTGCAGCAGGCCGGGCAGCAACAGCAGCTGGTGCACTAGGACTCGTTACTCTTGTGTAATGAACGGCGCGCCGCCTTCCTTTGACTTGACCTCCTGCAGCAATTTCTCCGCAGCAGCCCGGTTCGGGAACCTTCCCAGCCGTACGCGGTACCAGGTACTCTTGTCCTGCTTAAAAGCCACGACAAATGCAGCATACCCCTTTTTCTTTTTGTTTTTCACTTCCTCTTCAGCCAGTCCTTTTTCCGGGTAGGATGCAAGCTGTATGGTATAGCGAAGCTTCGCTCCCGCGGCCGGCGCAGGCTTGAGCACAGCCGGACTCACTGAAGGCGGAGACGGCTTGAGCGCTGTCTTGGTATCGGACTTGGAGCGGATCTCCGCAGGAGCTTCCCGTTTAACGGTTTGAGGAGCCGGCTCAACAGGCCGCGGTTTGACGTCGATCGAGACCGTCTTATTGTCCTTTTCAGTCAGGGTCTTGTAAAAAGTGAATTCTTCCGGCTTGGGCAACTGCTGCGAGAGCAGGTCGGGAAGCGGCGGCAGCGGTTCCCCGGTAGCCGCTGCCTTGGCCCTGGTCGAACCAACATAGTAACCCAGGAAGAAAATGCCGATCATGAGCAGGATGCCGATGGGCACGATCAGAATGTTGGAAAGAATGCCGCCTCGATCATTGTTCATAGGTTTGCCTTTCTGTGCGCCGTAGTACTTGCATTATCTGACGCTGTGAGAACAAATGAACATCGCGTCGCCGTAGCTGTAAAAACGGTACTGGTGCTCCACTGCCGTCCCATATGCTGCCTGAACACGTTCCCGTCCGGCAAAGGCCGAAACGAGCATCAACAACGTCGACTTCGGTAAATGAAAGTTCGTGATGATACCGTCAACAATCCTGAAAACGAAACCAGGATAAATGAACAGTCGGGAGCTTCCGTCCCCTGCTGCAATCGTTCCGTTTCCTTGAACAGCTGTCTCAAGAGTGCGCACGCTGGTCGTTCCGACGGCAATGATTCGCCGGCCCTCGCGTTTCGCGCAATTGATCGCTTCAGCTGCATCAGGAGCGATCTCAAAGCGCTCCGGCAGCATCCGGTGTTCAACGATCTTATCGACGCGGACAGGTTGAAAGGTGCCGGGCCCGACGTGAAGCGTGACCATGGCCGAACCCACGCCTTTTGCCGTAAGCCTGTCGAGCAGCTCACGGGTAAAGTGCAAGCCTGCCGTGGGAGCTGCGACTGCCCCTTCATGAGCTGCATACACGGTCTGATAGCGGTCCAGGTCCGCGCCGGTGGGCTCCCGTTTGATGTAGGGAGGCAGCGGCGTCCTGCCGATCCCGGTGAGGATGTTCTTGATGTCCGGGACGCCATGAAAACGAACACGCTTCGTACCATCGTCGTTGCTGCTGACGATCTCAGCCTCGACACCGGCGTCAAGAATCAGCCGCTTCCCCGCTGGAACGCCTCCCTTGACCAGCGCATCCCAGAGATTCATCCCCTGCTCGGCAAGCAAAAATATCTCTGCCTTGCCTCCGCCTGGCTTTTTTGCAACTAATCTGCAGGGGAAAACCTTGGTATTGTTCAAAACGAGCAGGTCGCCGGGAAGGAGATAGTTTTCAATATCATGGAAAATGCGATGTTCTACAACACCGGAGGAACGATCGAGGACCATAAGGCGCGACCGATCCCGTTCTGCAGCAGGCTCCTGGGCAATGAGCGATTCAGGAAGTTCGAAATCAAAATCAGCAAGGGTGAGTTGTTCTGCAGCCGGTACGATCATGGCTGGATAGTACCATATCGTCGTGCTTCAAGAAAGAGAAAAACAGGGATGCGGGAATGACTAACCTGACAAGAGCATTTGGACGCGGATAAAATCTGATGAACGCGGATAAAGCAAACAGATACAATAACGCTTTTAATGCCTAGAAAAGCTCACGGCCGTGGCAGTCTTTCCAACAGAATGCCTGTTTTATCCGCGTAAATCCGCGCAAATCCGCGTCCACCCGCCTGTTGTAAGATAAAGCTATTCCAGCGACCGTTTCCAGCCGCGTTCGAACTCTTCATAGGAGAGCATGATGCCGCTGCTGACGGCCTTGGCCGTGTCAGCGCCTTTGCCAAGCTCTTCCAGCACGGTCTTGACGCGATACATGCCGAAGGAATCCACCATATACCGGACCGAGGAAAGACTGAAGAGATAAGCATACTGAGCCTGGGTACTGCCCAGCCCCATGAACGAGCCCTCGAGCTCGACAAGAGAGGGAAGCTTGCCGGCCTGGGCAACCCGTTTGAGCGCCTCTTTTTTCCGGCCGTCGAGTTCGTCCCCTTCAAAATACTGGGCCAGTCCCTCGTTCAGCCAGGTGGGGCAGCGCGCGGTGATGGACCGCACCACTGCATGGGTGTACTCATGATAGAGAAGCCTTCTGAGGCCCGGCGTCTCCTGCTCGATGCCGCCGATGGGGATGCGGATCTTCCCATCATAGATTCCGCCGCTCCACCCCGGGGCATCGGTCACTTCCTGGAACTGCTGGCCGGAATACAGGATGACCTGCAACTCGCGGTCGGGATAGTACGACAGGCCGCGCCCCACCGTGCCGTAGGCATCTTCAAGTATCCTGAGGATGATTTTTCCTGCTTCGATCTTCTCACGGCCTTCATACTTGACCAGGAAGTGGCTCGTCACATCGCGATTAAAATCCTTCTCGGTCCGGTGCTCCTTGCGGATCCGTTCGAGCCGCGCCCGGATATCGGTCGCGCCAGGATTGAGTTCAACAGCCTTTTCCCAGTAGGACACCGCGGTCTCAAGGTCATCCTTGCGGTAAAAGAGCTCGCCCAGGACCTGGTATGCGGTCGCGTCTTTGGGACTCAACTCTGCGGCCCTCGTCAATTCCCGCTCGGCATATTTATCGTCGCGTAAATGAAAGTAGATGACACCAAGGCCGAGATGGGCCGCTGCGAAGGAATCATCGTATCGCAGCGCCTGCTCAAACGATTCACGGGCAGCAGAATAATCGACAGCTTTCATCTGTTCCATGCCCGTCTTGAGGTAGCGGGCAGCCGTGTTCTGCTCAATGGTCTGGGCGTGGGAGGCCGCGGCTCCGGCAAGCATCAGCAGGAATGCAACAAGAGAGATACCAGTTCTGAAGATCTTTTGCATCAAACAACTCCTAACCCGGATAAACCGGAACTAAAAAGCATGGAACCGCGAAGGCGCGAAGGTCGCGAAGAAAAGCTTGTAGGTCTAGTATGAAAACTAAATACCTCCCTGTTTTTGACGTCCTTCGCGTTCTTCGCGCCTTCGCGGTAAATATTTTTGCCGTCGTGCATAGTATTTGATTTTTAGCAGTTATCCTGCCATCACCTTCACTTGCACACGCCGGTCCCGGGGTCCGTCGAACTCGCAGAAAAAAATCGCCTGCCAGGTGCCCAGGGCGAGACGGCCGTCCTCGACCATGATG
>Ga0315272_10001027_pt1 | contig 14070 bp, 11 predicted proteins | sample C3_middle_MG_FD_203918 | JGI IMG/M metagenome (GOLD analysis project Ga0315272, IMG submission 203918) | Sediment microbial communities from Yellowstone Lake, YNP, Wyoming, USA - C3_middle | ecosystem: Environmental > Aquatic > Freshwater > Lake > Sediment | place: USA: Wyoming | collected...
ATCCAACTCGGCTTTCTGGAGCGTACCCCGCGAGGCCGCGTGGGCACGCCGCGCGCGTTCGATTATTTCGGCATCCGCCCGCGCGGGATTCGCGCCAGCCAGGATAGTCTGTTCTAACCCGCCATTAAAACGCAATGACGTCGAGTCGCATGATTCTCGTGCCAGGCCACGCCGTGTGGCGCGGTGACGGCGACCCGTGCGATGCGTCGACATGGTTCCTCAAACCCTTCCAAATCGATGAGCCTCGTTTCTTCATACAGCACCTGCGAGCCGGCGTTGAACTGGCCGCGGCCGATTCTGCCAGTCTGCTGGTACTTTCCGGAGGCGCTACCGAATTGCACGCCGGATTTCGCAGCGAAGCTTGCGGTTACTTCGGGATTGCGGCCCGCGCCGGGTTCTGGGGGCACCCTGACGTGCGGCGGCGCTGCGTTCTGGAGGAGTTCGCACTCGACTCATTTCTGAATCTCCTGTATGGCCTGTGCCGCTTTCGAGAGGTCGCCGGCCATTGGCCGGCACGGGTGACGGTCGCCGGCTGGGGATTCAAAGCGCGGCGCTTTTCCGAGTTGCACCGGGTCGCCCTGCGTTGGAATTTGCCCTTCGAATCGCTGGCCGTCAACGACCCTCCCGGGCTCGCACTCGCCACCGCACGCGAAGGAGCGACGTGGGAGCAGTGGGCCGCGGATCCCTACGGAAGGCACGCGCCGCTATCGGAGAAGCGCGCGGAGCGCGACCACTTTCACGCCGTGATTCCGTACTGCGCTTCCTGTCCGGAGATCGCCGGCCTGCTGCGTCACGAGGGTCCTGGCCTCTACTCGGGCCCCCTGCCCTGGGACCGCCAGGGTCTCAAGCCGCCGCTTCATAGCGCCGCATGACGGCACCGGCCTCCACGGTCAGCGAGGCGCGCGAACTGTTTTCGATGGAGCCTTCCGCCAGCACGCGCGTCGCTTCCAGCAGGTAGATTGTCCCAAGCCCGCGGTACGCTTGGTCCACATGGATCATTTTCATGCCGCGCTGGCAGGTCTTTACGATATCTTCGGAGAACTGTGAGAGCCTTCTGAGCGCCCGCGCCGGATTTCGCCCGGCAACCGCGCGCAATTCCCGGCACATACCCGCGATCTGAAAGCAGTATTCCAGGAAAAACGTGTCGAAGGCCAGAAGCCTTGCCAGCGCGCGGGGCTGCCGCTGGAGTGCGGAGACGATCAACTTCGCACGGTCGGGCGAGTAGAGTTGGGCGGTGCTTAAGCGGCCCGACGCCCGCAGGCTCTGGTGCAGCGGCGCAAGAATCTCCGGCAGTCGCGCAGAGGCGGATGCCACCGCCCGTTTCAGCAGATTGGGACTCATCGCGCCGTAGCCGAATTCCGCGCGCCTGCGCTCGACGTACGGTCGCGATGCGGCGTAGACCAGCAGCGGCAGTACGGCGTTTGGCGAGTCGAAACGATCGGGGGACGCGAGGTACAGCGCGGGCAGCCAGTGCCGTGTCATCTCCTGCATTTCCAGGGAGAGTTGCATGAACTTCTCGAGGTAGACTGCGTCGCGCTTGACCGGCGCATAGCACCACGCTTCGGCCCAGTTCCACGGAATCTCGATCCGCAGCGTCGCCTCGCACGGCGTTTCCGGCAGTTGCGGCGCAGGCAGGCCGTAAGCGCGTACCAGACGGAGCCAGGCGGCGTCGCACTCGTTGCCGTAGAGCGTTCGCCGATCCTCATGAACCATATGGATCATGTTGTCCGCCGGCATCTCCGCCCGGGACACGTAAACCGCGCTGAGCAGCATTGCCGCGCTGTGGCGTGGACCGGCTTGTGTTCCGGCTGCGTACGTTCGCAGCAGCGTCAACTGGGCGTTGCCGCTTTGCCGGACTTCCGCCTCCGCCAGGCTTTCGCGATCCATCGCCCAGGCCTTTCGGGAAAGGAATGGCAGCAAAACTTCCAGGCCGATCCGGCGGTTGAGCACATAGCAGATCTGCCCACCGAGCAGCTTCGCGCCGGCCACGCGATCGAAACATGGCCGCCAGTCGCCGTTGCGGAGCCGGTCGATTGCGGCGTCACCTCGCGGCGTTGCGTCGAAGGCGAATTCCGCGAAGACCCTATTTCCGTCGCACCTCGCCGTCTGGGCGGCTTTCGGGGCGGAGAGCGCCGTTCGCGCATTCAAGCGCACTGCCTCCGCAGACTGCAGGCGCAGCCGAGCGTGGAGCCTTTTCATCCAGGGGCTGATCTCCTCCAGCACGTTCTCCGAACTCGTGGTGTCGCTCAGCGTTCCGCACGATTCCTCAATCCGGCGGCGGTACCAGGGCGCGAGGCTGGTCCACTCCTCCTCGGCGACGGCGCGCAGCCGGATCAACAGACCGGCCAGATCGTTCCGGATGAGCAGCGAGAGCATATGGCGCGCCGGCGTGGGCAGACCCGCGAGTGGGCCGCCCGCCATAGCATTCAACCATTCGCCCGCGGCGCCGCGCCAGAACGCGGCGCCTTCCCGCTCCAATTCGTCCCGCAGGCGCTCTTGAAGAGCGTGGATTTCGCTGGCGGAGAGCAGACTCAGCCACGGCCGCAATTCATTCAGGCGCGCGGCGGTGGCGGCTGCCCGCCAAAGCGCGTCTTCCTCCGTGGTGGTCAGGGTCCGGAAAAACGTTGCCAGATCGTCAAACTGATCCGGGCGGGCGCCGATCCGTTCCGCGAGTTCGCTCCAGCGCGAACTGCACGAGTCCGCGAAGACGCCGCGCAGCCACTCGATTGAGGTCGAGCCCGTCAAGGCGCGCAGCACTTCGTCCATCGCCTTTGGCGCAGGCGAGACGGGATCTTCGCCGGCGCCGATTGTCACGGCCCAATTTTCTGCCCGAGGACGCGTGACCTGCACCCGTGTTCGAGCACTCGCGTCGCGCCAGAAGAGGTATACGAAGCCACCCTGCAACCGGACGCTCGATGGCGCGCTGTACTCGGGCCAAACGCGAACGGGACGAACGCCCAGCGGGAACCCCGGCGTGATCTCGCGCAGCCAGTGCAGATCGAACGAGATTGGCCATTCAGCATCCCAGAACGCTACGCCTGTTCTCCACTCGACGCGCACTGCACTCGCGCACGGCAGACTGGATGGCGCGGCTTCCAGCAGATCCTCGGCCCGCAAGGCGGGTTCGGACCAGACGGCGACGCAGGTATTTCCGTTGGCGGCCGTGGCGCAATTCCACTCCGGGCCGATAGCCAATCCGGTCATTCGGGCGAGTTCGGACACACTCAGGTCAGCGAGGTTCATGGCGTCTTTCAGAGCCTCCGGATCGAACTAGATTTTTGGAGAAAGGGCTTCCAACTTCAACCTAACTCCCGGCTCCAAGAAAGCACGCGTTTCAGATGCCGGTCCGGCGAGATCGTCAAACCGCTAGAAGTATGGCGCGCCTAGACTTTTCCGCCGCCTGATTCTTTCTTGCAGCGCCTGTGACCGTGTGCGGAAGCGAGCCAGAAAATCGTTCATCTGGCCTAAAGAGGCGAAGTGTCCGGTGAACCGCGAGTCGTAGCGCGGCGGCGCGGTTCTGCGAACGCTGAAATCACGGGAAGTGAACACGCAGGAGATGCCAATCACCGCCGCTCCCATCGGGCGATACTCATGCGTGCCTTGTGCCCAGGCGGTGTCCTCGTCGATCCAGAGTGCGAAGCCCACGTCAGCGCAAACCTCCCGGGTCGAGAGTCCAGGCCGAAGGATGCTGCGTCAGCCCGATGTGCGGGTAGTAGGTGACGGCCTTCGGCGCAGAGAGCAGGATCAGTTTGCAGCCGCCCGCGTCCAGCGACCGCTTCAGCAGTTCCCGTCCGATCCCCAATTTCTGATGGCTTGCGCGCACGGCCAGGTCGCTGCAGTAATTGGCAAAGGCGAAATCACACAGGCAACGCGATACGCCTACCAGCAAATCGCCGTCCCAAGCCGTCACGAGCAGGCCCGCATGCCGCAACATGGCCCCGAGCCGTCCGTCATCGTCCACGGGTCTGCGCTCACCCAAGGTGGACGCGACCAGAAGTTCGCGAAACTGCGCGACCGTGATGGCCCGGTTCACGGCATACATTATGGATGGACCCATGGGAGCACCTCGACAGATTGACGCCCTCGGCTCGGGCTTATTCATGTAGGATATCCGGAGGGGCCAGCCAACCCCATGAGGTTCCAGATACTATGACTCGACGACAACTTCTCGCCTCCGGTGCAGCCCTGCCGCTCGCCGCGCAAACTGCTACTCCCGAAAAGAAGCAGCGCAAAGGACGCCTGAAGCAAGGCGTCTGCGGCAGCGTCTTCGGCCGTGGCATGAGCTTTGAAGACCAGTGCGGAAACGCCGCCCGGCTGGGTGTGCAGGTGATCGATCTCGTCGAGCCCGACCGCTGGACGGTTATCGAGAAGTACGGTCTCAAACCCAACATGATCCCTGGCGGGGGGCGCCTCGCCGACGGTCTGAACGACGAGGCCAATCACCCCTGGATCGAGAAGGCTTTTCAGGAAAAGCTGCCGCTCTGCGCCAAGCATAAGATCTCGACGATGATCGCGCTGTCGGGCAACCGTCGCGGCAAGACCGACGAGCAAGGCTGGGATGCCTGTCACAAGATCCTGAAGAAGGTCGTACCCATTGCGGAGAGCGAGGGCGTGACGATCTGTATGGAACTGCTCAATTCCAAGGTCGATCACAAAGACTACCAGTGCGATCACACCGTCTGGGGCGTAGAGCTTGCAAAACGGGTCAACTCTCCCCGCTTCAAATTGCTGTATGACATCTACCACATGCAGATCATGGAGGGCGACGTCATCCGCACCATCCGGGAAAACATCCAGTACATCGGTCACTTCCACACGGCGGGTGTTCCCGGGCGCCATCAGTTCGACGAGACTCAGGAACTGAACTATAAGGCCATCGCTCAAGCGATTGTGGACCTGGGTTACACGGGTTACTTCTCGCACGAATACTCGCCGACTCAGGGCAAGGATGCCCTGACCGTTTTGGACCAGATGCTGACCATCTGTGACGTGTAGACTCTGTCCGTGATCGCCGCTAACCGTGACGTGGCCCACTAGTGCGGGCCGTCTGGTGTGGGCGCAGCCTGTGACTTCGGCTGCCTGGGACTGAGTAGGGAAGACTGGAAGCTGCGGCCGTATGGGCGTGGAGAGTCACCTGCGCCCGCCAACCAACCCACAGAATAAGTCTCGACGTTTCAATGGGTTTCGACTGGCAGGCCACTTGCTTGGGACCGCTCTCTAATCCGCCGTTCGGTGCTGGAGTGGAGTGTGCCCAGCGCCGGCGGGTTACCCCGCATCGACCGATGAATTGCCCCGCCCGCGCTTCGCTATTGCAGAGTCTCGACAAAGCAGTGTAATCTCTATTAGGATTAGGGAAATGCTTGGCCCAGGACTCATCAACGTTTCGGTGAAGTGCGAATACGCATTGCGTGCGGTACTCGATCTGGCGCTCGCTGGGTCGGCCGATCCAATTCGGATCGCCGATATCGCTTCGCGCCGGCGCATTCCGCAGAAATTCCTCGAAACGATTCTGTCCGATCTCCGGAAGCAGGGCTTTCTGGAGTCGCGGAGAGGCGCTGAGGGTGGCTACCTGCTCGCTCGTCCTGCGACCTCGATCACCGTAGGTGAGGTGGTGCGCGCGGTTGAAGGCGGGCGCGGCACCAATGCCGCCGATGAGCCGGGTCCTATCGAATTTCTTTGGAATGAAGTCGATGCGGCAATCGCAGCGGTGATTGACCGCAAGACAATCGCCGAACTCGCCCGCGAATGGCGCGAGCGCCAGGCGCATTTTGTACCGAACTGGGAGATCTGATTCATGCAAGTTTTCGCGGATAACTCTTTGAGCATTGGCCGGACCCCGCTCGTCCGCCTGAATCGTGTGACCCAGGGCTGTCACGCGACGGTCCTGGCCAAAGTAGAGGGACGCAACCCCGCTTACTCGGTGAAGTGCCGTATCGGTGCTTCCATGATCTGGGACGCCGAAAAGCGCGGCGTCTTAGGACCAGGCAAGGAACTGGTGGAGCCCACCAGCGGCAACACGGGCATCGCTCTGGCCTTTGTGGCGGCGGCCCGCGGCTACCCGATCACGCTGACCATGCCCGAGACGATGTCGATCGAGCGCCGCAAGGTGCTGCGAGCGTTCGGCGCCAAACTGGAATTGACCGAGGGCTCGAAAGGCATGAAGGGCGCCATCGCCAAGGCCGAGGAGATCTACAAGTCGGACCCAAACAAGATCGTTCTGCTTCAGCAGTTTGAGAATCAGGCCAACCCTCAAATCCATTTCGAAACGACCGGACCTGAGATCTGGGACGACACCGAAGGCGCCGTCGATGTCCTGGTTTCCGGCGTAGGTACGGGCGGCACCATCACCGGTATTTCGCGCTACATCAAGCAGACGAAGGGCAAGGCCATCACATCCGTCGCCGTCGAGCCCACGGACAGCCCGGTTATCACTCAAACCCTTGCGGGCCAACCTCTCAAGCCCGGCCCGCACAAGATTCAGGGTCTTGGCGCCGGTTTCATCCCCGGGACGCTCGACTTGACTATGGTGGACCGCGCCGAACAAGTGACCAACGACGAGTCGATGGAAATGGCTCGCCGCCTCGCAAAGGAAGAAGGCCTGCTTTCGGGCATCTCGTGCGGCGCCGCGACCGCCGCCGCCGTCCGCCTGGCCAAAGACCCTGAATTCGCAGGCAAGACCATCGTCGTGATCCTGCCCGACGCCGGCGAGCGCTACCTCAGTTCAGCCCTCTTCGAAGGCATGTTCAACGAGTAACGGCCGCCGTTCTTAACTCGCGCTGCATTGGTTCGCAAGGGGCCCCGCCGGGGCCCTTTACGCGTCCACCGTCAGTCGGCACGGTTCCCCCCGAGGTCCCATCTTGCCTGTCTCTACGGCGATCCGCGCCGGTCTGGAATCGCGTCTCGTCTCTCTCCACCCCGTGGCCGGATAGTGTTCGTCCGCGCGGCGTTTCTTTCTTTACATCTTCAGCGCCACGATAGAATAGTGCCCGTCTGGCATCCCTGAAAGGGATTGCCGGATCAGGAAAGCGTTCAATGACAAAGCTGGCTCTACTCGCTTGCGGCTTACTGACCCTTGCTATTACGGCCTCCGCCGGCGTCGACTTCAACGGACTGACGCCGATTGGTTCGGCGGTGAGCCACTTCATTACGCCGGACAGCGTCACCGTTCTGTGCGACGACCATTCCCAGGTGCGGTTCGAGGTGCTGGCTCCCGATCTCATCCGCGTACGTGCATCCTTTGGCAAGCCGCTACCGGAACGCGACCACTCTTGGGCGATCGCCAAGACAGACTGGGAAAGGTCGAAGTGGACAATGAAGGAGGGCGCCGGCTCCCTCGTGATCACCACTGACGAGTTGGAAGTAGCCATTCAAGACTCGCCATTGACGGTCGAATTCCGCGACGCGAAGACGCACAAGTCCATCAACGCCGACGAGCGTCCGATCATGTACGATCCGGCCTCCGGCAAGGTGGCCGCGTTCAAGAAGCTGGGCTTTGAAGAGCATATCTATGGGCTCGGCGAGAAGGCCGCCCGGCTCGACAAACGGCGCGGCCAGTTCACCATGTGGAACTCCGACACGCCCGCCTACAAGGAAGGCACCGATCCGATTTACCAGGACATCCCTTTCTATCTCGGCTGGCAGGACGGCACGGCTTACGGCATCTTCTTCGACAACAGCTTCCGCACCAACTTCGACTTCGGCACCAGCCTCCAGGAGTATTCGGCGTTCTCGGCGGACGGCGGAGAGATGAACTATTACTTCTTTTGGGGGCCATCCATCCGCAAGATCCTCGGGCGCTATGCCGACCTCACCGGGCACATGCCCATGCCGCCGATGTGGACACTCGGCAACCAGCAGAGCCGCTGGGGCTACTACAACGACAAGCGCGCCGAAGAGGTCGTGAACAAGTACCGCACCGACGACCTGCCGCTGGATGCGCTGTACCTCGATATTCACTACATGAATGCCTACCGCGTCTTCACCTGGGATTCGCAGCGCTTTCCGGATCCGTCCGCATTCACGGCGAAACTGGGCCAGCAGGGAGTGAAGGTCGTGCCGATCGTCGATCCCGGCGTGAAGTACCAGCCGCCAACAGCCGGTGCCAAAGACGCGGACAAGAACCCTGAGTTGCAGGCGCAGGACAAGAGCTATTACGTCTTCAACCAGGGTCTTGCGAACAACTATTTTCTCAAGCGTAAGAGCGGCGACGTGTGGATCGGCAAGGTGTGGCCTGGAGATGCCGTCTACGTGGATTACACGCTCGACGCCGCCGCCGAATGGTGGGGCGGCCTGTTCCGCGCCTACACCGATCACGGTGTGGCCGGCATCTGGACCGACATGAACGAGCCCTCGGACTTCATCGACCAGACGGGCAAGACCCAGATGGATGTCGTCTCCTATGACGGCGGAGCCCACACGATGTACGCGCAGAATCGCAACGTCTTCGCGCTCGGCATGGCACGGGCCACCCGTGCAGGGTTGGAGCGCCTGAAGCCCAACGATCGCCCTTTCGTCATCACCCGCGCCGCCTATGCCGGCATCCAGCGCTACTCCACAACGTGGACCGGCGACAATACCGCCACCTGGGAGTCGCTCGAAATCAGCATCCCCATGTTCCAGTCGCTCGGCCTCTCCGGGCAGCCGTTCATCGGCGCCGACATCGGCGGCTTTATGGGCCGTACGAACGGGGAACTGATGACGCGCTGGTATGAGGTCGGCTTCCTGACGCCGTTGTGCCGCAACCACGCTGAGATCACCGGCTACGATCACGAACCGTGGCGGTTCGGAGACTATTACGAAGGCATCATCCGCAAATACCTGAAGCTGCGCTACCGCCTGCTGCCGTTCCTCTACACGACGCTCGAAGAGGCGCACCGCACGGGCGTGCCGATGTTCCGGCCGCTGCTGCTCAACTACCAGGACGATTACAACACGGTCACCATCGACGATCAGTTCATGGTGGGCGCCGACCTACTGGCTGCGCCCATTGTGAAGCAGGGCCAGACGCAGCGAATGGTGTACCTGCCTAAGGGCACCTGGTTCGATTACTGGACCGGCAAAACGTTGCAGGGTGGCACGACCATCCATGCCGAAGCCCCGCTCGAGACCGTCCCGCTGTACGTGCGCGGCGGAGCGATTGTGCCGATGGGACCGGAGATGAAATACGTCGGCGAGAAGAAGGGTGGCCCGGTCACCTTCGCCATCTATCCCGACGCGAAGGGCCACGCGGAAGCCGCGCTGTACGAGGACGACGGTGTCAGCCCGGCCTATGAGAAAGGCGCTTTCCGCCGGACTTCAGTGACGTATCAAGCCTCTGGCGCTGGAGCCGAGATCACCGTCGGCGCTCCGACAGGTCCGTTCCAGACCGCGCCGCGCACGCTGGTGTTTTCGATCCCTGCAGGGCTGAAGGCCGCGGATGTTTCGCTCGACGGCAAGCCGCTGGCCGCGATTCAGGCAGGCAAGTCCGGAGCCGGATGGTGGAAGTCCGCGGACGGAGTCAACGTCCAGTTTGCCGACGACAGCAAGGCTCACAAGGTGACGCTGCGCTGACGTTTCGGCCAACTGATTTCAACCGGAATCCGAAATGACATGCGGGCACTCGGGGTGCCGGGATTGCCCTAAGTCAGAATTGGCGTCCAATTAAAACTGCATCATACAGCGGGAGAAGCCCCTCGGCCGTGATAGAGTGGCCGATCTGACTCTTATGATCTCTCGTCGCACGGTATTGAAAGGCGTGGCGCTCTCCCTGGGTGCGCCGATGCTCAACCGTGGGCGATTCTCTCTTTTTGCTCAGAGCCCATTGGAATACTCAGTTCGCACCGTGGACCTGGTTCGGCGCTCCACCGTGATCGACATGCTGGGCCTGTTGACTCTGGACTACAGGAAACTGTCGATCTGGGAAACGGATCCGCGCCGGTTCCAGCCAGCCGATCTTGTCCGGTTGCGTGACTCGGGAATAACCGTATTCCACCCAGCGGTCGGATACACTGCAGGGGACATTTACGCGGAGTCAACGAGAGACATCACCGGGTGGAACGCCTTTATCGCGGCGCACGGGGATCACTTCCAGCGCGTAGAAAGCGCTGCTCATTTCAAACAGGCCAAGGAGTCAGGGAAGATCGGTATCCTGATCGGCCAGCAGAACTCGGCGCATTTCAGAACCGTCGAGGACGTGGACCACTTCTACGCTCTGGGCCAGCGGGTCTCGCAGCTTACCTATCTCCACAACAAGATCGGTGGAGGAGCTTACGACCCGCTAGACGGCGGCCTCAGCGAATACGGCGCTCAGATCGTGGAGCGCATGAACTCAGTTGGGATGGCCGTGGATATCTCACATTGTGGCGACCGGACCACGTTGAACGCGATTGAGGCATCCCGCAAGCCTGTCCTTGCGACGCATTCCAATTGTCGAGCCCTGGTCCCGGGCAGCGCGCGCTGCAAAACGGATGAAGCGATCACCCGCCTGGCGGCCAAGGGCGGCGTTATGGGTGTCACGATGGTCCGCGGATTCGTCGGGAGTGCGGGCCGGGTCACTATCGAAAATGTGCTGGATCACATCGGCCATCTGGCCAGGCTGGTCGGCGTTGAGCATGCCGGCATTGGGAGCGACGTCGATTTGGATGGGCGGGACACTGCGGTTCGGCCTGCAAAGAGATTCGATCTCGACAGGATCGACTACGCAAAGAAGATCTACGATTTGACCGAAGGCCTGGTGCGGCGGGCGTATTCCAACCGGAACATTGAACTGATTCTTGGCGGGAACTTCGAGCGCGCGCTCACCGAAACGTGGGCCGTTTAGGCGGATGTTAGCGGCGCGAGTCCGCTCTGAACTGATCAAGCCAAAGCCGGACGCTAAGGTCGTCCAGTGGATTGACGGGACGGTTGGAAGCGTGGTTGCAGGTGGACCGTCGCGGCCGCTTCAAGGCAGGATCCTGCCGATCAACGAAGCCATCGCAGACCGTTGGGGTGCGATCTCGGCCGCCGCTGCCGCAAAGGGGAAACCTGTTCCCGTGATCGACGGCCTGCTCGCGGCGACCGCGCTCCATCACGACCTGATGCTCGCTACCAGGAACGCGTCGGATGTGGCCGCGACCGGCGTCGCAGTCCTGAATCCATGGTTGTGACCTCCCCGCTCAGTCGCAGGATTGTGTCGAGCAATTGAATCTCTATGCCGCGTTGACTGCTTGCGCGCCTCACTCCCGTGCGCGATGGGTGAAGTCATGACCTTCAGACTCCAGCCATATGGAACCGGAATGGCGAACAGGCGTAACCGCAATTGTTCTCGCAACACTCTTCAGCAGTGGTCGGCTTGGGTCTCAGCTGTTTGGGGTGGATGCCGTACCTCCGAAGCTTGACTCTGAATTGCCTCGGTCAGCCTGACCGACTGACAAACTGATCTTGCTGAAAGCCTCCGCGTCGCGGAGAAGGCCGCATTTGGCCCGTTCCGGCATAAGAGTTCGTCCACTATCTCCGCGACCTGCCTGGAGCTCTTTGGGCGGCGAAGATTTGGCCACGATTGAGGCGCATTCGAATACGGCACATCGGGAGCTGCGGAATGCCCATTTTCCCGCATCCAAATGCCATGTCTCTAACGCAACTGGGTTAGTTTGACGTCCACGCTCTGAACGGCATCAGGAGGCGCGTCGACGTCTTGTCCCGAGATCAATTGTTGTGCGAAAGCCGGATCCGTGCGCCACACCGCGTTCGGAGAGAACGCGAACACCCGGTACTTTCCAGCGAGCAGATTCGCAAATGTCCCGCGTCCCTCGGAGTCGGCTTTGACCACTAGGGGGTCCCACATCAAGTCCAGCCCGTCGTGCACCTCAGGCAGCAGCACCAACTGCGAGTCCGCGGATTTTGCACCACCTTCCACAGTGACGCTGATCGACGCCGTCGCGGGATAGATTACGACTTCGAGCGACTGGCCCGGCGCGCCGGGGTTCGTCGTGAACCCATTCCGTCCGGCCTTGGCGCCGTTGTACAGTACCTCGCCAGCGGCGAGGTCTCTTGGAAGTCCGCGCACGCTCACTCTATACGAACCTGGGAAGACGTTCTTCATCACGAAACTGCCATTCGACGGAGAAACCACCTCGGCCTCGGGATCCGCGCCGGCAACTCCTGATCTTCCCTGCGCTGTGAGATCGATCTTGAGTGGCAAATCCTTCGGCAAGTGTCCGGCGACGCTTTCGGCGAAACGCAACTTGCCGCTGATTTGGAGTCCTCTCATCAGGTTCAAATCAATGTTGTCAACCTTCTGGTCGTCGAGATCGAAAAACGCGAAACCCCGTCTTGCTTCCGCCGGGCTTGCGCTCTTGGTCGCAGCACTCAACCAATACCTCCCGGGAGACAGACTTTCGAGCCGGAAACAATCGCCAGTGCGGAGTGTTTTGTTGGCGACGGCGCGAAAGCTCGAAGTGGTCCCCTGTACCTCCATCGAGATGAGATCCAGAGTCACGTCTCCCGCTTGATCGGCATCTACATCGGAATGGATGCAGCCGCGGATGGCCGCGGCCCTTCGCTTCGCGAACTTGAAATCGATTTGCTCGAGCTTTGCGCCCGGGAGCAGGTTCACGCTCTCTGCCTGTTCACGCCGCTCGACGCCTGGGTAGTAGCTGCGTACGTAGGCGAGCTGAGCGCTACTGCGGAACTCGTCTTCGGTACCGCCGGGGAGGAACTTCTCGCCATAGGCTGGCGAGATTTCCATGAGGTACTCGCCGGGCCTGAGCCCCTTGATCTCGTACCCACCGTTCTTGTCGGTTGTCGCTCCTTTACCCGCGAAGACGAGAGCCCGGCTCCCGTCGGAGACCTGCCAGACCATCGCCGTGACGGATAGGCCCGGCACTGGTTTCTCTGTTTCAGGGTCGATCACGCGTCCGGAGATGGAGCCGGGCGCGTCCATGGCGATGATGATGTCGTTGATCTTCTGGCCCTGTTTCAGAGCCAGGAACGTAGTCGTGGAAGAGTCGTTGCCCCATCCCACGTATCCCGTACACTGCGCGTAAAGCGAAAAAGCCGAAGGCGTTGTCTTGAAACTGAACCGCCCGTCCGCGCCAGTGAGCATCGAGAAAATTGGGCTCTTGAGGTCCTGCGGCTGGTCCATCGGCTCGGCTTTATCGACGGTGTCCAGCATGAAGGACGCACCTTCGGCCCAGCGAAAGAGTACGACACGCGCACCCGCCAACGGTTGCCTGGTCGAAGAGTCGATAACTCTACCGGAGATTTCGGCCAGCTCCTGGGCGGAACTGAGTTGAAGAACGGCCAACAAGGCAATCCCAGCGAAGTGCAACTTCATCGCAGCGTCATTCTACAACACGTGCAGCAAGGAGAAGCCCTTCTCCCGCTAAATGCTCACGTCCTTAGAATGGGAAGCGGCGATTCCGGGCAAGTCCCGGCCCGCTGGGCAGCACCGTGCACGATCCGCGCGGCGGCTGACGCTCTACTTGATCTCTTTGCTCTGCGCCGTGGCCGGCTCCGAGCCCCAATTCTCGCGGATGGCCATGGTCTGGTCGGAGAAGAACGTGCGGCGGCCGGTCTGGCCAAAGATCTGCGGGACGGCGGTAATGCTGTAGCCCTCCTTGGTCGCGGCAACAGTGAACACGTAGCCACTCTTCTGGCCCGCTGCCAGGTCTCCCGAAATCAGATCGGCGGCTGCGGGACCGACCGCGCCGCCCGCCGGCGGGCCAAGCTGTACGAGGTTTTCGGCAAAGTGGCCGAACTGCGAGAAGTACGAAGTCTCGGCCACGTGGATCGTGGTCAGCGTACGGACTGCCGCCATCTCCTGCGCCTGCATTCGCGCGACGTTCAGCTTCGGCGCCGCGATTGCGGCAATGATGAGGATGATCGCGATCACGATCAGCAACTCGATCAACGAAAAGCCGCGGCGCGCGCGGCGGAGGTTAGACAGCATGGCCGGGTCTCCTGACACTCTTCCCTTATATCTTAGACGCGCGACGGGTGCGTTACGTGGAGGAACTCATCGCTCTTCACCAGGGTATCGATCCGCCGGATGCGGTCGAGCAGTCCGGCGAGCCGGTCCAGCCGGAGCGCGTTTGCGCCGTCCGACAGAGCTCG
>Ga0315272_10001030_pt1 | contig 14047 bp, 7 predicted proteins | sample C3_middle_MG_FD_203918 | JGI IMG/M metagenome (GOLD analysis project Ga0315272, IMG submission 203918) | Sediment microbial communities from Yellowstone Lake, YNP, Wyoming, USA - C3_middle | ecosystem: Environmental > Aquatic > Freshwater > Lake > Sediment | place: USA: Wyoming | collected...
CGCTGGCGGCCGGCCTTTGCCCGCAAAGGTGTAGCGGCGCGCCGGAAACTCAATGAGCCAATTGGTCGAGGTGGTGTGTCCGATGGTCATCGGCAGAGGCGTCTTTTGAAAGTCGAAGATATAGCTTCCGTTCTCATGGCGGGCGACCACCAGATCGCCACCCAGCTCCGGCGCGCGCCGTCCGGGCCTCCACACCGCCTGGCCATTGAGCACCCGCCAGCCGGGGCCGGAGGTGGAAATGCGCGCGGCCTCTCCGAACGTGACACATCCCGTGGCAAAGACCACCAGCGCCAGCGATGTCACCCCGCAAAGACCTAAAAAATAACCAACGCGCCGCAATCCCATAAGCCACGCCATTGTTATGAGAATCCGCGTTCGATGAAAGCTTTTGTTTCCATTGTCGAGGTTGCAAGGGACTCTCATCCGCAAAATCGCGGCTTTATTTTGGAGGCGGGGCATTCCCGGGTAATGCCGACTGACGAGGGCGTCAAAAGTGAACGGGCCTCACGTTTACTTTATGACCGGGCCCCGGTTGCATTGGCGGGATGGCTGGATGAATGACAGCGCAACGGCCTGACCCTTGCCAGTATGCCTGAAATGCCGCGCGTTCCCCGCAAAGACGGGCGCAACCGCTCGTCCAGCGGCTGTGGCCTCCTGTCGCCTTCCGGGGAGTATCCGCGCGACGACGATCTTGCGGCCAAGCCTTCACCATTGCGAGGCCGCGCGTACGGGTTCAGGAGCGGCATCGTCAATGGCGCCGGCTTCACCGCCATCGGACGGACGCTCGCGCCCGGTAAAGTCGTAAAGGAACGGCCCCTTGAACTCCCACGCATACAATTCGCCGATCGTCGTCTTCGCGTCCGCCAGCGTGCCGCGCGCAATGCGCATGAAATCGATTACGCCGTCCAGGTTCTGACCCTGAGGGGTGCCGCCCACGTAGAGGTCGGCATCGTTGGCCAGCGAGGCGTCCCCGCCCAGGCCCGGCCCGCTGGCGTCCCGCCTGCCGTCGATGTATATCGTGAAGGTCCCCGCCTTGCGGTCAGCCTCGGCGATGATGTGATGCCACAGACCGTCGTTGACGGGGATATGGCTGGCCAGGCTCGCCTTGGCGCCCACCGCGTGCGCCGCCAGGGTCACGACTCCCGTCTCGTTGACGCGCAGAGCGTATCCGGCATCATTCATCTTTTGGATCAGGACCGCCCCCTTCTGTCCCGGCGCCATCTTGAAGAACGCCTCGATCAGGAAGTTCGAGTTGTGAATCTGCGGATTCTTCAGGTCCGCGCCGGTGACGGTTCGTTGCCGGGCGCCCCTCTGGGCGCCGATGGTGATCGCGCGGTCAATGTCCGCATTGGCGAGTTCGGCATACTGGTCGCGCCCGTTCAAACGCAGGGCCCCCGTGGTCCAGTTCTCCAGCGGTCCGTTCTGGTAGTCCTTCAGGGTGACGTTGATTGCCTTGAGCGGATACGTGGGGAACTTGTAATAGTCGTCCCGCCCCGTGTAGTAAGGGGCCATGCACCAGTGCTCGTCCAGAATGCGCGCCGGATCGCCCTGGATGGGGTGGAAGTTCCATTCGCCGACGGTCTCGTAAAGGCTCCACGGCACGAAGACCTTCGCGCCCAGGCTGCGAGCCGCCGAGTTGGCGGACGGACGGAAATCGTGAGAGGCCGGATCGAGCAGGGGCGACTTTGCGGCCATGAGGCCCACGGTGGCCGCCAGCGGCTTGTAGGTTTCCAGGGCTTCCTGGAATGACGACAGCGTCTTGTGCCACCGCCCGGAGGTCTCGAACACACCAAAGCCCTCCCCCGAGTCGTGGAAGACATTGCGCGCATAGGCATCGGTCTCTATCGCAAACTGTTCGCGGCGGGGTCCGGCGTCGGCCTCGTTGCCGGCGGCCTCGGTATTCGCCGGGTCGGCATTGCGGAAAACACGCTCGCCCATGCTCTGCCAGATGTTGCCCAGAAACTTGACGCGACCGGCCTGGGGCGCCTGTCGGCGGGAGCCGCGCACGAAGTTATAGATGGTGTTGTTGAAGAAGGTATTCTGGTAACTGATGATCTCCTGGAAAGCCGACGTATTGGCCAGCTTGCCGGTTGGACCCTTGGACTTGCCCCAGGCGATGTTGTTGAAGTGGTAGTTCTTGAACGCGCCGTCCAGGTAATAGGCGTGACCAAAGCGGCTCTCCGCATTGGGATTGAGCACGTGGTCCCAGTTGCGGTATCCACCGGGATTGCCCGAGATATTGTCATAGACGTAGGCTGGGCCGCCCTGCCACGTCTCGATGCCGCCGAAATCATCCACGTTCAGCAGCGAATCGATCACTTTGTTGTGGTGGATGAGGAGACGACAGAAGGGGCGGTCCGTGGCGGCGCGATCCTGCTTGGCGCCATGGACGTCGATGCCCTGGGCGCACACGCGGTCAATCATGTTGCCGGCCACCTCGGCCGTCTCGGCGTAATGGATCTCCAGCGTCCCGCCCTGGCCAAAAAGATCGGGGCGGATGCCGATGTGGTCGAACTTGTTGCGCATCACGCGGACATCGTAGAGCCGCCCCATCGGGGGCTCCAGAGTGCTGTACACCGTGCCGTCCTCCAAGTCCACCGCCCCATGGTCGTTATGGGTGAACACATTGTCCTCCACCACCACCTTGTCGATGGCGTCCTGGGGACCAACGGCCTTCAGGAGAACTCCCCTGTGGACGTCCTCGAAAACGCAGTTCGCCACCGTGATGTCCGTGCCGCCGCCCAGCAGGCGCACGCAGCCGGGTTCCACATCGGTGCTTTCGTGGGAGACCCAATAAGGAACGGCGGTCAGATTCCAGTATGTGTTGCTGAATCGGAAGGTGAGCCCCCTGATATGCACGTGGCTCATGCCCTGGCTGTCGATCATGCGAATGCGCTTCGCCACCTCGACCCGGACGGTGTTCGGGTCCCGGTCGCCGGGCAGGCGGAGGTAGAGCCGACCGCCGTCTCCCTTCCTGTCGAACCAAAACTCGCCAGGGCTGTCCAGATACTGCGGCTTATCTTCCAGGTAGAAGCGGCAGCCGCGGATGATTTTGTAGGATGGCGCGCCGCCCCACTGTCCGGCGAAGACCAGGGAGCCGTTCTTGCGATCCACCGCCAGCACCCTGGCCTGGAACGGACTGCCCATCACCCAACCCTTGGTGGTCCAGACGATGGCGCCCTCGTAGTAATCCTGCGGCTTGCTCTCGTTGATGTCCTCTTTGTCGAACGCCAGATGCCGTTTCTCTCCGTTGATCGTGGCGACGTTATCAAACGGCTTGTCCGGATTTTTCCACGTCCACCATTCACTCTTGATGTCGTCCGGGTCGGTGATCGTCCAGTTCGGCGTGCGCGCCAGGGGGATGCGGGTCACGGCGGCGTTCCCGCCAACCATCCAGACGTTGCGCGGCGCCCAGTTGAGATCCACATACCAAACCTTTTCCAATTCCGGGATGAGATTATTGTCGGAGCTTTTCTTCCAGCCTGTCACGGCCTCCGAACCGCAAATGACAGCCGGCCCCTCGCCCCAGGACGGATCCCGGGTCAGGAGGATGGGGGCGTCCGCAGTTCCCGACTGATTTGCATTTATCTGGCCGCGGTAGCTCACGCCCTGCTTGAAGACGCAGGTCTGCACGCCCCTGCAAACCGCCGCCTTGCCGCCCGCATTGGGGTCTTGAGGGTGGTGTTTCCAGGGCGTCTGCCTGGAGAGGCCGTCACTGGCGTCGTTGCCCGACTCGTAGTCGATGTAGCGGACCGATCCGCCCGGCTTGAACTCGAAGGCCCTGGGCGCCCACTCCAGATCGCCGGTAGGCAGCACTTTCGCCTGCGGTTCCTGCCACGACCACCCAGCCAGGTTCTGAGCATCCGCCGCGCCGTGCGTCACAACCAACAGGGTCAGCATTACAAGACACCGTTTCATAGCATTGACTGGACAATGAAACCTTGATGCGGCCTTGTCGAGGTTGAATGGTTTAATGGGGATGGATTATGAACATTCAAAAACGGATCGGTTTATTCGGAATTCCTGGCGTTGTTGCGGGCTGTGTTTCTTTCAGCAAATGCGGCGGAGACCCCGGCATCGTGGAAGATGGGAACCCCGATTGTCACCTGTTGGGCAGGGCCAGCCATTTCAACCTCCGCCACGCTCCGGTCTCCTCAATGACTGGCCCTTGGGTAATTCCCCTTTTACGCAAAACAAAGGCAATTTGGTATTTTGTCCTGCTTTGCAAACTACAGAATCCGTCCTGGTTTGCTCGCGCCGCGACACTCTTTACAGTCTGCCAGAATGGGAATGGCTTATTGCCTTGAGCCAGGCGTCATCCACCGTGATGGTTTCCTTGTGTCCTTTGCGTTCGAGAATGATGCTTCCCGTGATGTCCCTGGGTGTGGTTCCTTTTCCATCACGGATCTTGATGAACGGCCGATCGAGGTCATCTTGGATGGTGACATTTTTGAAGTGGATATTGCCAACAGGCCGGGTGTTCGAACCAATGCCCTGAAGATAAACCGGTGGAAAGAAGGAGTCCTTTTGCGCCGCGTCCCGAATGACCGAATCGTCCATTTCAATGCGCACCGCATCGCAGGGATTGAACTTCACGGAGAGCCCGGCCATGCCATCGTTTGCAGAGACGAGGTGAGTCATCCGGAGCAGTCCTCCGGGAGGATCCTTCGGAGCACTGCACAGGTGGACAGGATGCTGCTTGTTGTTGCGGGACACACAGTTTTCCAAATAAATCGACATGGGTTTGGAGCGGCTGCTCAGGAATTGCGGGCATATTTGATAACCTGTGCCGGCGTTGTTCCCGGCAATGCAACGGCGCAGGACGCAGTTGATCAGCGAATCGTTGGGATCGTTGGGCTCGAAATCTATCCCCGCCCTGGGATCGGTTCCATCAGTGTTGCGTAGAAGGCAATCTTCAATCAGCAGGTTTTCCGCGCTGATGACACTGATTCCCTGGCGACGGTTGTCATTGCAGTCAACACGCCAAATGACCACGTTCACGTTCAGGGACTTGTTTCCTGCAGTGCCCAGATAAATGCCATCGCCCCCGTTTGTTCAATGGCCAGGCCCTGCACCCTCACGTTGCGACATGAGAGAAAGTTTAATCCATGCCGCCATTCAGATTTTTCGTACGCACTGGACTGATAATCTGCCTTGTGCATCCGGATACAGGGCCGTTTGACGTTCTTGCCCTCGCCACGGATGATGACGTTTGCGCAGGTGTCATGCGAAAGCATGCAATCCCCTTTTGGATGGAATGCGCCGTGCAAGGCAACCAGTTCCGTCCCTTCTTCAAAAACAATCTCCTGATCGCTCACTCCCGTCAGCGGGCGTGTGATCCAGGGCGACTCCTTTTTGTCGATGATCAGTTTTTTGACTTTCGAGTTGATGGCGTTTTGCAGAAAGGAAGTGGAATCCTTTGCGTCAAATCCCCACCACAAGACGCGGGCCTCGTTGCGCTTGCCATCCAGAACCTCGCGCACCAGCTCCGGGCGGGCAACATTTTCTGCCAGCATGAAAATCGGCACGCACAGCAGTCCCAACAGGACGATGCTGGCGGCCTTGAATAAATGTTTCATGACTTACGAATTCTTCTGATCAACGGGCGTCGGGGTCCAACTGGGTTTCAAACCGCACGGGACCCAACAGGCCCGCCGGTTCCAAGGGCGTGGCTGCCGTGAGTTTGCGAATGTTCGTGCGGGTCAGGCGTTGGTCTTTCGGCAGACTCGCGTCGCCGATGATCCGGTTGGGCCAGAAATTCACGACCTCGATTTGCAATTTGTTTTCACCCGCCTTCACCGCGTCCGTCACCTCCACGCTCCACGGCGGGCACCAGACCGTGCCGCATGATTTTCCGTTCAGTTTCACTTCAGCCAATTCGCGCACCTCGCCCAAATCCAAAAACAGCCGCGAGTGTTTTATGTTTAATGGTGTGTCCGCCAGTTCAAAGGTTTTCTCATAAACCGCCGTTCCGGAATAGTATTTGATGCCCGGTTCCGATCGCGTCGGCCAGCTCACAAGGGAATCAAATTGCGCGGACGCCGGCCCTCCCCATTTCGGATCGAAATGAACCGTCCACGCGCCGGACAATTTCTGAACCGGCCGGGTTTTAACGACGTTTGCCCGGGCCACGGCCGGATGCGCGGCCGCAGGTTCGCGAAACACCACAAACCAGGAGCCGCATGGCGCGAATTCAAGGGGAACCAGAGTGCGTCCCTCTTTTTCCTCATACGCAGGGGCGAATGCGCGTTCACCCGTCACGGCATTCCAGAGCTCAGGCGCTTTGCCCTTCACACGGAAGGCGACCGTGGTAATGGCGGCAAAGTTAGTCCGGTTGGCGACAAAATAGATTTCCGTGTTGCCGTCCGTGCGATGGATGTAATTCAGCGGAATATTGCCTGCCCCAACAAATTCGCAGTCCGGCTGGATGCCGTCCGCCAGCAGGACCTCGCGCGCGGTTTTGCCAGTGATGACTCGGCCTACGCCAGCCTTCCCGTCCCACAATTCGTCCGCGAGTTGTCTCACCTCGCGGCCGGTGGATGCAAAGTTTTCCAGAGTCTCGGCATGGGCGGGTTTGGGGCCGATGACGGTGGCGCCGCCAGCAACCAGCTTCGCAATCTTTTTAAGCACCGGCAGCGCAATCTGGTCCCGGTCCGGCAGAACCAGCACGCGATACCGGATGCCATCGGGCAAAACAATGCCGCCATCCTTTGCGGTGGCGCGTTCGATCAGCGCCTCCGCAGTGATGACATCGTAGTCGTAGCCGGGCCCGGCATGCGCGGGATCCGTGCGCTTGTGCCCGGTGAAATTGGGGACGTGATCGCCGTAGTAATACAACACATCGGCATTGAAATAACCCTGTTGCAGCATCCACTGACAGCGGTCGATGTAGCTGAAAAACGGTCCGGATTTTTCCCACCACGTCACTTTGGGATTCAGATGTGTGCCGGCAAAATATTGCTGTCCGGGGAGGCCCGTCTCGTCCGGCGAGCACACAAACGCGTGCCATACCAGCACGTTCAGTCCCTCGCACAGCGCATTGTCGAAACTCGGTTTAAGATTGTCCCATATTTTTTCCTGCCAGTGAGGCCCGATAGTGGTGAAGCCCTCCGCAAATACATACTTTCGGCCGTAGGTGTGGGCGGCGCTGGCGGGTTGTTTGACGAAAAAACGGTTGGCGTCGCCGATGCGGTGGGTCCAGGACCACGCCCAGAATTCGCTCATCGGCGCGTCGTCCCAGCCCAGGCAGCGTTGGGCGTCGATGGGCACCGCGTGCGGCCCGCCACTTTCAGGATGGATGCCGATGCCATGTCTGTGCGCATTGTCACGAAACAAACGGTAATGCCCGTCAATCGCCAGATCGCCAAGCGTCTTGCGGTAGTCGAAAAGAAAACGGTCGCTTTCATCACGCGAATTCACGATCCGTCCGGCAAGCACCGGGAGCCACGCGACCATATTGTAGCCGCGACGCTTCTGAAATTCCTCGAGCAGCGCTGGCGTCCAGTTCGCCAGTTCCACTTCCCAACTGTCGGTGTGGAGATATTTCAGTGTCTTTCCGGCAAACGAGCCGGCGTCGGCGATGAGCGGTTCGACAATCTTGTCCCAGTAATCTTGAAACGCCGTGGCGCTATAGACATCGATCGCCAGGCCGCTCCAGCCGTCGCTGCTGGTGGAAACATAGGCATGGTCCCCAATCGTGTAACCGAAACGCAAGACCTCCCAGTCACCGGCGGGAACCTCCCAGCGGAGCGTTCCCTCTGAAGAGAGATTCCGGGTCAAATCCAGGACGTCGGACACAAGGATGCCCTGGCCGCCGACAGGCGCGGGGAGTTCCTCGAAAAGGGGCGAGGAGTCCGGCGCCGAAAACGGCTGAAGCGATTCCTGCAACGCCTTTTGCTTCCAATTCTTCAACGGCACGCCGGCCCTGTTATCGGGCGCAGAGTTCACACGGAGGGCGACCAGGGCAATATCGCGGTAAAACTTCTCCCTGCTTTTTGGCGCTGTTAATGGGATCTCAACCGTCCGCCCGCCAACGATCCTGGTCTCAGACCAGACATACTTTTTGGCGGCATTGTCCCTCGTCACCACCGGACCGCCCAGGTTCCAGCCGCTCTGGATGTTCAAGCTGATTTCAAGGTCCAGCCGGTCCGCCTCCCGCAGGGTGTGCCGGTAAAGCTCGCGCCATTCCGGTGTGAAAAAAGTGGGACCGTGCGGCACCGTGTCGTTGCCGTCCTGGGATGCGCCGTTCGCGTCAAAGAGGACCGCTCCTCCAAAACCCCTGGCCTTCATCTGCTCCAGGTCGCGTGTGATGGAAGTCTTCGTCACATTCCCATTGAGCCACCACCAGTAGGCGCGGAGGCGCGCGTCGTTTGGCGGATTGTCCCAACCGGTTTCCAATAAAGGCTCCGCCTGTAAACAGGCCACACCGAAACTCCACAGAATGACCGCGCAAATAAGGATGTTTTTCATGGATACACTTCGATTGTCCGACAACCGATGGGGTCCTGGCAATTCAAGATTGAGACAGTGATGCGCCCCATGTTCCTCCTTGTTGCCGCGTTATTACTCGTTACCCCCCCCCATGGAATCGAGGCTCTCTTCCATGATCCTTGGAAACCACCGCATAATCCGGACGGCGCCCCCGGATCTTTTACGGTGGGCGCGGGTTTATTGGCTTCTGATGCGAAAGAATCCATGCGAATTGACAATGGGAACCGTCACGGTCTGAGCGCTGGTGGTCAGGGCGGGTGTCCATGTTGGAGGGAGGCCCGCGGCTTTTTCCACGACATAGGCGCGCGATTGACCTGTCCAACTCAGGTTGAGGTTGGTTCCGGAACCGGCCGCCATGACAGAGAAACCGATCGTTACCACCGCCGCATCGTAACTAACCGCATGGATCCCATCGGTGGCGCTCAGGAGGAGGGTATAAATTCCTGGCGCGCTAAAAGTGGCGGTCGTGTTGGTTTGCGCGGAGTCGCCAAAAATGACGGTGCCAGGCCCTGAATAGGCGCGCCATCGGGTCTCCGGGACCGCCGCGCCATGGGAAACATACCCGCGCAAGCCGGCCACAGCACCTGAGGATGGCGTTTGATTTCCTCCTGCATGGGCCGCAGGACCGCCGGGCGAACGCGGCCCCTCCGTTGGCCCTGTGGTCTGGATGACCTCAAAGTTGGTGATTCCAAGCGTGGATAGATGATCGAAAGCTCCCGTTGCCCAGCGATCGTCCGGAGTGACTGAAATGGAAAAGAAATTGCCGTTATCAGCCACAATCGCGCCATACTTTTTGAAGGCCAGAAGGACCGCTTTCTCTTCCGGGGTCCATTGGGAGGGGATGGAGAAGCTCGATTTAAGCCGCAGGCGCTGCCCCATGGCGGGCACGTTGGTTTGCGAAGCCGCAGTCGTCGAGGCATAATGGCTGGCCGGATAAATGTATTCCTTGCGGGTGCGTTTGACGACCAGGCGCATTGCATGCTCCACCATGCCGCGCTGGCACTCGTCATAACGGACCAGAGCGGGAAACATCGGCAGTCCGGCCGCGTCGCCGGAAGTCCATCCATCCGGACGCAACGCATTGCTGTTGAGATCGAACTTCGCTCCATTCGAGGCCTCCCAATGGGAGTCCACCAGCCTCGCCTGCCACATCTCACGGAGGAAGCCAGCACCTGGTTGCACAATGATGGCGTGGCGATCCCCACCAATGTCGAAAACATCCTGCTGCCATTCCAGCAGGGTCTGGCCGCCCGTCTCCCAGGGCCAGGTCTCGATCGGCATGTTTGAGGGGATGGGGTAGGGGCCTGGATCGGATTCATCGGAATAATCGACAAAATCAATGGGCACCTGAGGCTGGTTATCGGGCACCAGGACAAAGTTCATCTCGAAGAACGCCCGTAGTGTTCGCCGCGAGGAAGAAAGATCGCTGGTGATTTGGGCGATCATCGCGCCGGAATTAGTTAGCAGCGGTCGCCGCGAAATGTCCTCATTCCATGCATTGGTGACTGGAAAAATTTGCAGGGCCGAGACCACCGCATCCGCCGCCGTTGTGTTGAAGAGAACCGCACGGCTCACCACGGGCGGATCTCCAAGGATGCGCCCCTCCTGGTTGATACGCGGGGTCGGGGCCGCGGAAATGATGACCCCCCAACCGGCGACCGCCAATGCAACGCTTAATCTCATGAACTCCAGAACAGCAATACTTGAGCCAATGCAACTTTTTGCAGGGTGCGAAATTCGTGCGCCGTGTGTCAAGGAACACGGAAGGCGTTACAAGTTCACGAGATCCCCATGCGGCGGTATGGGGTTCGCAATCCCGTTCAGTTCCCGGAATTCAGGCCCCCTGATTGCCAGAGTGCATCCCCCATTTATCCGCGACCTGGTTTTGCGGGAGGTGTGAACGGCGGCTGAATCATGCGGCAGTGGGAGAGCATTCCGTGGGACGGATGGTTCATTTCCTGCGAACACACCGGTAGCCGTTTGAATCCATGGTCAAACACACGTCGGTCAGACCCGCTTCGTCGCAGTTTCGAACCCAGGAGGCGCAATTGGCCGCGCTGCTGGACCACGCGCCGCCTCTGAGAATCCGCTTTTCGCCTTGCTTGGGACCACGCGGATTGTCCCCGGAACTTTCCCGGTAATATTTGACTCCGTAAAAGTCATTGCACCATTCCCACACATTGCCTGACATGTCGTAAAAACCCCAGGCATTGGGTTTGCGCTGGCCGACCGGATGGGGCTTGGACTGGGCATTGCCGTCAAACCAGGCGAAGGATTTCAGTTCGTCGGAAACGTCCCCGAAATAGAAGGGAGTGCTGCTACCCGCCCGGCAGGCGTATTCCCACTCCGCTTCGGTGGGCAACCGGTATCCGTTGGCCGAGAAATCGCACTCCCAACTGTTCGTGTCATAACAAGGTTTCAAGCCCTCCTGGACCGAACGCAGGTTGCAGAATTTCACCGCCGCCGTCCATGTCACCTGCTCGACCGGATTTTTAGGATTCTTGCGCCGCGATGGATTGGCGCCGGTCACTTTCTCGTAAACTTCCTGGGTGATCTCATACTGGTCCATGAGAAAGCCATCCATTTTCACCTCGTGCGCCGGTTTCGCGTCGATGGGACCTTCGTTGACTCCCATGGTGAACTGGCCCGCAGGAACGGAAACCATGTCCATGCCGCACGCCGTCTTGATGACTTGAGTGCCGACCGGTTGAGACTCCGTGGGTGGCCGATCGCAGCCATTCAAGACGCCGATCAACAGCAGAGCGGCGAACAACTTTCCGGCGACGCCGCACAATCCACTGAAAACCTGTTTATATGAATTCATACCGATAATGTTCCTGTTACAGTTCAAAGAAATACACGGTGCGACGCGACTCCCAACGGGTGGGCTGGCGCAGGACCGCGCGCGATTGGTCCCAAATATATTTGGCAATCAGCGCCTTTTGAGGCGAATCGCCGCATTTCGCGGCGGCGGTTTGCGAGAGCCGCATCACCAGCCGGTTGTAACGGCGGCAAATGTCATCCTGCGAGCCGGCAGTGCCTCTGACGTCAAGATTGCCGCAATCGAAGCCGTCTCCTTTGCCCTCCAGCAAAAGCTTCTTCATGGCGTCGATTTTCTTCTCCACCGCGGAAAGGGGCGTGGCATAAATCTCCTCCGATTGCGCTTGAGCCGTCGTGACCATGCCTTCCAGTTCTGGGATATAATCCTGAAGCTCTGGATGCGCTTTCTTTTCGCCGGCCAGATAGTCCTTCATCCGGGTGAAGAAGGTTCCGTATTGGTCCACGCGGCCGCGGATTTCGCGGATGAATTCAAAGAGATGGGTTGCAAGGTCCACCCCGATCGTCGGCTTTTCCCCGCTCTTGAGCTTCGAGAGCCGGGTGGTGGTGGCGCAAACAGGCCGGTCCAGCAGGAATTGGTCGGGGGTGGAATATTTGAGCTTTCTCAACCTGTTGGCGTCGAAATCGAACAGCGCGTCCGCTTTTTCCCGACCGAGGGCCTGAGCGACAATCTCGCAAGGCGAAAAGAGATCCGCGGCGGCGGGTTCGAGGAAGTAAATCAGCGCCTCGCCAACGGGGATGAATGTTTTCTCAAAATGAAAAACGGTGCGTGGTCCATCGAAGTAAAAGGGATAGTGATTCCAACTCTCGAACCAAACGCCCCACATCCTCGTCTTGGCCGAGGCAATGGGAAACGCGTATTCCATGTAAGGATTCCCGAATGAAGGCTCGCCGCCAGGGCTCACAAAGAAGCGGCTCATCCAACGGGCCGGGAACGGACGCTCCCATTTGATGGGGACGTATTCCCCGAGCCAGTCTTCATTCAACGGTTCCCGGTGCCAGAGATCGGCGTGTTCGACCAGGGAGAACGAGAATCCGTGTTTGTCCGTGGCGATCGACAGGGAATCAATCAAGCGATTTTCACCCGTGCCCGAAAGCCCCAGGGAGACGGCCTGTGAATCGCTTTCCCAGACGGAAACGAGCATGCTTTCGTTACCGTCCACCAGGCCCACAAACCATTGCGTTGAAGGGATCCGAAACTCACTGTCGGCTGACATTTTCTGAGGCGCATAGCAGATATCCGTTCCCGCAAATGACGGCAATAGGCCATAGCGAAGGTGGCAGTCCCGCACCTGAAACTGGGGCACCTGGGTGGCTTCGATGGTGACCAGGCCTTTGGCTGTGAACCAGGCAATATAGGAGCGGTCCCCCGCCGCGGAACTCACACGAATGCCCGTCCGCTCTTTTTCGCTGACCACGGTGCTTTTGGGCGATGCGATGGCGGGTGACGGAACCACAACGCATCGTTGCTTGAGCCTGCCGTCCTGCACGGCGTAAATCGCCAGCCCGCCGTCGCTCTTGCGCACCGCGCCGACAACATGCCTGCCTTGAATCACTGGAGTTCCCGCAAAGGTGCGCTCCGGGCCGTCAACCAGCGACCACTGGTCCCTGGCGGACCAATCGAAGTTGGGGCTGAGTTCCTTTTTTGCATCCCATGCCGTCGGCGGCGCGACTGCGGAGGCTGACCGGGGTTCGTAACGGATCAACTCGAAGTCATCGGCAATGATCGGCGCCGCCATCTCCCCTTCTGTGCCATGGTAATTGCGAAATTCCTTCGATGTTCCGCCCAACGTGAGCGTGAGTGAACCGCTGCGGTCCAGCGCGCAAAAAACTTCGAGCTGAACCCATTGTCCACGAGGCACTTTTATTTCCGCGCAATTGTACGCGGCCCAGGGCCGGTCGGCGTCGCGGAGAAAAAAAGTGATCGGTTGATCCGCTTCGGATTTGACCCAGCAACGGGCCAAATAAGGTCCCGCAACCATGGAGTCAAGCTTTTGTTCAATGGCGGTGTGGGCCGGGATCGCAATCGCATTGAGCCCGCCATGCGCCACGTTGTTCGTAATCAACACCTTGCCAGCCCCATCGGTTGTGGCGGCCCAGTTTGGGGGATTTTCTGGAGCGGAGGTTATCTCCTCAAAACCGGGGTTTTTCAGGAGATTCAGGAGGTTTTGTTCGGCGGCGGAGCCAGTCATGGGGCAAAGCACTGCAGCCCAGATCATTGCGACGAGCCATAGCGTGGTTCTTTGGAACCATTGGCCATTCGCGGACTTTGTGTTTTTATTCATAAGTTGTTCAAGGGGAAGTATATAGTGGGTTGAATTATTTTTGCCAGGATTGGAAGCGCTGGTCGGCATAAATGCGTTTGGCGAGGAGTTCGTAACCGGCGGTCAGGGGGTGGCTGGCGTCGGCATACAACTCGCTGGGCAGGGTCTCTGGAACGAGGGTCGGGATCTTTTTCTCGTTGAGCCACAACAGGATACCATCACGGATTTTGTGGAATTCCTGCCGGTTATCCCCGGCCATGAGGTGCTCGTTGAAAGGACCCAGCACGACCAGCACGTCATTCCCCCGAGCGGTCAACCGGTTGACCGTGCGTTGAACGGCGTGCCACTGAAGGGAGGCATCGAGTCCGACCCATTCGAAGCGGGTTGTGCCTTTTCCATCGGTGGACCACGGTTTGTGGCGCGGGCTTTTTGGCCCCCGCTGGGGATCGTCGAGG
>Ga0315272_10001033_pt1 | contig 14037 bp, 8 predicted proteins | sample C3_middle_MG_FD_203918 | JGI IMG/M metagenome (GOLD analysis project Ga0315272, IMG submission 203918) | Sediment microbial communities from Yellowstone Lake, YNP, Wyoming, USA - C3_middle | ecosystem: Environmental > Aquatic > Freshwater > Lake > Sediment | place: USA: Wyoming | collected...
GCATCGAAGTGCCGATCGATCGCGCCAGCGCCTTCGGGGTCATCACGATTGATGACGAGCAACGCATTACCGCCTTTCTCGAGAAACCGGAAAGGCCGGAGCCGATGCCAGGCCGCACCGATGTGGCACTCGCCAGCATGGGTATCTACGTATTCAATACCGCCTTCTTGTACGAGCAACTGGTCAAAGATGCCGGTGTCTCCACGTCGTCGCACGATTTCGGCAAAGACATCATTCCCGCCATCATCAAGTCCTATCGGGTCATGGCCTATCCGTACCGCGATACGGCGCAAGACCGCCAAGCCTACTGGCGCGATGTCGGCACCGTGGATGCCTATTGGGAGGCGAACATGGAACTCATTGGCGTGACGCCCGAACTCAATCTGTACGACCAGACCTGGCCGATCTGGACCTACCAGGAGCAATTGCCACCGGCCAAGTTTGTGTTCGACGATGAGGGTCGGCGCGGCATGGCGGTGGACTCTATGGTGTCAGGCGGCGACATTATTTCCGGCGCATTGGTACGTCACTCGTTATTGTTCTCCAATGTCGTCGTGGAGTCGTACTCGCTTGTGCAGGATTCGGTGATTCTACCGGACGTCCGCATCGGGCAGAATTGTCGCCTGACGCGCGTGGTGGTCGACAAGGGTTGCCGTATACCGAATGGCATGGTGATTGGCGAGGATCCCGAGCTGGATGCACAGCGTTTTCATGTGACGTCCGGCGGCGTGGTGTTGGTGACTCCGGAGATGCTCGGCCAGGAACTACACCATGGTCGTTAAAAACGGTGCTGGTACAGAAAACCAAGCTGAGCCGGCAACTGTCGCCGCGGCGCGCCTTAAGGTGGTGCTGTTGTGGCACATGCACCAGCCGCAATATCAGGATCGTGTGAGCGGCAGCTATCAGTTGCCCTGGACTTATCTGCACGCCATCAAGGACTACACCGACATGGCCGCACATTTGGAGGCGGTGCCCGGTGCACGTGCCGTGGTGAACTTTGCGCCCATCCTGCTCGAGCAGATCGTCGACTACGCTAAGCAACTGCGCGGCTTTCTCGACGACAGCGGTGCGATCCGGGATCCGCTGCTGGCCGCGCTGGCGGGCCCGGCGTTGCCGGCTGATGCCGAAGCGCGCCTGGCGTTGATCAAAGCCTGTCTGCGCGCGAATGAGGCGCGCGTGATTCGCCGCTTTGCCAACTACCAGCGGCTCGCCGACTTGGCACCCTGGTTCACCCAACATCCGGATGCGCTCGCTTATGTCTCGGATCAGTACATCGCCGATCTGCTCATGTGGTACCACCTCGCGTGGCTGGGCGAAACGGTGCGGCGGAATGATGCGCGCGTGCAGCTGCTGATGGAAAAGGGCAGCGGTTACAGCCTGCACGACCGGCGTGAGCTGCTGATCATCATCCGCGGTCTGCTAGAAGGGCTGGTGCCGCGCTACGCGCGCCTCGCCGAAACCGGCCAGGCCGAGCTGTCCGTCACACCGTATGCACATCCGATCCTGCCGCTGCTCATCGATCTGCGCTGCGCGCATGACACGCTGCCGGAGGCGCCGCTGCCGCGTGAACCGCATTACCCCGGCGGCGAGGAGCGTGCCCGCTGGCATATCCGTGAGGGCATCGAAGTGTTCCGTCACCATTTCGGATTCGCCCCGGCCGGTTGCTGGCCGGCGGAAGGTGGGCTGAGTGTACCAACGCTGCGTCTGCTGCACGAAGCTGGCTTCACCTGGGCGGCGGGCGGCGAGAGCGTGTTGCACAACAGTCTGACACGCGCCGGGCATGCATCGCACGCCATGAAAGAAGCCTGGCTGTACCGGCCTCACTCAGTCATGGACAGCGGTATGAGTTGTTTCTTTCGCGACGACGGCCTTTCTGATTTGATTGGATTTACCTACGCCACCTGGCATGCTGACGACGCGGTCGCGAATCTGGTGAGCCATCTGGAGAAAATCGCCGCCGCCTGTCATGGCCGCGCCGACCGTGTCGTGACCCTGGCGTTGGATGGCGAGAACGCCTGGGAACACTATCCGGAAAACGGCTATTACTTTCTCAGTGCGTTGTACACGCAATTGGCGCAACATCCACAGCTCGAGCTGAGCACGTTCTCGGACTGCCTGGAAGCGTTTCCGGCCAAGCGCCTGCGCGCGTTTGTCTCCGGCTCGTGGGTGTACGGCACTTTTTCCACCTGGGTCGGCAGCCGCGACAAGAATCGCGGCTGGGAAATGTTGATCGATGCCAAGCGTGCGTTCGATGCGCAGGTCGCGAGCTTGGAGCCGGAGCAGCGCGCACTGGCCGAGCGTCAGCTAGCGGTGTGCGAGGGTTCGGACTGGTTCTGGTGGTTCGGGGATGACAACCCGGCTGCGACCGTCAGCGATTTCGAGCATCTATTTCGTCTGCATCTTGGCACGCTCTACCAGATGCTCGGCCTGGAGCCACCTGAATACCTGACGCAGTCGTTTACCCATGGCGGTGGCGCCGCGTTGCTGGGCGGCGTCATGCGACCCGGGCAGCCTGGATGATGCGCGCTGACTGTTCGACGATGGAGATGTTTCTGTATGGATACTGACGCCTCGCTGCCCGCGCCGAAATCGATTCTCGATGGTCGGCGTGCCGGTATTCTGCTGCACCCTTCTTCGCTTCCCGGTGAGGCCGAGAATGGTACGCTCGGCACCGAGGCACTGCGCTTCGTGGATTTTCTGGCTGAAAGTGGTTTGCATGTCTGGCAGATGCTGCCGCTTGGACCGACACACGCCGACCGCTCACCGTACCAGTGTCTGTCGGTACACGCCGGCAATCCGCGTCTCATCAGTTTTGCCCGGCTGGCGACGTGGGGCTGGTTGCCGCGCAGCGCCGATTTACCGGCGGCCAGTGGCGTCGCGCGATTGCGTTTGCTGGCACAGGCGCAGCAGACGTTTCTGGCTCAGGGCGGCGCTCGTGACGTGCAGCTGTTTGATGCCGCGCACGCCTTCTGGCTCGACGACTATGCGTTGTACATGACGCTGCGCGACGTGCACGATCACCGCCCCTGGTGGCAATGGCCAGAGCCGGTGCGTGACCGCGAGCCGGCGGCATTGGCCGCGGCACGCGCGCAGTATGCCGATGACCTGGCACTGGTGCGCTTCGAGCAATTCGTGTTCTTCCGTCAGTGGCATGAGCTGCGTCAGGCTGCGCAGGCACGCGGTGTGCAATTGTTCGGCGATCTGCCGATTTTTGTGGCGCACGACAGTGCCGATGTCTGGGCGCAGCGCGACTATTTCGATCTCGATAGCACCGGCCAGCCACATGTGGTGGCTGGCGTGCCGCCGGATTATTTTTCACCGACCGGGCAGCGTTGGGGCAACCCCCTGTACGACTGGACGCGTTTGCAGGCGGATGGATTTCGTTGGTGGGTCGAACGCCTGCGCACGCAGTTCGACCTGTTCGATCTGGTGCGCATCGACCACTTCCGCGGCTTCGAGGCGTGCTGGCAGATTCCGGCGGATGAGGCCACCGCGATCAACGGCCGTTGGGTGCCGGTACCGGGCGAGGCGTTATTCCAGGCGTTGCAGAACGAATTCGGCACGCTGCCGTTGGTGGCCGAGGATCTGGGGCTCATCACGCCGGCTGTACACCGTTTGCGCGAACGGTTTGGCCTGCCGGGCATGCGCATTCTGCAGTTCGCTTTCGACGGTGGCGCAGACAATCCGTATCTACCGCACAACCACGAAGAGAACAGTGTGGTCTATACCGGCACGCACGACAATGACACCACCGTGGCCTGGTTCGAAGGCCTGCCGGTCGAACAGCAGTGCGTGGTGCTGGATTATCTGGGACATCCGGGCGAGTCCATGCCCTGGCCGCTGATTCGCGCGGCGCTGGCCTCGGTGGCGCGACTGGCGATTCTGCCCATGCAGGATGTCTTGCAGGCGGGTCTCGGGCATCGCATGAATGTACCCGGCAGCAATGCCGGTAACTGGCAATGGCGGTTTACCTGGGAGCAGGTCGTGCCCGGGCTGAACGCACGACTGCATGGTTTGATCCAGCGTTACGGTCGGCTGTAGCGCGAACGCTCAGGGAAACAAGTTTGCACTAAGTCCAGTGCGCCAATATTGGCGCCTGGAAAAATTGTCATTGCTCGGGCAGGGCGGAGTTCGGCATTACAGCCAAATCATGTAGCCGGTTTCGAAACGGTGGCTCAGACAGGGATGAAACGGGAACATGCGGATCTTGTAGATCTGCAGCCCCGCCAAATTCGGTGTCAGATCGAGCTGAAACACGCTCTCACCATGCTCGCCCGGACCGGCATGTGTGAAAATGTGCGCATCGTGGCGAGCGAATCCGCCGCTTTCGTTCTCCCTGCCAACCAGACATTCCACCAGCACATCGTCGGGACTGAGGCCATCGAGGTAGGCGGCCACGCGAATCGTCAGCGCCTGGCCGGCAAGGATTTCGGTGTTCGCGTTGTCCAAGCGGCGTATCCGCACCTTCGGCCAGGATTGATCCAGTTTGCGTCGCCAGGTGGCGACCTCTTTGGCACGCGCATGCTGGTTGCCCGACATGACCAGATGTTGCTTGCGTGCCTGGCTGTAGTAGTTGCGCACGTAGTCCATCACCATGCGCTGTGCATTGAAGCGCGGAATCAGAGACTTCATCGAGTTTTTGGATTTGCGTACCCAGGCTTCGGAGAAGCCATGGCCATTGCGTTCGTAGTAGAGTGGCAGCACGCGCTTTTCGAGAATATCGAGCAGCTCCTGGCCTTCTTCACGGTCGCGATAATGCGCGTCGACTGATGCGCCATGCGGTGTGATCGCCCAGCCGTTCTCGCCGTTGTAGCCTTCATCCCACCAGCCATCCAGTACGCTTAAGTTGATGACGCCGTTGATGCCGGCCTTTTCGCCAGAGGTGCCGCTCGCCTCAAGCGGGTACTCGGGCGTGTTGAGCCAGACGTCCACACCTGTGACGAGCTTACGTGCCAGCGCCTGGTCGTAACCCTCCAGCAGGATAATACGTCCCTCGAATTCCGGGCGGCGCGAGTATTCGTAGATCACCTTGATGAGTTGTTGTGCCGGCAGATCGTGCGGATGCGCCTTGCCGGCAAAGATCAGCAGGCACGGATGCTGCGGATCATTCAACAGGCGCGCGAGACGTGCCGGATCGGCGAACAACAGTGTGGCCCGTTTGTAGGTCGCGAAGCGGCGTGCAAAGCCGATGGTCAGGATATCGGTTTCGCTTGGCATGAGGTGCTGGGTGAGGCGTTCGATGAGCGATGCGCTGCAACCGTTACGCCGGTGTTGCCGAATCGCGCGGCGCCGCACTTCGGCGAGCATTTCGGTCTTGAGCGATTGGCGCAGACTCCAGTAGCTGTGATCGGGGATGTCGTCAATTTGCTGCCAATAGTTTTCATTCAGCAGCTCGTTGCGCCAACCGCCGCCGAAGCGCATGTCGAACAGATTGACCCACTCACGTGCCAGGAAGGTGGGCACGTGCACGCCGTTGGTGATGTAGCCGACCGGATTTTCGTGCGGCGCGATCTGCGGCCAGATGTACGTGGCCATGTTCGATGCGACGCTGCCATGGATGCGTGACACGCCGTTACGGAAGCGCGAACCGCGCAGCGCCAGTGCCGTCTGGTTGAAGCCGCCCTGACTATCGGGTGTGGCGCCGAGCGACAGGAAGTGATCCTGGCTGATGCCGAGCTCGTGCGCGAATCCACGAAAGTAGTCCTGCATCAGCCGATGGTCGAAGATGTCGTGCCCGGCCGGTACCGGGGTGTGCGTGGTGAACACGGTGTTGGCGGCAGTTTCCTCCAGGGCGCTGTCGAAATTCAGGCCTGCGGCGACCAGCTCACGGCAGCGCTCCAGCACCAGAAACGCGGCATGTCCTTCGTTGATGTGCCAGACCGTGGGTTGCAGACCGATAGCGCGCAATGCGCGCACGCCGCCCAGCCCCAGCACGATTTCCTGCTGAATGCGCGTGTTGATGTCGCCACCATACAGCTGGTAGGTGATGACTCGATCGGCCTCGTTGTTCTCCGGAAGATCGCTGTCGAGCAGATACAGGGTGATGTGGCCGGCCTTGGCCTTCCACACCTTGAGCGTCACGCGCCGATCACGCATCTCCACTTGCACATGGATTTCCTTGCCGGCGCTGTCGACCGCCGGCGCAATCGGCAAGTCAGCGAAGTTGGTGGGCGCATAGTGCGCCACCTGGTTACCGTGACCGTCGATGGTCTGGGTGAAGTAGCCCTGGCGGTAGAGCAAGCCGACCGCCACAAACGGAAGCCCGAGATCGCTGGCCGCCTTGCAGTGGTCGCCGGCGAGAATGCCGAGACCGCCGGAGTAGATCTGGAAACTCTCATGAAAGCCGAATTCGGCGCAGAAATAGGCGACCAGGTCCTGATTCGGATCGAGCAGATTCGCGATACTGGAGCGTGCCGTCGTCTGGTGGTACGTGTCGTATGAGGACAGGACGCGGTTGTAGTCCTCCATGTAAATCCGGTCTTCGGCCGCCGCTTCGAGACGTTGTTGTGAAATGCGCCGCAGGAACACCCGCGGGTTGTGGCGGCAGGCATCCCACAAACCGCGATCCAGACGGAAAAACAGGGCGCGTACCTGCCGGTCCCAGCTGTAGAACAGGTCGTTGGCAAGTTCATGCAGGCGTGCCAGCCGCGCGGGGATTACGGGCTGCACTTCGAGTGAGTAGCGGGTACCGGTCATGGCGTTTCTTAGGATCTATTTTGTGGCGACAAAGGAGCGGGCGAGTGCTGTCTGGGCATTCGGTTTTTCGCTATCTTAAAGTATATTAATCGCCGGATGCCAGCAGTGATGTGGCCAATGGCTTCCTCAGTCTTGATTCTTCCCGGCTCGGCAGACCAATACGTTGCGCAAGTCCGAATTTCACTACGACCTTCCCGCGGCGCTGATTGCCCAGTCGCCTCTTGCCGAGCGCACGGCCAGCCGCTTGTTGTGTCTGGGTGGCGCGACTGGACACATCGACGATCGTGCCTTTTCCGACCTGCCGGCGTTGCTGCAACGAGGCGATCTGCTGGTCTTCAACGACACCCGCGTGATCCCGGCGCGCGTGTTCGGCGAAAAGGACACGGGCGGGCGCATTGAATTGCTGGTTGAACGTGTGCTGGACGAGCGCCGTGTACTGGCGCAATGCCGCGCCAGCAAGCCGCCGAAACCGGGACAGTGGCTGCGTCTCGACGGCGGTGTGCAGGCGCGTGTGCTGGCGCGACACGGGGAATTTTACGAAATCGAGTTCGATATCATCGTGTCGCTCGTGGAGATGCTGGAACGCATCGGGCACATTCCGTTGCCGCCGTATATCGCCAGACCGGACGCGCAAGCCGATCGCGAGCGTTATCAGACGGTGTTCGCGCAGACACCCGGTGCGGTCGCGGCACCCACCGCCGGTCTGCATTTCGACAGCGCCCTGCTGATGCAGCTCGATCAGTTGGGCGTCGAGCGCGCGTTTGTCACGTTGCATGTCGGTGCCGGTACCTTCCAGCCGCTGCGCGTGGACGATGTGGCGCAGCACCGCATGCACAGCGAGTGGCTGGAAATCGGTGCCGACACAACGGTGCGTGTGAATGCGGCGAAGCGCGCGGGACGGCGGGTGATTGCGGTCGGCACCACGGTGGTGCGCGCGCTGGAAACGGCGGCCGCCGACGGATGCATCCGTCCTTTCCGGGGTGAGACCGATATTTTCATCACCCCCGGCTATCGTTTCCGTATCGTGGATGCCTTGATCACCAACTTTCACCTCCCGGAGTCCACGTTGCTCATGCTGGTGTGTGCCTTTGGCGGAAAGGAAAATGTCCTCAGCGCCTATCGACATGCGGTTGATGTGCGCTACCGGTTTTTCAGCTATGGCGATGCCATGTTTGTGACGCCGCAGTCTTGACTATGCCGTCCCGTACGAACTGGTTCTGCTAGTAATAGGTATCTGTTTATCCAGTTGCCGGAACCCGTTAACATTCTGGACTTACATTATCTTCCCCGTGCCACCGTGGTTGAATTGTCATGAAGTATGCGTTGCTCGGAACCGATGGTCGCGCGCGTCGCGGGCGCCTGATTTTCGAACGCGGTACAGTCGAGACCCCGGCGTTCATGCCGGTCGGCACGTACGGTACTGTCAAGGCAATGACCCCGGAGGAACTGCGCGAGCTGGGCGCGCAGATTATTCTCGGCAATACCTTTCATTTGATGTTGCGCCCCGGTATGGCGGTGATGCGCGCGCATGGCGGCCTGCATCGTTTCATGCACTGGGACGGGCCTGTCCTCACTGACTCGGGCGGGTTTCAGGTGTGGAGTCTTGGCAAGCTGCGAAAAATCAGCGAGCAGGGTGTGACGTTTCAGTCGCCGGTGAATGGCGATCGTATTTTCATGGGGCCGGAAGAATCCATGGCCATGCAGCAGGCGCTGGGCGCGGACATTATTATGATCTTCGACGAGTGCACGCCATATCCGGCCACCGAAGAGCAGGCGCGCGCTTCGATGGAGCTGTCGCTGCGCTGGGCGGAGCGCAGCAAACAGGCACATGCTGGTCATGCGGGCGCACTATTCGGGATTGTGCAGGGCGGCATGTACGAACAGCTGCGCCATGCATCCCTCGCCGGACTCAAACAAATTGGCTTTGACGGTTATGCGCTGGGCGGACTGTCGGTCGGCGAGCCGAAAGAAGAAATGTTGCGGGTTCTGGACAGCATTGCTTCGGCGTTGCCGGCCGACCGACCGCGTTATCTGATGGGTGTCGGCACACCTGAGGATCTGGTCGAGGCGGTGCGCCGTGGCATGGACATGTTCGATTGCGTGCTACCGACACGCAATGCACGCAACGGTTGGCTGTTTACCCAGGACGGGTCGGTGAAAATTCGCAACAGCCGCTACGCCACCGACACCGGTCCGCTCGACCCCAACTGCGACTGTTACACCTGCCGCCACTACAGCCGCGCCTACCTGCGTCACCTGCAACAGTGCAATGAGATCCTGGGCGCGCGTCTGGCCACTATCCACAACCTTTACTACTACCAGGCGCTGATGCGCGGCCTGCGTGGGGCGATTGAGCAAAAAAGGCTGGATGAATTCGTCGAGAAGTTTTATTGTAGGCGCCGCCAGAACAAGACCGCCCCGGATGAACCGGAGGCAGGCGAAAACCCGGCGGATGCCGCCAATCTCCAGTCTGATTGATTACAGGAAGAACCATGACCGCGCCAGAAAATTTCCTCAGTTTGATTGTGTCCGATGCCCATGCCGTCGATGCCGCTCCGGCCGCCGCTCCGGCCGCCGGTTTCATGTCGTTCCTGCCGCTCGTTGTTATTTTTGTCATCTTCTACTTCCTGCTGATTCGCCCGCAGAGCAAACGCGCCAAGGAACACCGTGAAATGGTGGCCAAGCTCGCCAAGGGCGACGAAGTGGTGGCTGGCGGCGGCATCCTCGGGCGCGTGACCGATGTCAGCGAAAGTTATATCACTGTGGAAGTCGCCGACGGCGTCGCCATCAAGGTGCAGCGTCACGCCGTGACACAGGTTCTGCCCAAGGGTACGGTCAAGGGCGCGTGACAGTTTCTTTCGTCGTTGCTGTGTAGGGCGCATACAGCGCCGCTTCCGCGACTGATCGATTATCCTCGATACTCATGAATCGTTATCCACTTTGGAAGTACCTGCTGATCCTGGCCATCGTCGTGCCGGGATTCATTTACTTTCTGCCGAATCTGTACGGCGAAGACCCGGCGATCCAAGTCTCGGCCACGCGTACCACCAAGGTGGATGCCACAACCCTGTCTCAGGTGGAGGCGGTGTTGAAACACGATGGCATCGACATTGTTCGGGCGCAGCGTGACGACAAGGGCATCAAGATCCGATTCCGCGACACCGACACCCAGCTCAAGGCGCGCGAAGCCGTGCAGCGCGCACTTGGCGACAATTACACCGTTGCCCTCAACCTGTTGCCAGCGACACCCGCCTGGTTCGGCTGGATTAACGCCAATCCGATGTATCTTGGTCTTGACCTGCGAGGTGGTGTGCACTTCCTGATGCAGGTGGACATGGTCGCGGCGCTGAAGAAGGCCGAGGAGCGCTACGTGGACGACCTGCGCAGCGTGTTGCGTGAAAAGAAGGTGCGCTACCTGACGGTAACGCGTCTCGAAAGCGGCGGGCTTGAAGTGCGTTTCCGCGACGCCGCCGAGCGCGACAAGGGTCGCGAGGTGATCCGCCGGGAGTTGCCGGAACTGGGTCTGGTCGATGGCCAGAAGGGCAACGAGTATTTCCTGCTCGCGCGTCTGACCGAACAGGCTATGAACGAAAAGCGCAAATTGGCGCTTGACCAGAACATTATTGCTTTGCGCAATCGCGTGAACGAGTTGGGTGTGGCTGAACCGGTCATTCAGCAGCAGGGCATTGACCGCATCGTGGTGCAATTGCCGGGCGTGCAGGATACTGCCAAGGCCAAAGAGATTCTCGGCCGAACCGCGACCCTTGAAATCATGCTGGTGGATGAGGAACACGATCTGACCGCGGCGCTGAGTGGGCATGTGCCACCCGGCTCGGGTCTCTACAAAGACCGGCGCGGCCGTCCGATCCTGCTCAAGAAGCAGGTGATCTACTCGGGCGACAACATCATCGATGCCGCCGCCGGCTTCGACGGCCAGGGCGGCGGGCCGGTGGCGCACATCACGCTCGATGCACGCGGTGCGGCCATCAACCAGCGCATCACCGGCGAGAACGTCGGCAAGCGCATGGCCGTGGTGTACATCGAGGTAAAATCCGAAACCCAGCTGGATGCCAAAGGGAATCCGGTGCTGGGTGCCGAAGGTAAACCGGTACGCAACCGCGTGCGCGTGGAAGAAGTGATCACCTCGCCGGTGATTCGCGAACAGATCGGCAAGCGCTTCCAGATCACCGGCCTCGACAGCACCGAAGAGGCGCGTGACCTGACACTGCTGCTGCGGGCCGGTGCGCTCGCTGCCCCGGTCGAGATCATCGAGGAACGCACCATCGGCCCGAGCCTTGGCGCGGAGAACATCCAGCGCGGTTTCCATTCCACCTGGATCGGCTTTGCCGCCATTGGCGTGTTCATGATCATCTACTACCTGGTATTCGGTGTAACCGCGGTGCTCGCGCTCGGCGTCAACGTGGTGTTGCTGGTCGCGTTGTTGTCGATGTTGCAAGCCACCCTGACGCTGCCCGGTATGGCCGCCATCGCACTTACCGTCGGCATGGCGATCGACGCCAACGTGCTGATCAACGAGCGCATCCGCGAGGAGCTGCGCAACGGCAACACGCCACAGGCGAGTATCCACGCCGGTTACGAACGCGCGTTTGGCACCATTTTCGACTCGAACATCACCACGTTGATCGCTGGTATCACGCTGTTCATGTTCGGCAGCGGACCGGTGCGCGGCTTTGCGGTGGTGTTGTGCCTGGGCATTATTACCTCGATGTTCAGCGGGGTGATGGTGTCGCGTGCCCTGGTCAACCTGATTTATGGCGGCCGACGCAAGATCGAGCGGCTGGCTATTGGCAATACGCAGTGGAAGTAACGTCGCACAACGCCTGAACACAAAGACTCGACAGCGATAGATACACGCCATGGAATTTTTCAAAATCCGCAAAGACATCCCGTTCATGCGCTACGCGCTGGTGTTCAACGTGATTTCGTTAATCACGTTCCTGCTGGCGGTGTTTTTTCTCGCGACCCGGGGTCTCAACTTCGGCGTGGATTTCACCGGCGGCACGGTGATGGAGGTCAGCTACCCGCAGGCGGCCGATCTGTCGAAGGTCCGCAGCGTGCTGGAGCGCAGCGGCTATACCGATGTCACCGTGCAGAATTTCGGCGGTTCGCGCGACGTGTTGATCCGCCTGCCGGGCAAGGCCAACCTGGCCAGTGCTACGATCTCCGATACGGTGATGGAGGTGCTGCATCGCGATGACCCCGGGGCGCAGCTGCGGCGCACCGAATTTGTCGGCCCGCAGGTCGGCCGCGAACTCTACGAGAACGGCGGGCTGGCGCTGTTGTTCGTGTCGATCGGCATCGTGGTGTATCTGTGGTTCCGCTTCGAGTGGAAGTTTGGTGTGGCGGCGATCATCGCCAATCTGCATGATGTGGTTATTATTCTCGGTTTCTTCGCCTTCTTTCAGTGGGACTTCTCGCTCACCGTGTTGGCGGCGGTGCTCGCCATTCTCGGCTATTCGGTGAACGAATCGGTGGTGGTGTTTGACCGGATCCGCGAGAACTTTCGCAAGATGCGCGCGGCCACGATTCCGCAGATTATCGACAACGCGATCACCCGCACCATGTCGCGTACCATCATCACGCACGGTTCCACCCAGCTTGCCGTGCTGTCCATGCTGTTCTTCGGTGGCGAGACCTTGCACTACTTCGCGCTGGCCCTGACCATCGGCATTCTGTTCGGCATTTACTCCTCGGTATTGGTGGCGAGCCCGATCGTCATGTGGCTCGGCATCTCGCGCGAGGATATGCTGCCGGCCAAGAAAGCCACGGACGAGGCTGACACCCGTCCGTAATCTCCGCCGTTCGTAGCAAGTCCGACTCTCCGTTGCAAAAGCACCGCATGTCTGTCCAACCCTGCCGGTGATCCTGTAAATGCCTGCCTTCATCTGCTCACCCGTTCCACGCGCTGCGACCGTGGCGGATCGGCCTCATACTGGTCAGAGGCCTTAATCCAGCACTTCAGCATCCTCCGAAAAAAGGAGCAATGACATGTTCAGCGGGACCTTGTGGATGATCTGGCCGGAGAATCCGGCATTGTCGGCGGTAGTGTTGTTCCTAATCGCACTGCCATTCCTGTATGCCGCACGCCGGCCGATGCAGGGTCTGTTCCGGTCCCTCACGCGTGCCATCAGCAATCCGTTACGCCTCGGTGCCCGCTGGCTGGCGACCAGCGCCGTGCTGCTGCGCGAGCGCAATCGTCTGGTGTTGCTCGCTCATGGTCGTGAGGAGGCGATGAAATCCATAGAGCGCGAATTCGAGCGTGTTACCGCTGTCGTGCAACGCGACCTGCAAGGTTATCCGGCGCTGCAGCGCAAGCTGATGGATGAGATTACGCGCATCGAAGAGGACTACCAGAAATGTGGCGAGGTACCGCCACCACCACCGGAGTGGACCAAGGCAGTTGGAGCGATTGCAAAGATCAAGCCGTCCGGCGACGGCCTGGTGGAACGAATCCTGGCCGACATCAGCACGTCGATAGACGAGATTTACGACAAGGTCGTGGCTGAATACCGCCGCTCCTACCAGGAACGGCACAAGATTCTCAAAGGTTTCCAGCCGTTCTGGCGCTCGCTGCAGCAGACTCTGAACAAGGTTGACAAGAACATTACCGGTTTGCAGGGTAGCGCCGCCAAGATCGATGCGCAGGTGGAGAAGGTCCAGCAAATCAATGCCAATCTGGACAAGGCCGAGCACGCACTCGGTGCCTCGGCCTCGATTCAGTTCATGATTTCTGGACTGGTCATGCTGATTGCCATCGGCGGGGCGTTCGTTAACTACAAGCTCATCTCCCTGCCAATGTCAGCCATGGTCGGCGGCGGCGACTACATTACCGATAACCTGCAGGCCTCGGAAGTCGCGGCGCTGGTGATTATCCTGTTCGAGACCCTGATGGGATTGTTCCTGATGGAGTCGTTGCGCTTCACGCATCTGTTTCCGCTGTCGAATGTGAACGAAAAAATGCGCCGCAGCATGATGTGGATGTCGCTGACCATCCTGCTGGTGCTGGCCGGTGTGGAAGTGGCGCTGGCCGTGATGCGCGATCTGATCGTGTCGGCTGATGTGGCGCTCAAGCAATCACTGGGCAACGCCGCCGTGGCCGCGCCGGTGGATGCGTCCTGGATGATGAAAATCCCGACCGCTGGGCAGATGATTCTCGGCTTTACCCTGCCGTTCGCACTGGCGTTCGTGGCAATCCCGCTTGAGTACTTCATTCAGTCATCGCGCACCGTGTTTGGCACCGGCATGGTATTCGCCCTGCGCGGTTTGTCATTGCTGCTGCGGATCATTGGTGTCGTGGTGAAGCAGATCGGCAATGCATTG
>Ga0315272_10001035_pt1 | contig 14023 bp, 13 predicted proteins | sample C3_middle_MG_FD_203918 | JGI IMG/M metagenome (GOLD analysis project Ga0315272, IMG submission 203918) | Sediment microbial communities from Yellowstone Lake, YNP, Wyoming, USA - C3_middle | ecosystem: Environmental > Aquatic > Freshwater > Lake > Sediment | place: USA: Wyoming | collected...
CAGCGTGGTAGGCCGCCGCCATGATGCCATTCGAGGCGAGAAATACGGCGGTAGACTCCGCAGCCTTACGCGACAGGCAATAGATGATGCCGGACTCGCCGCGACGGGCGCGCACCAGACGCAGGATCTGGTCGCGCACGCCTGCACCCTGCCCCTTTTTTATCGCGTGCAGCCGAAGATTGGCTCGAAAGAAGGAGCCGTGAATTTCGAGCGGGCTGCGCAAGGCCAGCTGCGTAGTGATATCAGTCTTGACGCGTGGCGTGGCGGTCGCGGTCAGCGCCAGCACCGGAATGCCCTTGAAGCGTTGCTTCAAACCGGCGAGATTGCGATAGGCGGGTCTGAAATCGTGGCCCCATTCGCTGATGCAGTGCGCTTCATCGACGGCGATCATTTTCAGATCCAGCTGGTCGAGCAACCAGCCGACCGAGGCATCAATGCCCTCCGGTGCGGCGTAAAGCAACTCGAACTCGCCGGCCTGCAGCTGCGCTTCACGCCGCGAGCGCTCGCCCGCGCCCAGCGAAGAATTCAGAAAGGTCGCGCGGATCCCGACCTCGGTCATGGCATCGACCTGGTCTTTCATGAGCGAGATCAGCGGTGAAATTACCAGCGTCAGTCCGCCCATGAGCCGCGCCGGGATCTGATAGGTCACCGATTTTCCGGCTCCGGTAGGCATCACGGCGAGACAGTCGCGACCCGCCATCACCGCCTGGATGATTTCCATCTGACCGGCGCGGAAACTCTGGTACCCGAACAGTTCCTGCAGCGCAGCGAGCGCGCGCCGCCCGTGCTCTTCTGCCGCCATGCCGTTGGCGCGCTCCCCTGCCTGCCGCAGGAGCAGCAGGGCTTCGGGCGTGAAGTGCCAGGGCGCCGCGCGATAGTGCTCGCGCAATAGCGTCAGGCGCGAGCCGATCACGCCGATCGGCAGTGCAGTCAGCGACTGCGCCTCGGCCAGCACACCGTCCGGTGACTCAAATATCACTGCGCCGTTGCGCCCGCACCCGGCTTGAGCAGGAACTTTGCGCCGGTTGCACGCTTGCCATACGCCGCAATGACAGGTAACTGCAACGCCTCGGCGAGCGAAATTTCCCGGCTGTAATGACTGGCAAAGGTGCTCGTCAATTCGTCCACCACGCGCCGCTTGAGCGCCTGCACTGCCGGGGCGCCGATGCGCTGCAGGAACTGAAACAGCAGCCAGCCGCCCATGCCCCAGCTAAAACCGAAGCCGCGGTTGAACTCCGTCGGCCCGGGGTCGAGGGCACCGTAGATGTACACCTGCTTATGGATCGCGGTGCCATAGCGGCTGTATTCCCTGGCACCCTCGCTCAGCGCCGCCTCCATGCAATTGAGAATCTGCCCCGCCAACCTGCCGCCGCCCGTGGCATCGAAGGCGATGGTGGCGCCGGTGGCCAGCAGCGCCCGCGTCAGATCCTGCATGAATGTTGGCGATTCCGTGTTGCACACCTGCGTCGCGCCCAGAGCGCGCAGCAATTGCTCCTGCTCTGGCTTGCGCACGATGTTCACCAGGGCGATGTGGTCCTTGATGCAGATTCTGTTGAGCATCTGACCCAGATTGGAAGCGGCGGCGGTGTGCACCAACGCCTTGTGCCCCTCGCGTCGCATGGTGTCCACCATGCCCAGTGCCGTGAGTGGGTTGACGAAACAGGCCGCGCCTTCGGCCGCAGTGGTGCCCGCCGGCAGCACGAGGCATTGATCCACTTTGAGGCACCGGTACTGCGAATACATGGCGCCACCGAGCACCGCCACTGTCTTGCCGGCCAGAGCCTGCGCGGCCGCGGAGGATCCTGCAGCGATCACGACACCCGCGCCCTCGTTGCCGACCGGCATGGACTGACCCACGCGGCCCGCCATGTGCCTCATGAGGTGAGCAGGAATTTCGGCCGTGATTACCGGATTCGCGGCCGTGCCGGTGGCCCTGGCCGTGGCCATATCGGCGGCGCCGAACAGCAGGCCGATGTCGGAGGGATTGATGGGCGCCGCTTCAATGCGCACCACCACCTCATCATCCGTAGGGCTGGGCGTCTCGATCTCGAGCAGCGACAGTTCGAGTTCAGCGCTGGCCTTTACCAGTGAGCGCAGCTGATAGCCACGGTGGGCACTGGTCGCATTCATGGGTGGCCGTTTCGATAGCGGACCACGACATCGGGAAAGTCGGAAAACAGGCCGTCGACCTTCACCCGCTTGAAGAGCGCGTCCAGCACGGCCGCACCACCCGGTGCATTGGGCGGCAGACTGTCGATCCGTAAGGTGTAGGGATGGATCAGCAGGCCGTGCGCTTTCGCCAATGCTCCCAGGGGTTTGATCCGCACCTTGCCGCCGGCCGTGGGCCATTCGACCAACTGGGTAATCTCGGGCCCAATGCCATCGGCGTAGCTGGCCACTTCGGCGATGCCGCGCTCAGTCATCATCGCCTCATAGTCAGCGGACGATTCGTGCCAGGAATTCTCGCCGATCAGTTGTATCAGCTTCAGCTCGCTTTTCAGCTGGGTGCGCACGCGCTTGAGCTCGTCGGCATCAAAACACTGAAAGAACACCTTGTCGCTACGCTTGCTGTACCCGTGACTGCGCAATGAATCGAGCACGATGCGGGTAATATCCTTGCCCTGCTGACGATGCCAGGCCGGATATTTGACCTCGGTGTACAGGCCGACATTTCGTCCCGTGCTCCGGTTGATTCCCTGCACAAAGTCGATTTCTTCGGACAGGGTAACGATTGCGGAGCCCGGCGTCGCGGCCGGAAAGCGGCCCGGAAACACCATACTGTGATCGGCGTTGTCGCGCTCGTGGCGCCGCAGCGTCTTGAGCTCCGCGATGGTGAAGTCAATGGCGTAGTAATGTCCGTCGGCGCGCGCCCGTCCCGGAAAATGCGCGGCGATATCGCTGATATCTTCCAGGGTAATGTCGTGCGTAACAATCGGAACATCGTCCTTGGTGAGCACCACGTCCTGCTCGACGTAGTCGGCCCCCATGCCGATAGCCAGTGCTTTGGCCTCGAGCGTGTGTTCCGGCAGGTATCCGGATGCGCCGCGGTGAGCGATGACGATGACCCCGGAAGCCTGGGCAATACCGCAAATGAGCGTCAACAGCATTCCCCATTTCATGGCATGAGACTTCATTGCACGATCGTCCTGTATCTACTGCGTCGAAGCGGACGAACTCTCGGCCCGATGCCCCAGGGTCAGCGCACTGAAAAACATCGCCAGCACGCAGCACAGGCACATCGTCACGATGACGCCATGCCAGCCCCAGTGATCGGCGATCCAGCCCACACCACTACCCGCCAGGGCCGAACCAAACACATAGCCGAAGAACCCCGTGAAGCCCGCGGCCGTGCCGGCGGCCTTTTTCGGCACCATGTCGAGAGCCTGCAGACCGATCAGCATGATCGGACCGTAGACAAAGAAGCCGATGGTGATGAGTGCGGCAATGTCGATCCACAGCGGCCCGTTGCGGTTCAACCCATAAACCACCAGCCCAAGCAGTGTTGGGATCATGAAGAGTATCGTCGCCGGCGCGCGGCGCGACTTGAACACTTTGTCCGACAGCCAGCCGCACAACAGCGTACCCGGCACTGCCGACCATTCAAACAGCGCCCACGCGGTGCTGGACTGCTGGAAGCTGAAGTGCTTGGCAGTCTGCAGGTAGGTCGGGATCCAGTCGACCACGCCGTAGCGGACAAAATAGACAAAAGCATTGGCACACGCAATCGCCCACAGCAGGCGGTTGCTGAACACATGTTCCATGAAGATTTCGCGAAAGCTGAAGGTGCGTTCATGGCTGGCACTGTAGTTCGGCGGGTAGTCGTTCTTGTAGGCTTCCACCGGCGGCAAACCGCAGCTTTGCGGTGTGTCCCTGATCAGCAGAAAGGCAATCACCGCGACCACGGTCGCCACCATCGCGTTGAAGTAGAACTTCGCGCCCCAGTCGTGAAATACCATTACCCCGACAAACGCGATGGTCGCGACCAGCGCACCGCCGACATTGTGGGCAACATTCCACATTGAAACCGCACGCCCGCGTTCCCTGGTGCTGAACCAATGCACCATGGTCTTGCCGCAAGGCGCCCAGCCCATGCCATTGCACCAGCCGTTGAGCGTCTGCAGCACGATCATGGCTGTCAATGACAGGTACACCGCTTTGAAGTAGCCGAACACGAACAGGATTGCGCACGACAGCAACAGCCCGAGCGGCAGGAAATAGCGCGGATTGCTGCGATCCGACACGCTGCCCATCAGGAACTTGGAAAATCCATAGGCGATGGACAGCCCCGTCATGGCGGTGCCGAGCTGCGCTTTTGAGTACTGCGGATAGTCGTGAAGAATATCCGGCATGGCCAGCGAGAAATTCTTGCGCACCAGGTAATACGCGGCGTAACCGATGAATATGCCGATGAATACCTGTATCCGCAGGCGCCGGTATTCCGGATCAATGCGCTCTGCAGGCAGCGGCACTGCGTCGGGCGCGGGTCTGAGGAAGGCGAACATAGGTTGCAGCCATGCTGGCAGAGACGGCGGCGGCACGTCAATGGCCGCGTCAGCAGTGGCTGCGACGAGCAATTCGCGATCCTGCTATCCGGCAGGCCGGGCACCCCGGCGCAGCCTAGGGATAATTCACCACCAACTGCAGCCACAGCTTGCGCGTATCGCGCGGATCGCTGGCAAGTCCGCTGCTGTCGTAGCTTGCCGCCTTGAGCAGCAATTCGGTATGTGGTGACAACTTACGGGCCAGCGATACGTCCCACTCGCTGCCATACCGCCGTTGCACCGCTGACGCCCGAAAATCATGCCAGGCGAGCTGGCTATCGACACCCCAGTAATGGGCGGTCGCGGCAATGTAGCTGTCGCGAATACCCTGCGGCGGCGTTGTCAGAAATTTGTCGGCCCACCCCTGAAAGGCGTGCAGCGTCGCCAGCGGAGTCTGAAATCGGTGCCCGTTGCGGGTGGCGTCGCCACCCAGATCTTCCTCGCCGACGCGTATCGAAAAGCCCTCGCGCGCGAGTCCCAGCTCCAGCTGGTAGTAGTCAGCGTGGTAAGGCGTCGGGTTGTCGCCATAGTCTCGCTGCTGCACGTAAGAGGCAGACCAGGGCAGCTTCCAGTCACTGCTGATGGCGTAGCTGCCGGTCCAGAGTAGCCCCAGGTTCTCATGGCTGAGCGCTGGCGTGGTTCGAATGTCCAGCCAATGTCCAAAAACGGCCACCTTGCCGGCCGCTTTCAGGTCTAGCGCGGCATGGAGTAAGTTGCCCCGCAGGCGCAGGTCCGGAGGGGGTGTGCCCGCATCCGGTCCAAACACGCGATTGACGTTATCCAGGTAGGCATAGGTGATGGTGACGGACGGGATGGCTCGCAGCCGCCAGAGAGCAGCGTCGAAGGTTTGCTCATTCTGCCGCCACGCGACACCACCGATAAAGCGCTGGTTGTCCAGAACAATGCGCTGGCGCCCCAGAATGAAGTCGTCCTTGGCATAGGAAAGCCTGAGCGCGGCCTGGTTCAGATCGGTAGCGGGCGGGTCCGAGACAATCGGACGATCGGTTTTCCCATTGCGGGTGCTGTTGTAGCTCTCAGCCGCCCACACGCCCAGCTGGTCGACTTCCAGAAGCAGGCTGGCGTGCTGCCACTTGAGCGTCTCGTAGCCGAAACGCAGACGAAAGGTGGGCGCCGAGGCGTCGCGCGCCAGCGCATCATCGTGCACGTCTTCATATCGCAGCCGCAGGTTCCACTGCGGCTTGCCGCCAACCAATGCATCAGACAGGCTGGCATCGGCGCCCAGACACGGCAGCGCGATGAGCAGCAGCGCTGCAGCGGCGGTGCTGAACCGGACAACCGCCCCCTCCCCTCGAGCCTTTTGGTGCTGGTACATTTACGGCTCCTGCATTGCGCCGCGAATGGCGGCGATGAACTGTGGATCGGGGGTCAGACTCAGATTCTCATTGCGCGCAATCTCCCGACCGTCCCGGTCGAGCAGTATCAGCGCGCTGGTGTGATTGAATTCACCTGTCTCAAGCTGTCGATAACGGACATTGAGTACCGCCGCGAGCTGTCGAACCGTCTTCTCATCCGTTCGCGCCAGCGTCCAGTGCGCCAGGTCGAGCCGGTGCTCACGCGCCACGCGTGCCAGCACAGCTGGCGTATCTCTTGCCGGATCAAGGCTGACCAGCAGCACGCGCAGCCGACTGCGCTGTCCGGGCTCCAGGGCACGGGTAATGGCGACGCTGCTGTCAATCAGCAGTGGACACACCGACTGGCAGCTGCCATAGAACATGCCGATCAACTGCGCCGTGCCGCGGCGCGCACTGAGATGAAAGGTTTTCGATGACTGGTCGGTAAAGAGCCCCGGCAGCTGCAGCACCGACTCGCCTGGCAGTGGCGCCGCTGCCGGCGCGGATGAATCAGCCCATGCCGGTGCGGCGCTGAGCAGCAGCGAAATACAGAACACCAGCGTGGTGCTTTTCACTGCAGGCTCCGTGCGCAGCGAAAGCCGAGGCTGCTGGTGCTATTGACGCCCCGTAAGGACGACAGCAGCGCCACGCGCATCATGACCGGGTAGTTCTCACGATCGTCGACCGATAGCGCACCGGCACCGCAGAACTTGACCCGGTCGGTATCGGACTGACTGCGATTGTCGCCCGACACCAGCATGGCGGCGTAGTCCTCGGTCCACTCCCAGATCAGACCGTGCAGGTCCTGCACACCATAGTAGTTGGCAGCGCTCTGACCTACTTCGGACAGCCGCGCGTCCGCGCTGTGCGCGTACCAGCCAAGAATCCGCTCGCGCCAGGCAGCGTCCTGGCGCGCATCAGCTCGTGTCTCATCGGCGGCAGCCACATACTCCCACTCACTCCAGCCTGGCAGTCGCGCCCGCTCTGATTCGCAGTAGGCTGCGGCCGCAAACCAGCTTACCTGCGTCACCGGTTGCCGCGGCGACACCGCCGCACCGAGCTGCGTGGCCGCCTGCCAGTGACTAAGATAGTTGTCAGGTTCCGCAAACAGTGCAGGCACCCGTCCGCGCTGCCACTGCGGGTGTCGCTTCACAAACACCAGGAATTCGCCGTTCGTGACCGGCAGCCGCATCAGCTCAAAGGCCGCTACGCGACGATTGCCTTTGACATCCTCATACTTCAGAACCGAGCGATACTCGCCAGCCGGAATGCGCTGGTAGCCGCCACCAGCGTCGGCAACGACGGCTAACAGACTCATTGCCATAAGCAGCAAGCGCATGACTCAGTTTGCTGCGCCCTTCGGCCGCGCCGTGCTGCGACGAACCGTGGCAACCTGATCCGCGCTGACCTTGCCACCAGGATTGCCCCAGCTGGCGAGCACATAGGTGAGGATATGCGCGATCTCGTCATCGTTGAGCTGGCTCATCGGCGGCATCACCGAGTTGAAATCCTTGCCATTGACGGTTATCGCTCCGGAACGACCGTTCAGGACAATGCCGATGGCCCGATTGATATCGGCTGCGAGGAAATCTGACTTGGCAAGCGGTGGGAACACCGCTGGCATTCCCTCGCCGTTGGCCTGATGGCATACCGAGCAGGTGCCGTTGAACAGCGCGCCACCGGCCTGGACCTGCTGCTGCAAAGTCAGTGCACCGCTGGCGCTCGCCGATGCTGCGGCGGCCACCGGTGCGGCGCTGACCGCTTTGTCGCCGAGGTAAACGCTGTCCACTTCCTTGCCGGAGTAGACCAGCTTGTTGTCCGGGCCTTCGGTCTTGATCATGCCCAACGCGCCCTTGTTGAAAGCGCGAAACAGTGCGTGGTCAACGATGATGCTGGTGCCCGGAACTTCGGTATGAAATTCCACAACTGCTGATCCGCCCGCTGGCACGATGGTGGTCTGAACATTCTCCTGGTAATGACTGCCGCCTTCCGTGTACACGCGGTCGAAAATCTCGCCGATGACATGAAAATTCGAGGTCAGGTTCGGGCCGCCATTGCCGACGAACAGTCGCAGCGTTTCACCAACCTTGGCCGGCAATGCATTGTCGCCCAGCAGGGCGCCTTCCGAGCCATTGAACAGCACATAGGTGGCGTTCTCGTCGATCGCTTTCTGCATGTCGAACGGCTGCACACCTTTTTCGCGATATTTGCCGACCGTGTAGAAGTCGCCCTGCATGACGTAGTACTCGCGATCGACCTTCGACAGCCCCTGTGGCGGTTCCACGAGAATCAGTCCGTACATGCCGTTAGCCACGTGCATACCCACCGGGGCGGTAGCGCAGTGATAGACATACAGTCCGGCGTTGAGCGCCTTGAACGTGAACTGCGACTGATGGCCTGGCGCCGTGAAACTCGAGGCCGCACCGCCGCCAGGCCCGGTGACCGCATGCAGATCGATGTTATGCGGCATTTTCGAATCGGGATGGTTCTTGAGGTGGAATTCCACCGTGTCGCCCTGACGGACACGAATGAAGCTGCCGGGCACGGTGCCACCGAAAGTCCAGAAAGTGTATTTGACGCCCTCGGAGATCTGCTTCTCGACCTCACGCACCTCGAGCTCGACAATAACTTTGGCGGGCACCGCGCGATTGGTCGGCGGCGGCACATGCGGCGGGCTGGTGAGTATCGCCTGCACCGGTTCACCTTGTGGTGGGCCGAAGTCCCCGGCTGCGGAACCACCCGTATCAACACGGGCCGCCGCATTGATAGTGTTTTGCGACTGCGCCGGGCCAACCGCCAGCAGCAATCCGGCAGCCATCAACAGCGAATAAAATGCAGTGTTTTTCATGATTTCCCCGCAAACCAGTGCAATTAGTCAACAGCAGTAGACTACGCGCCAGAGGCACGGCGCGCCTTGATCTGGATCAAAGCAGTTGGCTGTCGGTTCAGGTGAACAGAGCGCGCAGCACGCCCAGTGGATCGTGCGTCCGCGCCACACTGATGACAAACAGGTACACCAGCACGGCTGCCGCGAAGCACCCAGCTCGCACCCGGTAAGTTCTGCCACGCCGCAGTGCGAATACACCAAGCACCACATAGACCACGATCAGCAGCAGCTTGGCGGTGAGCCAGTTCTGTTGAATGGGATATTGATGCAGCAGGGTCATGAGCAGCAGCGCCGCGCCAAGCAAGGCGGTGTCGATGGCATATGAGAGCCAGCGCAGCATCACGTGATTGCTGTGCGCCGAGCCTGCCAGCATCAACAGGCCACGCAGGCAGAACAGGCTGCCCGAGATCAGCACGCAACTGATGTGGAACAGCCTGATCTGCGGATAGAACTCCAGCATGCGTGGCTAAGACAGGCCAATGCAGGGCATGGCGTTAGCGGCTTATCAGGAGTGCAGCACGTTGCGCGCCAGGGCCCGCACCGCGGCCGGTTCAACGAATTTCACATCACGGCCCACTACGCTGATCAGGCCCTGGTCCTGAAACCGGCGCAGCACGCGACTGATGGTTTCCGCAGCCAGCCGCAGATAATTGGCGATATCTGCGCGCGGCATCGACAGCCGGAATGCCGTCGCGGAAAAGCCGCGCGCCGCATAACGATCGGCGATCGCGACCAGGAACGCCGCCACGCGCTCATCCGCGGTGAAATCACCAGAGAGCATTGACGCCGCGCCAATATCCTTGCTGAGCATCCGGAACAGCTGTTGCTGTATTCCCGGTATCTGGGTCGCGAGGGTGGCGAGGGCCGGGAACGAAAAGCGGCACAGAAAAACCGTATCCAGTGCAATCGCGTCGCAGGGATAGCGCTCCGGATGAATGGCGTTGAGCCCCACCATCTCTCCCGGGAGGTAGAAACCCAGGACCTGCTCGCGGCCCAGGCTGTCGATCAAGCGTGTTTTTACCGTGCCACCGCGCACCGCAAAGATGGCGCTGAAGGCTTGCTGGGCGCTAAAGAGGTGCTCACCCTCCCGGAACGGGCCCACATGCTCAACCAGACAATGCAACGCCTGCAACGTCGGCTTGCTATGGCCGCTGGGCATGCAGACCGCGCCAAAGGCGCAGGTGGAACAGAACTTGATGTCGCTACCGTCGTCAGCAAACGGTACCCGGGAATTTGCGGCTTTTGGCACGCAGTGATGATACGCAAAACCCAGCGGAGTTGGTGGCTGTTACGGCGCCGGGTCGTCCCAATGACAGCCAACGATGGGCAGCCGCCCGGCGTCTAGTGCACTGCTGTAGGTTTGCAGATCTGCTGCGTTCGCGCTCTGGCAACCACCAAAGTGACTGACGGCGCCCAGTCCCAGGCCCAGCACATCACAATCCGCTGGCACCACGGTCACTGGCGGGTTACCGCATTGCTCAGCCGGCGCCATCACCGTGCGCGCCAGCGCGAAATGCTGCTCAAGAGACTGCAGCAGATCCGCATGTTGCGTGGCATCCAGCTGCGCGAGGCCGTCGCCTTCAAGGGTGAAGTGTACGATCTGGCGGTCGCGCGCCAGCAACGGCGCAAAGATCTCCATTTCACGATATAAACGCTGCAGCAACGCATCGCTGCCGCGCGCGCCGAGGCACACGCGCAGCACTATATTGCGTGGAATGGGATCCTGATTGCTGTCCCGGATCGCGCGGCGCAGGCTCGCCTCGCCAGTTTCGGCAGCCACGTCACTCATGTTCGTACCTGCATCGCTGCAAGCTAATGCAATGCTACGGACGGCGCATTGACGCGGATCAAGCGGCAGGCCGGTTCGCAGGCAGACGGATCATTGACCACGGAATGGCGAGGCCTCAAGCTGATATGACAATTATGCAGGTCACCCACACATCTGAATGCACCGACCGGAAGGTGCGCTGGCAGACCCCAGGCTTTCAGCCAAAAATAGCGCTGGCGGCAGCGCTGCTGCTGGCTGCCTCGATGAATCTTGCCGGCGCAGCCGAGGGTCGTTCATTGACTCTCTACAGCGCGTATCGGGATGGTGGTTCTTTCCAGAACCAGACGACCGGCAAGTCGGCCAGCATCGGAAGTTCAGCAGCCTATTCCGCCAGTCTTGAATTTCCCCTGGATGCAAGCCGCCAGTTCCAGGTGCTCTATTCGTACCAGAAATCATCGCTGGGCCTGGAGTCACCGCTAAGCGGTGCGACGCCAGCCAACGGCGGATTCCCACTCCAGATCATGTATCTGCAACTGGGTGGCACCAGTTTTTTGACCGGTGAAATCGGCCACGGCACCTATCTGGTGGGCGGACTCGGCGCAGCGCTGTTCGATCCGACCGCAGCTGGCTACGACAGCGAGCTGCGCTTTGCGGCGAATCTCGGACTGGGCTATCAGCAACCGCTCGGCAAACACCTGGCGTTACGATTTGAGGCGCGCGGCTACTTCAGCTTGATCAACAGCAGCGGTGGCCTGTTCTGCAATGGCGGTTGCACGCTTGCCATCGCCGGCGATGCCGTCGCTCAGGGCGAGCTGTCCATCGGGCTTGCATTTAGTCTTTAAATGCACCGACGGGCTGTGGCTTCAATTGCTGAACGATACCCGCAGATGAAAACGCGCGTCATGAGTGCGGAAGTGCTCACTGAACCATGACGACAGGTCGGCAACGAACAGCGCCTGGTTGAAGTCAGCGCCGTGATCGACGCTGTCCATGATGTCGCGGATAACTTCCAGCAGGCGCTCGTGATCGCGCTTGTGTTCGTGGCGCTGATCGTACTGGAGCTGCTCCATCAGCCGCTCCTCCAGGGCGAAGTGCGCGTTGGTGCGCGCGTTGATTTCGCCCAGGGCTGCCTGGATCTCGCGCCGTCCGGCCGCGACGTCGGCGCAGCTGGCCAGCGTCGCATTGATCAGGTCAATCAGCGCGCGGTGCTCATGATCCACCTCGGCAATGCCGGTGGAGAATTCCGGACGCCATTCAATGCTGTTCATGGACTGACCCTTGTCACCGGATTTCAAAGCCCTGTTGCGGATCAAACTCAATGACCAGATTCCGGCCAGCTCTGAGCTCCACCGCCCGCCTGGTCTCGTAATCGAAGCCGGCGTGGCGGCCCGTGTCACGCAATCGCACGTGCAGCTGCCGTACACCGGCGGGTACGCGAAATCGCCGGTACACGCTGGAGACGCCATCCTTCCACAGCCCGGCAGGCTGGCGCAGTCCACCATAGACCAGCCGGCCGTCGAGCTCCAGTTCGACGTACACCGGCCAGCGGCCGCGCGGACAGTTGATCGGGCGCTGCATGTTGGGCTGTCGCAGTGCGCGCTCGGCAGCGCTGAGCGGACGGCACTCCTGCAGACGCTGGGCCGCGTGCGTGAAGCTCAGGGTAATTACCGCTTCCTGCGCGCCGAGCAGGCGGATCGACGGTGCGCTCGACAGCCCCGCGATCAGGCCCGCGACCACCAGCAGCACCAGGGCTTGCGTCGCATAGCGAAGTAGCCGTGGCATGCGGGTAGCCCGCGCCTGCCAGGCATTGCGCCTGGCCACGACGCTGCCACGCTGCAGCGCGGGAAGCACGGCAAGTGCATCGCAGAACTGCCGCAGGGCGGTGGCGTGCACGGCCGGCAAGGTGGCGCCGGCCCAGGAGAATGCCACCCGCTCGCGCGGTACGCGCTCGCGCAGGTGTGGGTCGCGGACCCCGGCAATGCGCAGTTGCGTCCAGCGGATTCCCAGCCGGTTGTAACAGTCCCCCTGCCTGCAGCCCGCGAGCAACACACCCGCGGCCAATTGGTCGTTCACGATGAAGTCGATGAATGGCGGCGGCAGCATCCCCAGACAAGGCAGGTCGAAGACCGCTACCCGATCCGCGGCCGATACCCGCAGCGGTGCGCTGTGCGTGCAGCGAAACGCGATCACGCGCAGCGGCCCGCCAGCCTGGCAGGCCCGCTCAATCTCATCGCGGAGCCGCTCTACCGTCAGTTCAGGAAGTTCGATTCCGGACACTAGCGCACTCGCGCGCCGAAACGGGGTTGCTGTCGGACAGGAGCCGACGCAGATGCCGCAGCTCACGCACAGATCCGGGTCGACGAGCGCTTCCTCTTTGTAGGGAGAACCATCGGTGCGCGCTCGCATGGTGATCGCGCTGAACGGGCAATCCGCGAAGCAGCGCGCGCAGCCATTGCAGTTGTCAAGGTTCACTACCGCGACCGGCGCAGGCCGCAGCCGCGGCAGCCACGGCAGCAGCGCCAGCAGCAGCAGGACCAGCGCCACGACTATCCACAACGTGCCGGCGCCGAGCCTGTCGATCAGCGGATATGGGGCCAGGTAAAACCAGTCAAGGCCGACATGGGTGGCGAGCTGATCGAGGTCGGCGGGCGGCTGGCTCACGGCCGGCGCCAGCAACGACAGCGCGACAAACCCGCCGAGTATCGCGTAGCTGAGCCGGCGCGGTGGATTGATCCTGGCGTGGTTGTAGCGCTGGATGTGTATCCACATTGCCAGCAGCATCAGCAGCGGCACGGCAATGTGCACATAGACCATGAGCGTGAAGAAGCGGCCGCTGAGACTGGCATTGTCGAGAAAATTGCGGGCGATCGGCTCGGCGAATATTGGCAGGGCATCGAGCCACTGGGTGGTCGTCAGCGCGACGTACTGCGCGAGCCGATCCCACACCATCCAGTACCCGGTAATGCCACACAGGTACAGGAACATGATCGAGGGCAAGCCGGTGAACCAGGCGAACCAGCGTTTGCCGCGCATCCGATCCAGGCCAAACTCGCGCAGCAGGTGCGTGAAGGCGACCAGCACCAGCGCATCCGAGGCGTAGCGGTGGAAGCTGCGCATGATGCCACCCGCCCACCATTGCCCGTGGGTGATCGCCTCGGTCGACTGGTAGGCCTGCACCACACCGGTGTCGAAGAAGATGTACAGGTAGATGCCGCTGACCACGACAATCCAGTACAGGAACCAACCCAGCGCGCCCAGTTGGCAGAGCGGATTAAACTCCCGACCGAAGAGTGAATCGAAGGCGGATTCGACTGCCTCGAAAGCCGCACGGACCCTGCGTTTAAGCCAATTCATGCTGGGCTAGGAAACGGAACCTGACGATCGCGTCTGCTTCCAGGCCCGCACGATAAAGATGGCAATGGCAAGGGTGCAGCTGAGGCCAATGACTATCTCGAGGATCAGTGAATAGTCGAAG
>Ga0315272_10001037_pt1 | contig 14009 bp, 11 predicted proteins | sample C3_middle_MG_FD_203918 | JGI IMG/M metagenome (GOLD analysis project Ga0315272, IMG submission 203918) | Sediment microbial communities from Yellowstone Lake, YNP, Wyoming, USA - C3_middle | ecosystem: Environmental > Aquatic > Freshwater > Lake > Sediment | place: USA: Wyoming | collected...
GAACACGAGGTGCGCGCCGCACCGACTTTCGGAATCGCGTTGGTGACTGGCGCTGGTCTCGGATTTCTGTCCGGTCTGACTGGCGTGGGCGGGGGAATATTCTTGAGCCCGCTGTTGCTCCTGCTGCGCTGGACGAACATGCGTACCACCGCGGCGGTATCAGCGGCGTTCATTCTGGTGAACTCCATCGCTGGTCTTGCCGGACATGCGACCGTCGCCGTTGCCTGGCCGGCGCAACTGCCGGCGCTCATGCTCGCGGCATTGGCCGGTGCGCTGATCGGATCGGAACTTGCGGTGCGTCGACTGGCTCCGGTCACGCTGCGACGCGTGTTGGGGGTGGTGCTGGTGATTGCCGGCGCCAAGTTGCTGTTGTCCGCCTGAGCCGGTATCAGTAAAGGATCAATCCACTTTACTTTTTTTGACTCGTAACGAACCTTCTCAGCCGGTTCCGATTGCTGGCGCGGCGCCCGGCATATCGAGTTCGCCTTCGTACGGTTCGGCGAAGCCGCACTCCTTCACCGGGCAAACCTTCTCGGTGCCGCGCCGCTTGGTGGTCTTGATAGTCAGAATCGGCCAGCCGCACTTCGGACAGGGCTCGTTAAGCGGCAGGTTCCAAACCGCGTACTTGCAATCCGGGTAGCGCGCGCACGAGTAGAATATTTTCCCGTAACGCGACTTGCGCTTGAGCATGTTCGCCTGCTTGCACTCCGGGCACAGCACACCGGTATCGGCCGGCTTCTCGAGCGGCTCCATGTGCTTGCAGTTCGGGTAATTGCTGCAACCGATGAACTTGCCGTAGCGGCCGCGTTTGATAACCAGTTTCGATTCGCACTTCGGACAGACGCGATCCTCGACATACTGCGGCTCGTTGGAAGCGCCAGCCTCCTCGTCCACATTGCGCGTGTAATCGCATTCCGGGTAACCGGTGCAGCCGATGAAGTAACCATTGCGGCCGAGGCGCTTGGATAATGGCTTCTGGCACTTCGGACACTTTTCTTCGAGGATTTCAGTGCCGGGGCGGTCGGCGGTCTCTTTCTCGTCGACCTGCACCTTGAACTCGCCCCAGAACTCCTGCAGCAGCGGCCGCCACTCTTTCTCGCCACGCGACACGGCGTCGAGATCGTCTTCCATGCGCGCGGTAAATTCGTAGTCCACGTATTTGAAAAAATGCTCGGACAGGAACTTGTTCACCACCCGGCCAACATCGGTCGGCTGGAAGCGGCGCTTGTCGAGCGTGACGTACTCACGCGATTCGAGTGTCGAGATGATCGACGCATAGGTGGACGGGCGGCCGATGCCATAAGCTTCGAGCGCCTTTACCAGCGAGGCTTCCGTGAAGCGCGGCGGCGGCTCGGTGAAGTGCTGTTCCTTGCGAATCACGCGCAGGTCCACGTATTCGCCCTTGAGCATGAGCGGCAGGAGTGCCTCGTCTTCCTCGCCTTCTTTCTTTTCGTCCGTGCCTTCCTGGTAAACCGCCATGAATCCCGGCTTCACCAGGTGCGAGCCATTGGCACGTGACACGTTGCCACTGCCGGCCTCGAGATCCACTGCCACGGTATCCAGCACCGCGTGCACCATCTGGCAGGCGACCGTGCGCTTCCAGATGAGTTCATACAATTTGTATTGTTCCGGGGTCAGACGTTCCTTGATCTGCTCGGGGATGCGTTCGGCCGAGGTCGGGCGTATCGCCTCATGCGCTTCCTGCGCATTCTTGGATTTGGTCTTGTAGACGTGCGGTGTTTCCGGCAGGTTGTCGTCACCGTAGCGCTTGGCGATGAGCGCGCGAATTTCCTCGATCGCTTCCTTCGCCAGGTTCACCGAATCGGTACGCATGTAGCTGATGAGACCGACGGTCTCGCCACCGATATCGACACCTTCATACAACTGCTGCGCCGTGCGCATGGTACGTTGCGCGGTGAAACCGAGTTTGCGCGACGCCTCCTGTTGCAGGGTCGAGGTGGTGAACGGCGGCGACGGATTGCGCTTGCGCTGCTTCTTCTCGACCGCCGTGACCAGATAGCGGCCTTGCGCCTGTTTGAGCAATTCGGCCTCGACCTCGGCGGCGCGGTTCTCGTCGCCGATCGCGAACTGATCGAGTTTCTCGCCCTGGAACTGGCTGAGCTTGGCGCTGAAATTCTGGCCCTTAGTACTGAGATCAGATTCGATGGTCCAGTATTCGCGCGCCTGGAAACGTTCGATTTCCTGTTCGCGCTCGACGATCAGCCGCAGCGCCGGACTCTGCACACGCCCGGCTGACAGCCCGCGCCGCACCTTCTTCCACAGCAATGGCGACAGATTGAAACCCACCAGGTAATCGAGTGCGCGCCGTGCCTGCTGCGCGTTCACCAGATTGGTCGACAGCTCACGTGGCTCCTGAATGGCGCGCTGGATGGCGGTCTTGGTGATTTCGTAAAACTCGACACGGTGCACCGGCTTGTCCTTGAGCACGCCCTCTTCCTTGAGGATCTCATACAGGTGCCAGGAGATCGCTTCGCCTTCGCGATCCGGGTCAGTCGCGAGGTACAGAGCGTCGGCTTTTTTCATCGCCTTGACGATGGCGTCGACGTGTTTCTTGTTCTTCTCGATAAGTACGTACTTCATGGCGAAGTCGTGCTCGGGGTCGACCGCGCCCTTCTTCGGCAGCAGATCGCGCACATGCCCATAGGACGCGAGCGCGCTGAACTCCTTGCCCAGGTATTTGGACATGGTCTTCGCCTTGGCCGGCGACTCGACAATGATCAGGTTTTTCGCCATCGGTTAAAGAAAGCAGACCTGCATAAAAATAGTCATATTAGGGAACCAGTTCACCTTCGCAGCAAACGCTCACCTGCATCAGAATAGTAGATAAGTGGGATCGTGGGGCGTGATTGTGTGCGACAAGCGGTGTGGCTTGTCAAGCCGGCAGGAAAAACAACAGCAAAATCAGTGCAGGTGCTCCTGCACGCCGTCGAACACCAGGTCTTCCATCCAGGCGTAGGCCTGCTCCTGGCCGGGCTGGTTGAACAGCACCATGAGGATCACCCACTTTAGCTGTTCGCTGTCGATTTCATCGGTATCGAGCGCCATCACGCGGTCGATGACCAACTCGCGGGTATGCGAATCGAGCACACCACTGCGCGCCAGAAACAGGATAAACCCGCGCGCCTCGATATTGATTTTCTGCTGCTCCTGCGCGGAGAACACGCGCATGGACTGCGGGCGTCCACCCATGGGCAATACGCCGCGGTCGCGCAGTGAGGCCAGACCCTCGAGCCAGTCGAAGGCTTTGTTGACTTCGCTGCGGGGGAAACCAGCCTGCGCCAGCTCGACGGCCAGCGCTTCCTGATCGGGGCTGAATTCGGGACCATCGTCCATGTAGTTCTCGAACAGGTACATCAACACATCCAGCACGTTTTCTTTCATCATTCTCTCGTTCACCCCTTCGCGCGTGCCGTGTTGTCCCATCCACACTTCGCGCTGCACAGGGCCGTCAGGACGTTCGCTGGTACCTCCCGCCCGGACGGGCTTCGATCAGCCCGCGCAATTCCATGAGCAACAGCATGGAGGAAACCCTACCCGGCGTCAATCCGCTGCGCACGATGAGTGTGTCCAGTTCGACTGGATCATGACCAATAAGTTCGAGGAATTCCTGTTGCGCGGGGTCCAGCGTAACGCCGAGCACGGGTCCGGCAGCGGCGCGCGGCGCGGCGGCGAGAAATCCGGCGAGCGCACCGAGTTCCTCGATGACGTCCTGCGCAGTCTCCACCAGCTTCGCACCCTGACGGATGAGCGCATGACAGCCGCGCGCGAGTGGCGAGTGGATGGAGCCCGGTATCGCGAACACCTCGCGTCCTTGCTCGGCGGCGAGACGTGCCGTAATCAGCGAGCCGCTGCGCAACGCCGCCTCCACCACCAGCACGCCGAGCGACAGGCCACTGATCAGCCGGTTGCGGCGCGGAAAGTGTTCGCGCCGTGGTGGTGTGCCGAGCGCGAACTCCGATACCAGTGCACCCTGGGTGGCAATGCGGTGTGCCAGCTCACGGTTCGCGGATGGATAGACCCGATCCAACCCGGTGGCCGCGACGGCGATGGTTTGGCCGCCGGCATCGAGTGCTGCTTCGTGTGCACAGGCGTCGATACCGAGCGCCAATCCGCTCGTCACGACGAGCCCGGCACGCGTCAACTGCCCGCTGAAGGCGCGCGCATTGTCGCAACCGCCGTGCGAGGGGTTGCGTGAGCCGACCACCGCCAGTTGCGGGGCACTGAGCAGCGCTGCGTCGCCGCGCACAAACAGCAATGACGGCGGACCGGGAATCTCGTGCAACAGCGGTGGATAGGCCGGATCGGTAAAAACGACCAGATGGTTGGAGGGGTCGTCGAGCCAGATGCGCTCGGCCTCAAATTGCGCGGCATCCGGTCCGGTGAGAATGGCTTCGACCGGAGTTTGGTCGCCATCGAAGCACGGTAGAAGATCGGAGCGCGCTGCGGCATAAATCGCCTCGACACTTCCGAACTGCTCAAGCAAACGCCGCAGGCTGGCACCCCCGCCGGTGAGGCGATGCAAGTGCAACCACGAAATGGCGTCCTCAAACCGCATGTCCATGCTTCACTCGGTAAGACTCGGCATCCCTGCCGCGCTGCGAATCAGGGCGTGCGTACGACGTCGTTAAGATGAATCGGCTGGGTGGCGTCCATGATCATGGCGTAGCTGACCTTGTCAAACACCCGGAACACCATGAGCAGACCCGTCTCTTCGTCCGGGATCTTGTACAGTCGGTGCGTCACGGGATCCCTGCTCTCGCCCACGTGGCGCAAGATACGCAGCACATACCCTTCCTGCATGCCTTCGCGCTTGCCAAGGCTGATGGCGACGACGGCGGTCGGCCCGAACTCGCGCAGTGCTTTTGTGCCGCCGACAATGTAGCCCTTGACGTTATTATCCGGTGCACGTGGATAGTAATAGGGGAGCGCCACTTTCTCCGGCGCCACCATCAGGCGATCCGTCGGCAAAATCTCCTGTTTAATGCTCGTGATCACGAACTTGGAAGGGTCGCCATGTGTCAGCACCTTGGCATCGCCCAGATGCACGGCTGGATAGCCGAGGACTTCACCCGTTTCCGGATTTTTAAGCACTCCAGCGGGGCGGAAAACCTGGTAAAACTCGGCGCCATTGTTCTGCTTCAGACCGCGCGCATAAAACTCGCTGCCATCGCCGATCGAATCGCCGAGCGCCACCCGACCCTGGAGTCCGGTGGTGACATAGCCAGCATTGTCCAGTTCGCTTTTCCCCACCACGAGTGGCTCAGTCAGAAACGGGACAATCACATCCGGGCTGATAGTCGGAATGGCTGACGCGATCGATTCGACATGCGCCTTGGGCCGTAGCTTGACCACTTTCATCCCGGTCGGTGTTTCGCCTGCCGGCTCTTCGATGGCGGTCGTGGCGTACGGTTCAACCTCGGCCTGCGGCACGTCGGCGGGGGCGGGGGCGGGGGCTGCGGCTGGCGCCGGCACAAACTTCTCCTCGCGCTGCACACTCAACTGCGGCTTGCCGTCCACATAGGTCAACAAAATGACGTCGCCAGGGTAGATGAGATGTGGATTTTTGATCTGGTCGTTGATCGTCCAGACACTCGCCCAACGCCACGGATCTTTGAGAAAACGTGTGGAGATGTCCCACAGAGTATCGCCCTTCTGCACCACATAACGGTCCGGGTGATTGGCATTGAGCGCCACGGTGTCCGCGTAGGCGGGGGCCGTCAGGGCAAACAGGGCCAGAACGGCCCCAATGGAAAACAGGTTTTTCACGGGCATGGGCATGATTTCCCTGTGGTGTTGGTCGGAGTCTAGTCCACCCCGACTCGCTGCGCAAAGCGCCACGATGCTGAAATTATCTTGTTATTCAGGATGATTTGAATCGATAATAATCCACTTTCAGAGGAATGGAAACGCTTCAGCATTCGCCCCAAGCGAACGAAGCCCTACTTCGTTCATCCTGACCTGAAGTAAAGTACCCGTATGGCGATTCGCACCATTTTGCACTATCCCGACCCACGCCTGCGCCAGGTCGCCCAATCCGTTGCCGCCGTGGATGACGTCATCCGTCGCCTTGTGGACGACATGGCCGAGACCATGTACGCCGCACCCGGCATTGGCCTCGCCGCCGTGCAGATTAACGTAGCGCTGCGCGTGGTGGTGATTGACCTGTCCGAGACCCGTAACGCCCTGCAGGTGTTCGTCAATCCGCAAATCATCGAGCGCGACGGCACGCAGGTGTTTGAGGAAGGCTGCCTGTCGGTGCCCGGCATTTATGATGAGGTCGAACGTGCCCAACACATCCGCGTGCGCGCCCTGGATCGCGACGGCCAGCCGTTTGAGCTTGAGGCCGTCGGCTTGGCGGCCACTTGCATCCAGCACGAGCTCGACCACCTGGACGGCAAGGTGTTCGTAGACTATCTGTCGCGCCTCAAGCAGACCCGTATCCGCAAGAAACTCGAGAAGCAGGAACGCGTAACGATGTGATCGCGGCGGAACGATGGCCAGCGTCGCCGTTCTCGGATCAATAAGGTTCCGTTGCGACTTGAAACGCAACCGCGTCCCGAATTGCGTTAATCTGTATGTATCGTCGTTTCATCATTTTTATGTAAACCCACTACTCGCCCATGAATCTGGTTTTCGCCGGCACGCCGGAGTTCGCCGTCCCCGCACTCAAGGCGCTGCTCGATGCCGGCCACACGATTGTGGCTGTGTACACCCAGCCGGACCGGCCGGCCGGTCGCGGCCGCAAACTCGGCGTGAGCGCGGTGAAAGAATTCGCCGTCGTGAACGACCTGCGTGTGTTCCAGCCAGCAACGCTCAAATCCGAAACCGAAGCCGAGACACTGCGTGCACTCAAGCCAGACGCAATGATCGTAATCGCCTATGGGCTGATTCTGCCCAAGACCATCCTGGCGATACCGAAATATGGTTGTATCAATGTGCACGCCTCGCTGCTGCCACGTTGGCGCGGCGCGGCGCCCATTCAGCGCGCCATCGAGGCCGGCGACGCCAACACCGGCGTCACCATCATGCAGATGGATGCCGGCCTCGACACCGGCGCCATACTGGCCATCGCGCATACACCGATCGGCGCAGACGACAACGCAGCCACACTGCACGACCGGCTCGCGCAATTGGGCGGACAGCTGCTGGTCGACACACTCGCGCAACTCGCACGCGGAACAATCGTTTCGCAGGCGCAGGACAACACGCTCGCCACCTATGCGGCGAAACTCAATAAGGACGAGGCGCGCCTCGACTGGAACGCGGACGCCGACCTGCTGGCGCGCCGCATCCGCGCCTTCAACCCCTGGCCGGTGGCGCACACCTCGCTCGATGGTCAGACCCTGCGTCTGTGGCAAGCGCACGCAGAACACGGGGCACCGGCCATACAGCCGCCCGGCACCGTGCTGGCCGCCAATGCCGATGGCGTACGTGTGCAGTGCGCGACCGGTGTGCTGCGTATCACCCGCCTGCAACTGGAAGGCAGCAAGACACTTGACGCACGTGCCTTCCTGAACGGCCGGCCGTTGCCGCCCGGCACGCGCCTCGGCGCATGAGGCCGGAAAACCGCTCTGGCACTTCCGCCATTCCTGGCGGCCGCACCGCGGCGGCGGCGCGGGCCGCGGCCGCACGTGCCGTGGGTGCAGTCTTGCGCGGTCGTTCGCTGGATGCCGCGCTGGCGGAAATTTTCGCCGCACTCTCCCCAGCACTTGCCAGGGAGCGCGCCCTGATCCAGGAAATGGCCTACGGCGCGCTGCGCTGGTATTTTCAGCTCGTGCCGCTGGTGCGCGGCTACCTGACGAAACCACTCCAGGACGAAGACCTGGAAGCGTTGCTGGTTATCGGTTTTTACCAGCTGCTGTACATGCGCGTCGCGTCGCATGCCGCCGTGCAAGAGACGGTCGAAGCCGCAGCAGTGTTAAATAAAGTTTGGGCAAAAGGCATGACTAATGCCCTGCTGCGCCGCCTGTTGCGTGAGGAAACGGAAATTCGCGCCCGCATCGCCGCTGACGAAATGCTGACACTTGCTCATCCAGCCTGGCTACTGGCGCGCCTGAAAGAAAATTATCCGGATGCGTGGCGCGCCATCGCCGAAGCCAACAATGCGCGCCCGCCCCTCACCCTGCGCGTGCATGGCGGCAAAATCACGTGCGCTGCCTACCGCGACAAGCTCACCCAGGCTGGAATTGTGGCCCAGCCCGTGCCCGACGTGGACAGCGCGCTGACCCTGGAGACGCCCGTGCCAGTCGAAATGCTGCCCGGTTTCCAGGCTGGCGAAGTGTCGGTGCAGGATGCCGCAGCGCAGCTTGCCGCCGTACTGCTCGATGCCCGGCCGGGCGAGCGCGTGCTCGACGCCTGCGCCGCACCCGGTGGCAAGGCCGCGCATATCCTCGAACGCTCGCCGCAGGTCATGCTGGTCGCGCTCGACGTGGATGCACTGCGCCTCGAACGGGTACGCGAAAATTTTGCGCGTCTCGACCTGGCGGGCACGATCATGCAGGGCGATGCGGCTCAGCCGTCGGCCTGGTGGGACGGCCAGCCATTCGATCGCATTTTGCTGGATGCACCGTGCTCAGCCATCGGCGTCCTACGCCGCCATCCGGACATCCGCCTGCACCGCACTCCGACCGATATCGCGCGTCTCGCCGCTACCCAGGCACAACTGTTGGATGCCCTGTGGCCGTTGCTCGCGCCCGGGGGTAAGCTTCTGTATGTGACCTGTTCAATTCTGCCGGAAGAAAATGCCCAGCCACTGGCGGCGTTCCTCGCACGCCACCCGGATGCACGCGCGAACAGCCTGGAACACCCGGCACTCACCCACACGGCACTGCGCGCCGGCGCGGGCTTTCAGATTCTGCCGGGCAGCGCCAACCTGGACGGTTTTTATTATGCACAGCTTGTAAAAAGCCCGGTGGTCCCCTGACATGCGCAACTCGCCGCTCGGCTCCGCGTGGTCTTGGCTGGTTGTCACGATGCTGTTGGCGTTGCTGTTGGCCGTGCACGTGCAGGCCGCCAACTTCAGCGTCAAAACCGCCCAGTCCTATATCAAAGAACGCGTGTTGCATGTCAACGCGCGCCTCGACTTACCGCTGAACGCCGACATCGAGGAGGCCTTGGGCAAGGGCATTCCCATCGATGTGGTGGTCGAAATCAACATGTTCAAACACCGCTGGTGGTGGCAAAACAAACTGATCACCGACCAAACGCTGCGCCGTCGCATTCAGTTCCACGCACTCTCCCGCCAGTACCTGGTCAGCGGACTGCATGAACACGACGCCTCCGAAAGTTTTGGCTCGCTTTCGCAGGCGCTGGTGCACATCGGCACACTGGATGAGTACTTGATGCATCTCACCCCCAAAAAGGACATCAATCCGACTTCACGCTATGTGCTCCAGTTGCGTGCGCACCTCGACATCGAGGCACTGCCGACCCTGATGCGCCCGCTCGCCTACGCCTCACCCGCGTGGCGTCTCAATACCGGATGGACCGAATGGCCGATACAATTCGATCAACCGTGAAACGCTTGCGACAGGGAATGAAGCCTCCTTCACTGATAGCGGGGGCGCGGAGCGCGGAGCCGTCCGTGAAGGAGGCTTCATTCCCTGGACAATCGCAAAAGCGGCTTTTCCGCCTCACGCGCGTGTCGCCGTTGGCGGTGCTGGCGGTGCTGCTGGCCGTGTCGCTCGGCATGATGAGCGCCGCCACCCAGAACTCGGCGGTGTTCGGCGATCTCTACTCGCTGCTGTTGGTGCTCAATATTCTCGGCGTGGTGCTGTTGCTCACGCTGATTCTGCTCAGCGTGCGCAAGCTGGTGCGCCAGTTCCGGGCGCGCGTCATGGGCTCACGCCTGACGCTGCGGCTGTTCGGTCTGTTCGTATTGCTGAGCGTGATTCCGGTGGCAGTGGTGTATCTGTTTTCGATACAGGCCTTCAACCGCGGCATCGACAACTGGTTCGACGTACGCATCGAACAGGCGCTCGACAGCGCCCTGGCGCTCGGACGCACGGCGCTCGACACCACCAAGGAGGACCTCACCCGCAAGGCGCGCGACATTGCCACGGAACTGGATGACAGCCCGCGCCGTGGACTGTTGCCGACGCTGAATGGCCTGCGTGAGCAGTACGGTCTGTTCGAGCTCACACTCTTCGGCCAGGACGGCAAGGTTATTTCCTCCAGCACCCAGGGCACGGTGCGCGGCAAAACGGTTGTACCCGATCGACCGGGCGAAGCCGTGTTCTCGCAGGCGCGCCGCGGCGAGCTGTATGCCGGCATCGAACCGCTTGGCGAATCCGGCCTGCAATTACGCGTGCTGGTGCCGGTGGTGCCGCGCGCGGTCGGTGCACCGCTACGCGTGTTGCAAGTGATCGAGCCGATGCCGGAGCGCTATGCCCGTCTCGGCCAGAATGTGCAGGCGGCGTTTGCCGAGTACGAGAAAATTTTCTACCTGCGCGGCCCGCTCAAGTTCGGCTTCACGCTGACCCTGAGTCTGGTGGCGCTATCGACCCTGCTGCTCTCCATCTGGGCCGCCATTTACGCGGCACGCCGGCTGGTGACACCGATCCGCGACTTGGCCGAGGGCACGCGTGCCGTGGCGCGCGGCGACTACAGCCAGCAATTGCCGGTGCCGGTGGGTGACGAACTCGGCATCCTGGTGCAGTCCTTTAATGTGATGACACGCCGCATCCAGCGCGCGCAGGGCGAGATCACGCGCGGCCAGCACGAAGCCGAAATTCAGCGCACCTATCTCGAAACCGTACTCACCCACCTGTCATCCGGCGTGCTGTCGTTCGATCCGCGCGGCCACCTGCGTACGCACAACGCCGCCGCTCACCAGATCCTGGGCGTCGACCTCCTGTCCGGCGAGGGCAAGACGCTTGGCTGGCTGAGCGAGGCGCACCCGGCACTGGCGCCGTTTGTGAACACGTTGCGCGAACTCCTGCGCAAGGCGCAGACCGAATGGCAGGCCGAGATCACACTGCCGGGCGATGCCGGGCGGCGCGTGCTGATGGTGCGTGGCACGCGCCTGCCCGGATTACGCGGACGGGCCGGTGGGCACGTGATTGTGTTCGATGACATCACCGCACTCATCCAGGCACAGCGCGACTCCGCTTGGGGCGAGGTGGCGCGCCGTTTGGCACACGAAATCAAGAACCCGTTGACCCCCATCCAGCTTTCGGCCGAGCGCATCCGTCACAAATGCATGGATGGCCTGCCGGAGAAGGAGCGCGCCACCCTCGATCGCGCCACACACACCATCGTGCAGCAGGTCGAGGCGATGAAGACCATGGTGAACGCCTTCTCCGAATATGCACGCCCGGCGCCCATGCACATGCAGACAGTGAACCTCAACCAACTGGTGCAGGACGTGGTTGAGCTGTACAAAAGTCGCGTCAACCCGGTGCGCTACCAACTCGATCTGGATGCCGCGTTGCCGGTGCTGCAGGCCGACCCCGGTCAGCTGCGTCAGGTGTTGCACAACCTGCTGCTCAACGCCACCGATGCGCTCATCGCCACCGATAGCCCGTTGCTGCAGATCCGTACGCACTTCGTGGACGAGCCGAACAACCGTTGGGTCGAACTGCATGTGCGCGACAACGGCCCGGGCTTCGCGCCAAGCGTCATGGACCATTTGTTCGAACCGTACGTCACCACCAAAGACAAAGGCACCGGCCTCGGGCTCGCCATCGTTAAAAAAGTCATCGAGGAGCACAACGGCACGCTGTGGGCGGGAAACCTCAAGGACGGAGGCGCGAATTTCACCATCCGGCTGCCAGCCGGTGCGGCCGGAGCCGCGCTGGTGCGCGGGAAAAACGTATGAGCGCCAGCCGCATCCTGGTGGTGGATGACGAACCGGACATCCGCCAGATCGTGCAGGAGATCCTCGAGGACGAGGACTACGACATCACCACCGCGGAAAATGCCGCGGCCGCGCGCACCGCCTACAACGAACACCGTCCGGATCTGGTCTTGCTCGATATCTGGATGCCGGACACCGATGGCATCACACTCCTCAAGGAATGGTCGCGCGACCACACACTACCAGTGCCGGTGGTGATGATGTCCGGGCACGGCACGGTCGAGACCGCGGTCGAGGCGATACGCCTCGGTGCCTACGATTTCATCGAGAAGCCGCTCACCACCGCCAAACTACTGGTCACCATCGAACGCGCGTTGCAGAACGCGCACCTGCGTCAGGAAAATCTGAGCCTCAAGCGCCGCGCGGATATGGTGGCGGTGCCGGTCGGCAAGAGCAAACTGATGAAGCAATTGCGCGACACCATCGAACGCATCGCGGCACACGACACCTGGGTCTTGATTAGCGGCGAGCCTGGCAGCGGCAAGGAGGTCGCGGCGCGCTACCTGCACAGCCAGAGTGCCCGCACGCATCGGCCGTTTGTCGATATGAATCTGGCTGCCGTGCCGACGCAGAACCTGGCCGTGCAACTGTTCGGCAGTGAATCGGGTGGCGACATCACGGCCGGCGTGTTTGAGCAGGCGGCCGGCGGCACGCTGTTCCTCGACCAGATTGGCGACCTCGATCTCGCCACCCAATCACGTCTGCTCAATGTACTGGAAGAAAAGCGTTTCCTGCGGGTCGGCGGCAAGACCTCGGTCACCGTGGATGTGCGCATCATCGCGGCGACCCATCAGGATCTCGCGCGCGCCATCACCGAAGGTCGTTTCCGTGAAGACCTCTTCTATCGGCTCAACGTGGTGCCGCTCAGCATTCCGGCTCTGCGTGAGCACCGCGAAGACGTGCCGGAACTGGTCAGTTTTTATGTGGACTGGATGGTGGAGAAGGAAGGCCTGCCCTATCGACGTTTCACCACCGGGGCGCTCAACGTGCTGCGCAATCACGCCTGGCCAGGCAATATCCGCGAGCTCAAGAATCTGGTGCAGCGTCTGCTGATCCTGACGCAACACGAAGACGTGAACGAAGCCGACGTGGTCGCGGCCTTCGGCGTGCAGAGGGCGGAGGCGGCACCGGAAACGATCCCCGCGCCGCTCTTCGCTCTGCCACTGCGCGAAGCGCGCGACCAGTTTGAAAAGGCCTATCTGGAACACCACCTGCAACGTACCGGCGGCAACGTCAGCGAAGTCGCGCACAGCGTCGAGATGGAACGCACCCACCTGTATCGCAAGCTCAAGAGTCTCGGCATCGACATCAAGCATCTAAAAGAGGGCTGAATATGGCCGTGGTCGACAACCTTGAGGCGCTGCTCGCCAAAGGCACCGACAACGCGCTGCTGCGTTACGGCCTCGGCAACGAGCACCTCAAGCTCGGTCATTACGAACAGGCCATCGGCCATCTGAAGCGCGCCGTCGCTCACGATCCCAAGTATTCCGCCGCCTGGAAGCTGCTCGGCAAAGCGCTGACCGAGGCCGGTCATACCGCCGAGGCGGCCAAGGCCTACGATGACGGTATTCGTGTGGCCGAGGAGAAAGGTGATGTCCAGGCGGCCAAGGAAATGCGGGTATTTCTGAAGCGCTTGGCGAAGTAGGTTCTGGATCGCCGAATACGATTAGTAAAACGGACCCTCGCCCTCCGGCCGAGTCTTGAAGCGCCGGTGCGACCAGAAATATTGCTCCGGCATTGAGCGTACCGCGTCTTCGATGACTTTGTTCATGCGTGTCGTGTCGGCCAACACATCCTCGGTCGGAAAATTTTCCAGTGGCGGCTGAAAAATCAATTCATAACCTTTCCCCCACGGCAGCTGCTTGGCGAAGCAGGGGATCACCACCGCGCCGGTGAGCTGCGTGAGACGACCCAGCGCGGTGAGCGTCGCGGCCGGGATGCCGAAGAATGGTGCGAACATCGCGCCGTCACGACCCTGATCCTGGTCGGACAGATAATAGAACGAGCCACCCTGACGCAGACCACGGATCACCGGCTTGATGCCTTCGCGCCGCTCGACCAGCAGCCCGCCGTGTCGCGGCACAAAGCGTGTGCGGCGCGTGCGGATCAGCCAGTCGAAAAACAGATTCTT
>Ga0315272_10001039_pt1 | contig 13976 bp, 11 predicted proteins | sample C3_middle_MG_FD_203918 | JGI IMG/M metagenome (GOLD analysis project Ga0315272, IMG submission 203918) | Sediment microbial communities from Yellowstone Lake, YNP, Wyoming, USA - C3_middle | ecosystem: Environmental > Aquatic > Freshwater > Lake > Sediment | place: USA: Wyoming | collected...
TGCGGTGGCGGCCGAGGCCGCTATTGCGCCGCGCATCGTGCGCGCCGCGCCGGAAGAGCAGGTGCTGATCTGCGAATTTCTCGATGGCCGCTGCTGGACCACGAGCGATTTTCAGCAGGATGAGTCCATAGACCAGCTGGGCGAAAGGCTCGCGGCGTTGCATGCGCTGCCGCCGCCGGCAGAGTGCGCTGGACGTTTCGAGCCCCTGGCTCTGGTCAGGCACTATCTCGAGCTGGCTGGCGTGGCGAGCACAGCGGCGCACGATGCCGGCAAGGTACTGTCCCGGCTGCGCGGGTCCGTGACGCAGATCGAGGCCGCCGCGGCGCGCCCCGGTATCGTGCACGGCGATCTGCCCTACGGCAATGTGCTGGAAAACTCGGCACTCTGGCTGCTGGACTGGGAATACGCGCAACTTGCCGATCCGATCTACGATCTGGCCTGCGTTCTGGCCTGCGTGCCGCTGAGTGGACGCCGGCAGCGGCGCCTGCTGGCCGCCGCCGGGCTTGGCGGCCGGGACGCCGCGCGCCTGGCTGCAGCTGTCTATGTTTACCGCGCGTTGACCTGGGCCTGGCAGCTGGCGCGCGGTGAGCACGCCGCTGCGCCAGAAATAAGCTAAATACCCATGCAGGGCTGGCGTCGGCGCCCGCTGCTCGGCAAACTAGCGCGCCTTTGCCGAATGCCCCCAGGAGTTGTCATGCCCTTGCTGCGAGTTGTGAATCGGGACGGAGTGGAACAGGAAGTCGACGCGCCGGCGAGCGGCGTGCTGATGGAGCCGCTGCGCGATATGGACGATGGCGTCAACGCGATCTGTGGTGGCATGTGCTCCTGCGCCACCTGCCATGTCTACGTGGACGAAGCCTGGCGCGCAAAACTGCCGGCGCCGATGTCGGATGAGACCGAGATGCTCAAAGACCTGGTTTCGTACCGCGAGAATTCACGGCTTTCGTGCCAGATTCAGCTCAGCGCAGCGCTCGATGGCCTGCGCGTGACGATTGCGCCTGAAGATTAGCGGCGGACGCTGCCTATGTCACTGGTAACAATACTGCTGGTTGCAGCGGGCGCCATTGCCGCCCTGCGCGTCGTCATGATTGTGCACAAGATCAGGGGGGCGCAGCCCGATGATTGGGACGAGCGGCTGGTCAAGAATCTGCGCGCCCAGGGTGGCGATCCTTTCAGCCCCTACGAGGTCGATTTCTTTTTCGACCTGCCGGATGCTGCGGCCTGCGAACAGACTGCAGCGGTGCTGCGCGCGCAGGGCTATGAGGTGGATTTCCGCCAGCTGGAGCCCGATCGCGGCGTCAGTTTCACGCTGCATGCGCGCAAGCGTATCCGGGTCTCGGTGTCCGAGATGCAGGCGCTGACGCTCGAACTGCGCACGCTCGCCACGCAACAGGGTGGTCGCTATGACGGATGGGCCACATCCGGCATAACACGCAAGTGAGTCTTTGCCGGGTTGCCGCCAATGCACGGGGCGCTTGCTGTTACGCGTTACTGGCCCGTTCGGTCTGACGCCGCACCGCCTCGGCCGCGGCCGCGATAGCCACAGCATCGCCCAGATAGCGGCTGGCCAGGGGCCGCAACTGCGCATCGAGTTCGTACAGCAGCGGAATGCCAGTGGGAATATTCAATTCAATGATGGCGCTCTCGGACAGACCATCGAGCATCTTGACCAGTGCGCGCAGACTGTTGCCATGCGCGACGATCATGACATTGCGATTGGCGCGCAGCTCGGGCGCAATGCGCTCTTCCCAGTAGGGCAGCACGCGCGCCAGGGTGCTCTTGAGTGATTCGGTAGCCGGCAGATCTGCGACCGGTACCTGCGCGTAGCGGCGATCAAAACGCGGATGACGCTGGTCATCCAGTGCCAGCGGCGGTGGCGGCACGTCGTAACTGCGGCGCCAGATTTTCACCTGCGCTTCACCATGCTGCGCAACCGTCTGCGCTTTGTTGAGTCCCTGCAGGGCGCCGTAGTGACGTTCGTTGAGCCGCCAGTGACGTTCCACCGGCAACCACAGCAGCTGCAGTTCTTCGAGGATCAGCCACTGGGTACGGATGGCGCGGATCAGCACCGAGGTGAAAACCAGGTCAGGGGTTACTCCGGCGCGGGCAATTTCCCGCCCGGCCTGGCGGGCCTCGTCAATGCCGGCAGCCGAGAGGTCAACGTCGGTCCAGCCGGTGAACAGATTCTCGAGGTTCCAGATACTCTGTCCATGTCGAACCAGCAGCAGCTTTCCGGGCACAATAATTCCTTGCCGGTCCGAAGTGCTAGCGGCTGCCAGCCTGCGCGAGATTGCGCAGGGCTTCGGCACCAGCCATCAATGCGGCCAGATCGGGGGTGGCGCTGGCACGCAGCTCGCGCAGCGTCAGTCGCCACTGCGCGCCGGGTGCGCCCAGCTGTTCGCACCAGCGCGCGAGCTTCTCGCCTTCGCCAGCGCGCTCGCGCAGGGCGCGTGCGCACAGACTGCGTTGGCCGTCCAGGCAAGCCGTATACAGGCGCTCGCGCGCCACGGCCTGCCAGGCGCCGGATGTTTTCAGCTGGCGTATCGATTCGGCCAGCCAGTCGATCCCCAAGGCGGCAGCGGTGCGGAAGTATTGCCGCGCCACCAACGGCAGGGGTTTGCGGGCCTGGCGCGTGAGCTCGACCAGATCGGGCGTGGCCCGCAGTGCCGGCAGTGCCGCCAGCCAGGCGCTCAAGCCTGCGGGCAGGCCGCTACTGCCGTGCTGGCTCTGCTCGGTGCGAAACCGCTGGTGGGCAATCCCGGGCAGCACGGCCGGTACCAGGCCGCGCAGCTGCTGGAACGCCGTCGTGTGACGCGCAACCGCGGCGCCAATGTCAGCGAGTTCACGCCCGCCATGGCCCAGCAACAGGCGGCGGGTGAGCTGTTCGACGTAGTCGCGGGTCTCCAGCAGCGCGTCGTACTGCACTTCGGTCGCGATGTGATTATCGAGTGCTTCGATGGCCGTCCACAATTCGCGCAGGCCGGCGCTGTCGCGGGCAATGGTGTAAGCGCGCGCCACGGTGCCCACGTCGGCGCCGGTCTGTGCGGCCATGCGCACGGCAAAGCCCGGGTCCATGCGATTGAGAATGCTGTTGGTGGTGGCGGTGAGAATCAGCTGCGCGCGCAGCCGATGTCGGGCGATACGTGTGGCGAAGCGCGCGCGCCAGTGCTGCGGGAAATAGCGCTGCAGCTCGCTGCCCAGGTAGGTATCGCTGGCAATATCGGCGCTGCCCAGGGCGTGATTCATCGCGATCTTGCCATAAGCGAGCAGCAGCGCCAGCTCCGGACGCGTGAGTCCCTGGCCACGCGCCAGGCGCTCGTCTATTTCGCGATCACTGGGCAGAAATTCCAGAGCGCGATTCAATTCACCGCTGCGCTCCAGGGCGCGCAACAGTTGCTGGTGATCGGCGAGATCTGCCACGCTGCGGCGCTCCAGCACACTTATGGCCTGGCTCTGCAGATAATTGTTGCGCAGTACCTGCGCCGCCACCTGCTCGGTCACGCTGGCGAGCAGCGCACGGCGGCGCGCACCCGCTGGTGCCCGCCCGCCGACCTTGCCGGCGAGCATGATCTTGAGGTTTACTTCGATGTCCGAAGTGTTGACGCCGGCGGAATTGTCGATGAAATCGCTATTGAGTCGGCCACCGGCCTGCGCATACTCGACGCGACCGCGCTGTGAGCAGCCCAGATTCCCGCCCTCACCCAGCACCCGGGCGCGCAGTTCACGACCGTCGATACGGACCGCATCGTTGGCGCGATCGCCGATTTCGCCGTGGCGTTCAGCGGTGCCCTTCACGTAAGTGCCGATGCCGCCATTCCACAGCAGGTCTACCGGCAGCTTCAGGATGGCGCGAATCACTTCGATGGGCGTGACGCGCTCGGCACCGAGTTCCAGCAGCTTGCGCGCCTGCGCACTGAGCGCCAGATGCTTGTGCGTGCGATCAAATACCCCACCGCCGGCCGAAATGGCACGCTGCTGGTAGTCGGCCCAACTCGAGCGCGGCAGCGCGAACAGACGGGCGCGCTCGCGCCACGAGCGCTGGGCATCCGGCGCCGGATCAATAAAGATATGTCGGTGATCAAACGCGGCCTGCAGGCGCAGGTGCCGTGACAGCAACATGCCATTCCCAAATACGTCGCCCGACATGTCGCCGATGCCGGCGACGGTAAAGGGCTGGCGCATGATATCCAGGCCCAGTTCACGGAAGTGCCGCTTCACGCACTCCCAGGCACCGCGTGCCGTGATGCCCATCTTCTTGTGGTCATAGCCGTCCGAACCACCGGAGGCAAAGGCATCGCCCAGCCAGAAGCCGCACTCGGCGCTCAGGGCGTTGGCCACATCCGAATAACTGGCAGTGCCTTTGTCAGCGGCGACCACCAGATAGGGATCATCGCCATCGCGGCGGCGAATCTGCTGTGGTGGCACGACCTTACCGTCAACAATATTGTCGGTCACTTCAAGCAGGCAGCGGATGAAGGCCTGATAGCAGCTCAGCACTTCGCGCGCGCGCTCATCGGGCGCGGCGCCAGCGCGCAGCCGGCGGGCGACAAACCCGCCTTTGGCGCCGACCGGCACAATCAGCGTGTTCTTGACGTGCTGGGCTTTCATCAACCCCAGAATTTCGGTGCGAAAATCTTCAGGCCGCTCCGACCAGCGGATGCCGCCACGCGCGATCGGACCGCGCCGCATGTGCACGCCTTCCACGCGCGTGTCGTGTACAAATATTTCAAAGGCCGGGCGGGGTTCGGGCAGACCTGGGATGTGCTGCGGCTGCAGTTTGAACGCCAGCGGTCGCTGCTGGGCAGCGTCGCGCCAGTAGTTGCAGCGCGTGATCGCCAGCAGCAACGACAGGTAAGTTCGCAGGATGCGGTCTTCATCAGGATTGCGCACTTCGCCAATGGCCTGGCGCAGGCGGCGCTCGCTCAAGGTAGCTGCGCGGCGCGCGCTGGCTGCGCTGTGCGCCGGGTTGAAGCGGGCGTCGAACAGCAACCACAGCTCGCGGGTTATGAACGGGTGCGAATTGAGGGCGCGCTCCATGTAGGTCTGGCTGAAGGGGATGCCGGTCTGCAGCAGGTAGCGGCAACAGGCGCGTAGCACCCGCGTCTGCGGCAGCGTCAGCGCCGCGCTGAGCACCAGGCGGTGAAAGCCATCGTTGTCGAGAGTGCCGGCCAGGATGGCCGGCAGGGCGTCGCGCAGCTGCGTTTCCAGCAGGCCCAGGTCCGCCGGTAGCGCACCCTGGGCCTCGAGTTCGAAATCCTGCAGCCAGGCACTGCGCTGCTGCGGCAGCTGCAACTCATAGGGGTGTTCGGCGATGACACGCAGGCCAAAATTCTCGAGAATCGGCACCACATCGGAGATCGGCAGCGGCTTAGCGCGTCGCAGCAGGCGCAGGTGCAGGTGCCTGGCGACGCCCGGCAGCGAGCGTCGCAGATGCAGATGACCGGCGTCGTCAGGCTGCGCGTCATCCTCCAGATCAGCGATGTCGTCCACCGCCAGTTCCGGCGCCACCTCCTGCTGATAGGCAGGCGGAAAGCTGCGCCCGTAACGCCGCTCGAGCGCCGCGGCATCCAGCTCGGCGTAACGTGCCAACAGCGCGCTGTGCAGTCGATCGCGCCAGGTCACGAGTGCGTCATTGAGCGCCCGCTCGAGGCGACGCTTGTCGATGCGCTGTGCGGTCGCTGCCGCGGTTCGCACGACTACGTGAAGTTGCGCCAGCGGCGCCTCGCCGACGGCCAACGAGGCATCCACGTGATCGCCGGACAATCCCTGTTGCAGGAGTTTGCTGATGCGCGCGACGACATCGCTGTCCAGGCGCTCGCGCCCCAGGTAGACCAGACAGGACCAGTAGCGGCGATATTCATCACGCCGCAACACCAGGGTGGCGCCGCGCGCACGCTCGTGCAGCGCCAGCACCGTGCGCGCGCACTGCACCAGCTCGGTCGCGCTGGCCTGGAACAGTTCGTCACGCGGCAGATTGTCGAGGATGCTTACCAGACGCTTGCCATCGTGACCGGTAGGCCGGAACGGAAAGCTGTCGATGACGCGTTGCACCTTGAGACGCAGCACCGGCACAGTGCGTGGGTCAGCGTGATAGGTGTTTGAAGTCCACATCCCGTAGAAGCGTGATTCTTCCAGCAGGTGGCCGCGACGATCGCAGCGGTTCACGACAATGCAGTCGAGGAATCCCGGGCGATGCACCGTCGAGCGGCGATCCGCCTTGGTCACCGTCAACAGCTCAAGCGGACGCCGGCGTTCATGGCGGGCACTGATGCGTGCCGGCGTGGTTCGCTGGGCGTCGCGCGGTCGGCTGCGCTGCCGGCCGCGCAGCACGCCCAGAGCGGCGCCACGGTCAGGCTGCAGCTGCGCAGTGCGCGTGCCGCTGCGCACGCTGCGCTCGAAGCCCAGGAAGGTAAAGTGATCGTTCTCAATGTATTCGAGCAGCGCCTGTGCCTCAATTACCGCAGCGGCGGACTGGTGCGTGGCAGATCCTGCCAGCTGTTCGCGCAGGGTCTTTGCCCGGCGGCGCATTGCCGGCCAGTCTTCGCAGGCACGGCGCACATCCTGCATCGCAGCCAGGATCCGGCCCTGCAAAGCCGCACACTCCTGCTCGCCAGCGACGCGACTGATCTGCAGGTATTGCCATGATTCATTGGTGGCCCCGCTCTTGCGGGCGGTGCGCCGGTCTTCAACGTCACCGCCGCCGGCAGCGTCGCCGCGCCGGTCGAACCCCAGTAAACGCCCGGCGCCATTGCGCCGCGCCGCCATGACCTGGTAGGCAATCAGCTGCACGGTATGACCGGCTTCCGCCAGCGTCATGGTCAGCGTATCGACCAGGAAGGGCATGTCGTCGGTGATCAGTTCGACCACCGAGTATGAGTGGCCGGGCGCCAGCGCGAGCAGCGGGCTGTGCACACGCACCAGAGTCTGGCGCGCGCGGCGCACGGCTGCCAGCTGCAGTTGTGCGCTGGCGGCGGCCGGCAGCGTCGTGGCGCCGCTCTGGCGCCACTCGGCCGGCGGGAAACTGGCACGCCAGGCGTGCAGCAGGTGCGCCACCAGTGCCGGAGCCGGTGCTCGCGGGGCGCGATGGGTGCGGTTCTTCATGTGCGAATCGTAACACTACAGCACGCACACAGATGCACGTCGTTGCTGGCCAGCGTCAGTGCCGGCAATTGCCCCGACCCGTTATCCCAGTTGCCACTAGCCGTGATGTCGCAGATGCTCCCTGGCCAGATACTCCTCGCTTTGCATCTCGATCAGGCGGCTGGCAGTGCGACGAAATTCAAAGCTCAATCGCTGCCCGGTGTAGAGCGCAGCGGGCGCCGCCGCCGCCGAGACGATGAGCTTGACGCCCTGATCGTAGAATTCGTCCACCAGGGCAATGAAACGCCGCGTGGCATCGTCCTGGCGTTCGTCCAGCAGCGGAATGTGGCTCAGGAACACGGTATGAAAATCCTGTGCCAGGACGCCGTAATCGGCGGCACTGCGCGCCCCCTCACACAGGGTGGCGAAGCTGAAATGCACGACGCCGCCGGAACGCCGAATGGCGCGGATCACGCGCCCGCCAACACTGATGTGCCGCTCCTCGTCGGCGTGCGGCTCGGCGAGTTGCTCGTAAAGGGCTGCGAGTCTTGCCGGTGTCGCCGCAGCTTCGCTGGCCAGATAGATGGGCGCCTGGCGCAATTGTCGCAGGCGATAGTCAATGCCGGCGTCGATATGCAGCACCTCCAGTTGCTGCTCCAGCAGGGCGATGGCCGGCAGAAAGCGCGCCCGCTGCAGGCCGTCACGGTAGAGCTCGCCGGGCGGCAGATTGGAGGTGATCACCAGCGTGACGCCCTGGCGTAGCAGTTCTTCGAACAGGCCGCCGAGTATCATGGCGTCGGCGATGTCATCGACGTGCAGCTCGTCCAGACACCAGACGCGCGCGCGCCGCGCCATGCGTCGTGCCTGTATGGCCAGCGGTGCCTGGCGCAGGCGAATATCCGCAAGTCCTGCGTGCACATCGCGCATCAGATGGTGAAAATGACTGCGCTGGCGCGCGCTGTGCGGCAGGCTGTCGAAAAACAGATCCATCAACCAGGTCTTGCCGCGGCCGACGCCGCCCCACAGATAAACGCCACGCGGGCCCGCGCTATTGCGATTCGGCCACAGGCGCTGGCGGATGCGGCCGAGCAGTCCGGCCTCAGACTGCGCGTCGAGCAGCTGCAGACGCAGCTGTTCAAGCCGGCTTACGGCCGCGCGCTGCGCCGCGTCGGCCTGCCAGTTGCGGGCGGCAATTTCACCAGCGTAACGCGCTGGTAATGCAGGGTCGCGCGCCGCCAGCATCAGAGCTGCTGATAGTTCGGACCGGCGCCACCCTCGGGGGTGGTCCAGGTGATCAGCCGATAAGGATCCTTGATATCGCAGGCCTTGCAATGCACACAGTTGGCAGCGTTGATCTGCAGTCGGCGCATGCCATCAGCGCCGCTGACCATTTCATACACACCCGCCGGGCAAAAGCGGGTACAGGGATTGTCGTACTCGCGCGCGCACTTGTCCGAGCAGATCGAGGTATCGGCGACATGCAGATGCACGGGCTGGTGTTCATCATGCGCCGTAGATGCCAGGAACACCGCCGCGGTGCGATCGCGGGGCGCCAGCGTGCGCGGCGGCGGCGGCGGCAGGGCGACACTCTCATCGAGCCGCCGCAGCGTCAGGTCGTTGGCGACGTGCTGCAGCGTCCAGGGGGTGTGACCGCCCAACACGGTTTCCAGCAGACCATTGGCCAGTCCGAACCACAAACCGCGTTTGAACCCGGGTTTGATATTGCGCACGGCATGCAAGGTCCGCCCGCCGGGCGAGGCGCGCCACAGGGCATCAAAGCCGGCGCCTGTGGGTTGCGTGATCAAGTGTTCGCCGGCCAGTGCGCCACTGCGCATCGCCTGGTGGATGCCTTTGATGCGGGCCACATCGAGCGTGCCGGCCGCATCGCCGATCAGCAGCGCGCCGGGCATTTCCATGCGCGGCAAGGCCTGGGCGCCACCGGCCGCGATAGTGCGCGCGCCATAGGCCAGGGGCTCGCCGCCCTCGAGCAGCGCGCGAATCGAGGGATGGTGCTTGAATTGCTGGAAGGCCTCGAAGGGCTGAAAACGCGGGTCGCGATAATCGAGTCCGACGATCAGTCCCAGGTAAACGCGATCCTGTTCCAGGTGGTAGATGAAGCTACCGCCGTAAGTATCGTTGCGCATGGGCCAGCCGACCGTGTGCTGCACCAGGCCTGGCCGCCCGCGCCCGGCAGGTAACTGCCACAGTTCCTTGAAGCCCAGGCCGAAAGTAGGTGCGGAACGACCGGCGTCCAGCTTGAAGCGCGCGATGAGCTGCTTGGAGAGACTTCCGCGGCAGCCTTCGGCCAATACAGTGAGCGGCGCATGGATCTCGGCGCCGGGCGCGAAATTGGGACCCTCGCTGCCATCACGCAGCCGGCCCATATCTCCCAGCCGTACGCCGGAAACTGCCCCGGCCTCAGTGAACAGTAACTCGCTGGCCGCGAAGCCGGTAAAAATGTCGACACCCGCCGCTTCCGCGTGGGCGCCCAGCCAGGGCATCAGCTGCGCCAGCGAGACGATAAAGTTGCCGTGATTGCGCTGCTGCGGCGGTGTCGGCAAACGCAGGCTCGAGCGCGCCGTCAGCAGCCGAAATTCATCGCGCTGTACCGGGATACAGGTTGGCGGCGGCGCTGTGCGCCACGCCGGTAGCAGCGCGTCGAGCGCCACCGGGTCGAGCACCGCACCCGAGAGTGAGTGCGCGCCCAGGCTGGCCGCTTTCTCAATCACGCAAACGCTGCGTTGTGGATCGAGTTGGCGCAGCCGCAGGGCGCAGGCGAGTCCGGCAGGTCCGGCCCCGACAATCGCTACGTCGTAATTCATGATATCGCGCGCGCTCATGGATGCTCCTTTTCCCCCAAGGCCTCAAGGATGGCGGCTCGGGCGGCATCGCGCAATGCGGCCGCGCCGTCGGCATGCGCTGGGGGCGGCCAAAGCGTCGCCAGCACCCGAACCTCTATGCGGCCGGGCCGCAGCAGCAGTCCGCCAGGCTTGAAGCAATGGCGGGTACCGCGGATGACCAGCGGCACGATGGGCGCGCCGGCCCGTTCAGCGGCAGCAAAGGCGCCGGTGTGAAAACGCAGCAGGCCGGGCTCCGATTTGAAGGTGCCTTCCGGGAAGAAAGCCAGCGAACTGCCACTGGCCGCGTCGCGCATCAGGCGCAACGCGTCGCGGGCACTGCCGGCGCGATTACCACGCTCGACAAAATAGGCACCGATACGCGCCAGTAGCAGCCCCGCCAGGGGTACGCGGCTCATTTCCCGTTTAATAACAAAGCCAAAGCGGGGCGGCAGCGTTGCCGCAAGTACCACACCATCAAGATAGCTGCAGTGGTTGGCCACGACGATGCAGTGTTCGGGCAGCGGCCCGCGCCAATGCACGCGCACCGGCATGCCCATGAGCGTCAGCGCGCAGCGTCCGGTCGCGCGCGTCAGCCAGCGCCTGGCCGCCAGCGTGGGCACCAGCAGCAGGGCCAGCAGGGCCAGCAGCGCCAGCGCCAGGAAGAGCGCGGCCGCCGCCAGCGTATACAGCAATAGCGGCAGCAGCCACACACCGGCAGTGACGGGGGCTTTAGTGCTGCCAGACTTGGGTTTTTGGGGTGTCAGTGGCAAAGGTTATGTGACCTGGTTCTCGCTATGTTAACTGTTGCTGCGGTTGTGAGTCCCATCACAGCGTTTCGGTGGGTCAGGTTCGCATACTGGCGGTCAAGGATAGTTCCACAGCCGCGCAGGGCAAGCCGAATTGAGCAGACACGCGACAGTCACCGCAGAGCCAGCCGTTGCCGAGGTTATCGACCCGGTTATTGGTCGTTTTCTGGACGCTGTATGGATGGAGCGTGGACTCTCATCCAATACGCTGTCCGCCTATCGCGCTGACCTGGTTGCACTGTCGCGCTGGCTGGCGCAGCGCAATCTGGTGCTGGTGCGCACCGGTCGCGCTGAGCTGCTGGCCTTCATCGCCGCGCGTGCTGCCGGCGGCTCCCGGCCGCGCTCCACAGCGCGTCAGCTATCGTCGTTCCGGCGTTTTTTCCGCTATCTGATGCGTGAAAATACCGTGCGTGAAGACCCGACCGCACAGATCGCCATGCCGCGCATCGGTCGCTCGCTGCCCAAATCGCTGACCGAAGCCGAAGTGGAAGCGCTGTTGCTGGCGCCGCTGGTGAGCGATCCGCTTGGCAATCGCGATCGCACCATGCTCGAAGTACTGTACGCCACGGGCCTCAGGGTTTCAGAATTGGTGAGTCTGCGTGTCGATCAGGTGAACATGACGCAGGGCGTGCTGCGGGTGCTGGGCAAGGGCAATCGTGAGCGGCTCATTCCTCTGGGCGAAGAGGCGGTGCGCTGGCTGAGCGCTTTCCTGGCCGGCGCGCGCGCCGAAATCCTGCTCGATCGCAGCACCGACTACCTGTTTCCTACCCGCCGTGGCGATCGTATGACACGCCAGGCCTTCTGGCACATCATCAAGCGCTACGCGCGCAAGGCCAGTGTTGATAACGCGCTGTCGCCGCACACGCTGCGCCACGCCTTTGCCACCCATCTGCTCAATCATGGCGCCGATCTGCGCGTGGTGCAGATGCTGCTTGGCCACAGTGATCTGTCGACCACGCAGATTTACACCCACGTGGCCCGCGAACGCATGAAAGAGCTGCATTCACAGCATCACCCGCGCGGCTGAAACAGCCCCAAAGCGCCGCCGTCGGCACTCTGTTAAACTCGGCGCCATGAACATGAATCGCTTGATTTTCCCGGTTGCCCTGGCAGGGCTCGTGATCGCGATGCTGGCGGTAGCGGCCGAAACCATGGCGCCCGCACCAGCCGCCGCCGCAGCACCGAATTCAACGGCGGCGTCGTTGCCGCAGACGCAGCCGGAATCGGTAGCGGTCACTGCAGCTGAACTGGCGGCAGTTGCCGCACATGTGCCGGGGGCCAAGCCCGGCGATATACGTGCCACGCCCATTCCTGGCATCTATGAATTCCGCCAGGGCGCCGACATTGTTTATGTCACGGCTGATGGTCGCTTCGGCATCAGCGGCGATATCTACCGTGTCGCCGATAAGCACAATCTCACTGAGAGCCGGCGCCGCGAACTGCGCCTGGCGCTGATCAGTGCGATACCCGAATCTTCCATGGTGGTATTTGCGCCCAGCGCGCCCAAATATACCGTCACGGTGTTTACCGATGTCGATTGCGGCTACTGCCGCGAGCTGCACAAACACATCGATGAGTACAATCGCCTCGGCGTCAAGGTGCGCTACCTGTTCTTCCCGCGCAGTGGTCCGGATACCGAATCCTGGACCAAAGCGGAGCAGGTGTGGTGCTCGGCTGATCGGCGCAGCGCGTTGACCCAGGCAAAACAGGGTACCGCGCTTAAGGCGAGTGCCAGCTGCGCCAATCCCGTGGCGCAGACATATGCCCTGGGTCGCGCCATCGGCCTCGACGGCACACCTGGCATCGTTACCGAAAATGGCTCGCTGCTGCCCGGCTATGCGCCGCCGGATATCCTGCTGCAGGAACTTCAGCAGGAAGACCCGCCGCCCGGCAAGGGTTAACGCTCGAGCAGTTTGAACTTGTCCGGTTTGCCTTCCCATTCCTTGGCATCGGCCGGGGGCGTACCCCGTTCGGAGATCACCGGCCAAAGCTTGGCAAGCTCGGCGTTAAGCGCCGTGAAATGCTCCTGACCGGCGGGCATTTCTTCTTCTGAAAAAATGGCCTCGACCGGGCATTCCGGCTCGCACAGCGTGCAGTCGATGCATTCATCCGGGTCGATCACCAGGAAATTGGGCCCGACATGAAAACAGTCGACCGGGCAGACCTCGACGCAATCCATGTATTTGCACTTGATGCAGGTTTCGGTGACGACAAAAGTCATTGAATCTCCGCTCGCTGGTTTGCCGGCGCGGGCCGTCGGCGCGCGCGTATTCTGCCAAAGGCCGCCCGCAGTGCAAGCGCCTTGCGTTCAAAGCGGCGCCTCAGTAGGGGGTCCGCTGCGCCAGATCGTGAAAATGCAGCCCGGCTGTGCCCTGGCGGCGATCTTCCAGGTAGCGTCGCAGCGCGAAGTGCATGCTGGAGAAAGCGATCTGGTCCCAGGGAATATCGGCCTCATCGTAGAGCCTGGTCTCCAGGCTCTCGATTCCGGCAGCATGCTGCTCTGAGCGCATCGTGGCGCGAAACATCACGTGTACCTGGGCGGCGTACAGCACATTGACGACGCTCAGCATTGTGCCCACGCTAACCTCGGCCAGCGCCTCTTCGGCGGTCTCGCGCGCCGCCGCCGCCAGCAGCGATTCGCCGATTTCCAGGTAGCCGGCCGGGGCCGTCCAGTAGCCGCGGCGCGGCTCAATGGCGCGCCGGCACAGCAGGATGCGTCCCTGCCATTCGGGCACACAGCCGACCACCACGCGCGGATTATGGTAGTGCACCGCTGCGCAGACGCTGCACACCGCGCGGGGCAGGCTATCGCCCGCCGGTATGCGCTGTTCCACCGGGGCGCCACAATTGGGACAAAACTTCATAGCGGGTGTGGCCTGAGTGCAGCGGGTTCGGGTATCTTAGCGCCGCCGCGCGGCGGCCTCGTGGCGGAACTGGTAGACGCAGTCGACTCAAAATCGACCGGGCTTGCCCATCTCGGTTCGACTCCGAGCGAGGCCACCAACCGGCGGCAGCATATCCTTGAAGGGGCGGTAGTCCAAAATGTTTTGCGCCTGGAGCGGTTTGGTGACCTGACGGGCAATGCTGCGCAGTGATTTTGAATTTGTTCTGCCCAGCGAGCTGATCGCGCAGTCGCCGCTCCCGCAGCGCTCCGCGAGCCGCTTGCTGGAATTGGCTGGTCCCGGCATGGCCGCTGGCGCTGCCGCTGAATCCCGCGCCGCGACTGCTTATGTTGATCATCCGTTCCGCT
>Ga0315272_10001040_pt1 | contig 13974 bp, 29 predicted proteins | sample C3_middle_MG_FD_203918 | JGI IMG/M metagenome (GOLD analysis project Ga0315272, IMG submission 203918) | Sediment microbial communities from Yellowstone Lake, YNP, Wyoming, USA - C3_middle | ecosystem: Environmental > Aquatic > Freshwater > Lake > Sediment | place: USA: Wyoming | collected...
GGCCGGGGGGATAATATGATGATGATGATGATTACGGCTTATGGTCCTGAGAGGGTTCGGCTGGCGTCGATGCGGGCTTCGACGGGAAACGAGCATTCAGGCTGACGGGTCGATTTTGCTATTAGAAAAACTTATAGTTGAGACTTATAACATAAAATTACGTCGATGCTGTGCCTGTATCACTATATAATATGTTGAATGTGTCTGTGCCACTGTGTAAGTTGGATATAACTGCCGAGCCAGTGTCATTGTATGATATGCTGAATGAGTCAATTCCAGAGTGCAATGTGCCAGAGCTTGGCTGTTGGGGTGGATTTGTGGATTGCTGTTGTTGTTTAGATTTAAGATATATGAATACGAATATTCCTACTGCAATGACTAGCAGTAACAATTCATTGCTTTTTTGCTCTTCAGACATGTCTATACACCTATATCTAGTTCAACGTGAATTAGGTCTCCAACGCTTACATATTCATATTGTAGCCATTCCCAGTAGATTAATGCACAGCCACTTTGAGTATCTACGAATTGAATTTTATATATGTATTCATTGTTTCCTGATACTTGCGTTACTGGGAAATTATCGGTTATCCATTTTACTTTAGATGTAGTTGAGTCATATGTGGCAGTTATATTTGTGGATGATGCTATAACTGTAACACTATCTTGACCATATACCTCTATTTTACTAGGTTTAAGGCTTACACCTGTTGGATTTGCACCAGTTCTACCAGCGATGAATATTTCTAATATGAGTGGCAATAATCTACATAGTAAGGATGTAGCATCAAGTCTGAATTTGGATAACATTCCAGATGAGTTTCTATTTGAAACATCAAGTGTAACTGTCCATGTGAAGTTTACAGTTTTGCCTTGAGTTACGTTTACTGGAGATATAGATGTAATAAAATATGTATTGTTGTTTTTAGTTGTTAGCATCATTCCATCTAAAGTGTAGCTTGAAGACGGGGTATATGAGCCATATAGTTGTAACTGATTTGGGCTTGAAAATTGATAGCTTACATTTGATATAGAGTCTTTAGCAACACCGCCAGATGTAAACCACAATGTGCTAAATTGTTCAAGTGATGCTGTGCCTAGTAACTCATTTATAATGTGCTGTTTAAGTGTGTTTGTTGGTGAGCTATGAGAGGGGACTACTTTTCCATTAATCTCAACATCAACATTAAACCTAAGTTTAGCCACTTAAATCACCAATAAAAAATAGAAAAAAATGATTTAAAAAGTTTTTTTAGTGCTAAAGGTGTGTTATATTTACTGTGGCTGAACCTGTAGTGATAGTGATGTTTTATCCTTAACTGTATAGTTGGTTACAGATGCGGAGCTAGCTTCATACTGTGAGTCTCCAGCAAAGCTAGCCTGAAAATCATATGTATTCGGGACATCGAGAGTAATTATTTTAGTGGCTGTGCCAGTTGAGTCTGTGTTTACAGTCCCATCATCAGTCCACGTAGTTGCAGTGCTTAGCTTGTGCTGAAAATCAATAGTTTTACCTGATAGCGGGTTTCCAGCAGAATCTGTTAGTTTAGCTACTAACTGAACCTGTCTATTACCTAACGGGACTACCTGAAACGTTGCTTTTGGCATACTATCACCAACTAATATCATAAAATCAGAAAAATATAAATTTTTCTATTCTACTATACTGCCTCTTCTTGATGAATATAACAGTAGTAGGAATATTAGCAGTAGTATTAGCCATAGCCAGTTGAACTGTGTTGTCTGTTGTGAAGGTTGTTGTGTTGTTGATGGTGTATATACTGCTGTTGCACTAGATGGGTCATACTGACTGTCTCCAGCAAAAGATGCCTTATAGTATGTCTTCTGTGAAGTTGTATGTGTTGTAGTTGCTGTGCCACTGCTATCTGTAGTTGATTGAGCTATTTGTGTATAGTTTACTCCATCATATGAATAGTAAAATGTTATAGTCTTTCCAGATAGAGGATTTCCAGATGAATCTGTTAATTTTGCAATAAGTTCTACAGTAGTCATCCATTCATCACCACCTTACAGCGGTGTAATATTCAATGTAAGATTAGTTGGTATCAAGCCAGTTGTAGGAACTGGGACAATGTTGAATGGGTCATAATGCATATCAGGTAGCTGACCAATATCGAACAAAAATAATGTTGGCTGACCATTATATGTAATCACACCGCCATAAATTAGGATATCATAAGTATTCTCATTAAGGAATGCGATAGACGGATTATCAATGTATCCAGCTTGTTCAGACGTAGATACTGGGACTTTTGCCTCTACTAGGTTTGCTGGGTTTTGAAGTTGGTCGTTTGTATCAACTACACCTACACCCCATGTTGAGCAGTTTGTCCATGGATGACCATATGTTGCTAGCATTATTCTATTATCAGATGTTCTAACTCCTAAAACATGTGGATGCCTATTAGCAGGGTCAGATGTAAGATACGAAGATCCAGGAGAAACTATAAATTCAGCACTAAGTGAACCATTGTTAAGATAGAACGCATGCCACTTTGATAATGCACTTGATGAGCTATATCCGCTTGATGCACCATATGCGATTAATCTAACTATGCCTTGACTATCCATATAGAACTTTTCCCATCCAAACATACCAGAGCCAGGGTCATAGCTATTAATCGTAGTTATCTGTGAAAAGTCTCTAGGATTAGCTAATACTAATGTTGCATAAGAGCCAGATAACCAATAGTGCTGACCAACAAGTATAGCAGTATTGTTTGATGTTTGGTCTACCAAAAATGACAGTGGCGTGTTAAAGTATCCAGAATTACCCCAGCTAGGTGTCAAGAATACACGTTTTTTATACATGTCTATTACGACACATTTTTCACTGTTGTCATGTGTAGTTAATAATAGGTTTTCTGAAAGTTGCATTAGATATGACCATGTAGGTACTCCATTATTTATTACATTATTAGAATATTGTCTCTCAGTTCCAAGTGTAACGTTGAGTGTTGATGGGTCTATTATTATTTCTCTTTCATATAGGTATCTTGAACCAGATGACTCACTAGTCTTGTTATAGAAGAATATAGCTCTGATATTTCCATTTTTATCAATATATGGATTATATATTGGTCCAAAGTATGTATTTGGTAAGGCATTTTTAAGTGATGCTGAATATGTTACTGTGTTCTTTGAAATGTCGATTTTTACTAGATAAGCACCCTCTGTATATAGAAATATCTGATTCTCACCTACTGCAATTGGTTTAGCTTTGCTGTTACCGCCAAGTAGGTCAGATGATGTTGGTATCGTTATAGGTGTAACCGTTACCATTCAAATCACCAGTTAAAATATGTTCTAACGTATATAAAAAGTTTTTTCAGAGCATTCGATTGTGTCTGCCTCGATTTCTATCAATGCTATAAATATTAACAACATGAAGACCATTAGTGTGAAATATACTGCAAATGCTAGTGGATTTGCTTGTAAATACTTTATGCTAATCAGTATGAATATGCTGTAAACTAGTATGAGCAAAAGCGAGGACAACAAAAAAACAATTATTTTTTCTTTCATTTTGATAACGCTATCAACACTGCTACTATAGCTACACCAATTGCTAGATATAGCATTGTATTGTTCTGTGTTGTCTGCTGTGTAGTCGTGTTTGCCTGCTGTAAAGTTGTTGATAGACCACCTACATAGTTTGATGGATTTACAAGTGGAGAGCTTACTATCTGAGAAATAGCCTTTGCTCTCTCTGTTGGGTCTGGTATATTGTTTGCATATGATAGTGCTTGCTGAACTGTCTGCTGTTGCTGTTGAATTACGTTCTGATATGTCTGTGCGATTGCTTTGTCTCTATCTGTTTGGCTTTGTGTAGTTACAGCCACTGAAATATCGTGGACAATCTGTGCTATATATTGCAATGCTATAAGTCCGCCTATGAAGAGTATAAGTGCAAGCTCCCACGCTATGTCTTGCTCGTATGTTATTAATATATCAGTTCCATCTACTTGTATACTTTTTACTGGCAAGTTTATTCCTATACGATTCATTATAGCAGTAGCCAAGCTGTAAGCATAAGACATTGGCTGTGCAATAAATTGTGAAAAGAAGTAGTCAATAAAATTAGCTACATAATCAAAACCAGGTATGTTAAATAGAAATGACAATAAATCCTTTGTAACACTTATTCTAAGCGTTACATCAAAACGGTCTGATGGGCCTAGTAGCGTTATTCTATCTGTTACATTATCTAATCTTCCTATAAAGTAGAATTTGCCACCATGTGTTTCGCTGTAAACATAAGCCTCTATTATTCCGCTAGTTATTGGTAAATCTATAACTGTAGCATTATTTTGACCAAATACGGGTATTCCATTATATACGCCACTCCACACTGATATTGGTGTAGCAGTATATCCATCAGGATAATAGAACGTTATCTGTTTAACGTATTGACCATACACATAGTTTAGAGTCCTTTGTTCAATAAGATTATTGTTTGCATCATATATATCAACATGAAGAATATCGGTTATTAAGTTGTTTATGTTTCCACGTGGATTAGTAGACCATACTTGTAACATGAATTGTCCTGTCCTTGTGGTATTACTAATTGTGTCATCTACATATGTTGTAACGCTATCATATATCTTTAGCTTTATAGTCTGTCCTGCCGTATCGACATATATCCATGCTGGAGTATCATATGCGGGAAAATAGTTTGTATATATCCATTCAACCTTAACCATGCTATATCACTCTTACTGTATTTTAATGACTCTATTATTCAATTCTAGAGAAATATAGTGTATTATCGTATCGCCATATCCTTATTGACTTACCACTTGCACCTACTGATATAATAACTGTATCAAATTGAGGTGTATATATATGTCCTGTTCCAACAATACCCTTATCTGGTATATTTATATGTTCATATTCGCTATCTACTACTTCTAGATTTATAAGCTTTGCAACATCAAGCTCATACCTCTTTTTCTTACAATCATAATCTATGTGTATTGATAGCTCACTAGCATTATCTTTAAATAATACATTGAACTCTTTGCTACTCTCAATTCTTTGCTTTAGTATTTTGAATATTTCTTCTGCCGATAAATCAACATACTCTTCAATATTTTTCTGCATACTATCACCAACAAAAAAATACAAAAAAGGATTATTTATAGTTTTTTCTTATTGGTTCTATGGTAGCGGACAGTTGAGCTTCTTTCTAAGGACTGACGATAGCTTACATGGTAACAGGTGAACTGTGAATATATGTTGTTCAAGCTCATCTTTGGTATCGAATTCTTTGTCACACCAAGGACATTTGTATTTGCACTGTGGGCATTGAGGACATATGTCTTTCTGGTGTGCATCTACAATGTGTTGCTTTAACTGGTCAAGTTGGTCGAATTTAGCATGACACCATGGACACTCAGGCATACATGGTTGTGGTGGCTGAGGTGGTTGTTGAGGTTGTGATTGCCAGTTTGGATTACCAAACATTTTCCTATTTTGTGCATCCCAACGTAACCATTGAGCTGTCTCTGGGTCTATATTATCCCACTTTTTAGCTTCTTGTTCATACATATCTAACATCTTCTGATATGCATCGCTACCCTTCACGCCGTTTAACAACATTTTTGCGGTGTCGAATTCTACTCTTAGGAATGACTCTAAATGTTGGTCTTCGCCCCAATCTGTGCCTTTGTGCATGCTACTAAATTCAACAACGATATAATAATCATCAACTTCTGCAATCCCGAAAAAGTTGTCATTCTGTTGAGCGAGTTCTGGAACTAGATACATTCCAATCTCACATGATATATGTTTTAGAACTGCATTATCCAAAATGTGCGGTTCAGTTGGCTGTTTTAACAGCGGTTGCAAATTCCATCCAGTAAGCATCTGTGGAGGATGAGGTGGTCCACCGTGTCCTACGCCATCAGTCATAATTATTTTACCCTTATATTGCTGTAGCGTTTGCTTGAATTTATCCGTATTTGCATCCTGACCAGCCAATACTACAACATCATATTTCGACTGGTCTACGACATATCTAGGATACAAGTTTGCATAGTATGGAGCGGCTACATCTGTTGCTACATCCCCCCATCCGAAGGGGGCAGTTACAATAACTACAGGCTTATCTAGTTTCTTACTACTCATAACATCACCTCTATTTTATTCTAGCTTTTAACATCTGTAAGAATATTTGCCTAAATTCAGGACTAGTTCTAAACAACATTGGGTAATCAACTCTTGCATATACTCTTCCACCAAACGATATTGTGCCTAGTCTTTTCAGAGGTTCTGGTAGACTATTAACGTATTCCTCTATCTTCTTTGCCATCTCCTCTACGTCGTTATCGCTAAGTGTTAAGCCAACCTTCATCGCTTCCTTTTGAAGCTCCCTAAACTTTATCACGTAACTCATTGCTCAACCACCCTACTCGATATTAGCCCAGCCAAAAACGAAAACAATGTAACCAAAATATCTTTGTAGTCAGCTGGCGTCATTGTAGAGAAAATGAATGCTACTGTTATACATATAAAACCGACACTGAACATTATTACTACATCCCATTTATAGTAATGCTGTGTTGGTTGGTTATCAAATCTTATTGGTTGTGTTATTGGTTTTAGAAGCCACGCAGAGAATCCTATCCCACCAATGAATATAGATGTTAGTATGCCCAATCCAACTCCAAATTTATTAAACACATACATCGCTGTGTAGCCTGCCACTGTAAGCACTGTTACCTCTAATAGTAAGTCTTTCAATTTCATTCTTTCTCACCGATAACTTATATTCAAGAAAATATTTAACCTTTTCGCCAGTATTAATGCTTCTCTAACATATCCACGTTCAACCATCTCGTTCAACAGCCACATCACAGTTACACCTAGCATAGCACATGCCGTCTGTATATCTATTTCGCCTCTTACAAGCCTTTTAATTACAATATCAACTTTACTTGACATTAAGACCAGAAAAAAAGTATTATTTTTAATATAAAACTATTGTGTTATTGTGCTTTAAATGGCTATTGTCTCAGCGTATGCCTTATTAGGTGTAACAGCTACAACCGTGTGGCTTCCGCTTGCTAGAGCAGTGGATGGTGCATATGTAAAGTGTCCGTTAGCGTCAGTAGTTATAGTGGCTGTAACTTTTTGTCCGTCAATATATAGCTCAACTGGTGCATTAGCGTCAAAGTTCCACCCTTCTATCTGTGATGCACTAACATATACAAAAGGTGTCTTTGCTACCATGTCCTCATATACATCATCAATGGCAAATACAAGTCCCCAGACTAATCCACGTTCAAGTATTTCCTGTTTAGTTACTAGACCAACAAGTCCAACAGCAATACCAAGAACAGCATCATCGTATCTCTTTGTTAGCTTAGTAACATTATCATACCAAAATGCCTGCTTTCTAAGTTCTTTAGAGCCGATTACTAGTGCCGAACCAAGGGCTACACTACCTATGTTTATACGTCTCAATACATTTGTAACTTCTGCCATATGCGTTCACCTGCAACTATCTAATCTAAACGGATGTATATAAACTTTACTCTTTCAAGGACTTCGCTATCAGCTTATATGTCTCAATTGCCGTTATTAATGCATCTGTTGGTAAATTCAACATTTCAGCTACACCCTCTATAACTATTGTCTCATCCTTTGTCTCATTGTATTTCTCTTGTAGTTCATAGAGCTTTTCAGGAGATACCTTTACATTGAACTTTTCTAGTAGCTTTGCTAAACGCTCAAAATCAATATTACCGTTTCGTAACATTTGCTCTATCTCTCCAGCGTATTTCAGTGTGCTAACTATACGCATTGCCGTAACTACATCTACTTTCTGATTAGACGTCATGCTAGGTCAGAAATAAAAATAGAAAAAAACTATTTAAATTTTTTCTCTAAAAAACTGCCTTACTCTGTTATTGTCTCTCCAGCTCTTCCTCCAGCACCAGCTCTGGCTTCCTTGATGGGTATCAGTAATACCTGCTCAATCCTTCTAAGTATTCTCTCGTTAGCACCATCGCTCCTAAACTCTTCTCGTATAGCGTTTAATTTAGATGATTTTATAAATCCATACTTATTTCCAATACTCCATAGCTTTCTAGCATAGTTCTTGTATTTGATTCTGTCTGTCCCTGTAATTCCTTCGTCGTCAAGTATTGCACCAACTTTTGCATCTAGTTCACCTAATTTTATCTGTGGCATTAGCTCCCTGAATTTCTCATCGTCCAAAGATGTAAACCAGTTTACTTCTTCTTCGTAGTTCTCAGCTCTCCTTTCAACGTTCTTCATTTTGTATTTATAGTGTTGTTCACGCAACTCTCCATCTGTTACTCCACGCTTTTTAACAACAATCGGCTCAACTAGTTGTTCTGTCATACTCAATCACCTGCAAATAACCATACCAACAGCTAATATTTAAACTTTACTATATGCTTCTCAAGAAAAGTATGACCATTCCAACGTTTAAAATAACAAAAAAACGGGTGTTTATGACTGTGGGGGGTCTAGCCCCCTAACTGTTATCTCAACTATTACCTATACTGTTATTATTATTTCTGTAAATCGTATAATATGAAATAGCTATATGTCTTATGTCCTACATGTATATATCTCGAAATGTAATAATACTTTATCACTCTAACAATCTTATCTTTGTTAATTATATCTCCAACAATTTTATTGTAATGCAAAAATAGATATTTGGCGTTCAATAATTCGGCAATATTGTATGCATAATATATTATCAGCTTTGGTGAACCAACGATATAATTGTATTCGCTTCTTCTATGTTCATGATTATGCCATCTAGGGGGGTCTGCTACTACAATATCAGCATTACTAATCTCTACATCTCCACGTCTCAACATATTATAGAACTGCCACGTAGTGCAATTATAGAACTTATCTGGCGTTACTACCCATTTCCACTTCTTTACATCAATGCCAATCAATAACTTTGGTCGATATATTGTATAGAACCGTCCTTTACCATACGTCGTATCAACAACTACATCTCCCAACTTACCAATAACATCTGCTACTATCTTTGACGCTGGATATTTATGATATAACCCTCCTAGCTTCTGTATGTCCGTCTGGTTTACCTCTTCAACCTTGTATGTCATCTTTTTCACTCATTAGCTGTTTTAGTGCTACACGTATGGATAAAATTTCTTTCTTTAGCTCCTCTATCTCTGATTTCAGTTTCTCAACATCACTGAATACACATGTTTCCTCTAGCTCATCAATCTTTTCATCAAAATATATCCACTCGTTCATCAGCTCATTCAGCTTAACTCTCAAATCAACTATCTCGTTCTCTAGCTCTCTAATCTTCTTCTCTATATCTACCATAAACTATCTACCTCAATTACACCTTTGGCTTTGGCAGATATAATATTTTCTCCTCTGGCATAAATGTGTAGAGGTAACACTCATTCTTTAATAGGCATGTATGACAAAGATATGTTTTGATTAATAGCTTACCATCCCTATTCAGTCTTACATAGTCCTTTGCCCATCTAGTAACCCAATCCCATACATCCTCATAAAACACCTCTTGTTTAACGTATTTTGTTATCCCCAATTGCCATTTATAGAAGATAAAGAACATCTTTGGCGTCTTGTTATATAGTCTCTTAAACATATTAGCATATATCTGTATTTGTCGTGTAAATAATTCTCTTTGCTCTTTGAGGTTAGGATATGGCTTGATTTCAAAAATAATATCGCCACATAGTATGTCAATGTGTCCTATCAGTTCAATTTCATTATCAATTTTAATTCTAAGCTCTTTTTCTTTCTCACAGTTCTCGAACTCCTTTGAGGTTTGTAGTATTGCGTGTGTGATTTGCCCTCGAATTCTATACTCATCCATAAAATCATAAGGCTTGTAGTAAGGACACCGTAATAACTCAGTTACTCGTATTTCCGTCATTGCCATCACCATTTTCAACATTTGCTTGTTTTTTCATAAGCTCCATCTTTATCTCCTTAACTATTTCCTCTATATCGGCTTCTCTCTCAGTGTTCTCCAATCTATACCTAATTACTTTCCACCTAGTAACTTGGTCAATGATTTTCTTTAGACTTTTTTCTGACAACATCCCTGTTTTAACCATTTCCAATAATGTCTTATATGCTTCTTCGCTTTCAGGCAAATCACTAGTAGCTACAAAGGCAAGCTGATAAATTAGCTTACTCTTTTGCTTTGCCTTTTTCACTATCTCATTAGCACGTTTCTCTATCTCTTTTAGCTTCTTTAATTCCTCATTGAATTCCTCATTTGACGTATTTAATCACCTCCGCACATTTGTCGTATATTTTGACCTCGCCGTTTTCAATATCAGCTAGCTTACAAATTTGGTTAAGTCTAAGTGTAGCATATCCACGCCTGAGGCTAGCCAACAAATGCTTTATATCGAGGATATTTCTTAGCTCTTTTTCTTTGCTAGCAGTCTCAATCAATGCTGTAATGTAAGCTCTCCATTTCTCTTCTGTAAATTCTTTCCACAATATTGCATGCATTCCATGAGGTGTAATATATATTGAAGCATCAACATTTAGCATTTTTGCCAATGCAGTTATGAACTTAATCACGTAATCGACCTTTGACTGTAAATATACACCTTTCTCTTTGCTCAAGTCAAAGTCAAGCATGATTAATCGTTTGCTAGATATACCTAGTGTGTATTGTGTCTTTGTCTTATGAGATAGGATTTTAGCAGTCCTAATCGCCACGGTCATGTCTGTCGTATTTACTCTATTTGCACCTTTCATGTTCTCAATCCTCATCCTCAGGCTTTTCTGGTAATACAGTATAGAAAAACGAAACATCGTGCAATAGTATATCACGCCACAAATCAGTCTGATACTTTTGTATATCTTCTTTTGTTACCTGTATATCTCCAGCCCATTCAAGCTCCTCATAGAATTTTAATAGACATGGGTATTCGTCCTCGTCAATTTCTTCAATCTCTGCCTGTGGGCTTTCTACCATATTTTTGTCTCTACTCATTGCGTCCCACCCTCTCTACTCTCAATATATTCCGCTATCGTGCTTAACAATAGTGGATATAGCCACCTCACACATCCATCTACATATTTCATTCTCGCCTTTAACCTCTTCGCCTCTCCTTTTATCCCTCTTTTTTCTAGAAACCTATCGACATACTTATCAGCCATATCGCTACAAATAGCCTCAGCCATCTCTTCCACGGAATTATAATCACATACCTCAATCTCTATCTCCTCCTCATGTCCATCTGGAAATATCAATCGCAACACCATCATAATTGTAGCCCTCTTATATCACTCATCAATCGCATTATTAAGTGTTTGAACTCTGTCTCAGTTAAGACATTCAAAACTATCGCATTATCATTGGTCTTTATTATCGTGTATAGCTTTGAATAAGGATTATATATCACTGCTTTTATGTTTTCCTTTCTCAATTCCTCACGTATAATAAATGTATCTATCCTTATCCTGTCGCCTATGCATCCCTTTGTCAATACACAGTCAATTACCCGCTCAATCATGTTCTCCAATTCATTCATTTTCATTTCCTCTATCTTCTTATCCACAGACATCTCATACACCTCTTACATCTCTATCAAAGACTTAATCAAGTTAGCTATTGCTTGTATGTGTGTATTCAAGTGTGTAATGCCAATATTCTCCTTTAGCAATATTGTAACATAAAGCACATCACAATAGTTACTTTCCATCTTCTGATATGAAATTGTTATATATTCCGTATCTAGCTGACCACTAAAGTATAATGTATAGCCCAGTTTATGTTTACAAAAGATATTTATATCCACTTCATTATCATGGGTGTTATAAGTAAACCATAGGTCATTATCTGCCTTTACACCATCATCTATGATTTTATCTAAGTTCTTAGCTAATTCAAACATAAATTCCCTTAATCCACTATTCATTGTTTTTCACCCTCTTTTACTATTCTCCTTAACTCCTTAATTACGTCCTCAATAATATCTATGCCACTTTGTATTTCATTCACTATGTCTTCGTTTTCGCCACCATATTCCTCTTCGTATATGAATTTTCCATTGTCGATATATGACACTGCGTCTCTGAGTTTACTAATAATGTTTATTAGTTTACCTTTCTCAATACTCACCGCCACTAGTAATCACCTCATAGTAAGTTTTTAATACAGGTAATACCTTGTTAATAGTAGTTTCAGACACATTAGTCTTAAATGTGATGTTTATGTATAGCATTGCATTGCCACTATCCTTTTTTACCATTGTCGTGCTGACCTTTAGGTTCTTGAAGAACATATTAAGATACGTCTTTGCAAATGGCAAGTCGTATATTGCAATCTCAATCTCGTTATCTCTAATTCTTAACTCAACGTGTTCTGCGTCTTTGAACATCTCCTTTATCTTATTTTCCAACATATCACGATACTTTTCCATTGTCTTTTCACTCAACATTCCTTCCACCTCGTTTTAAATCGAAAAATACCTCTATTGCAATGAGTTTATTTAACTCATATATGTGGACATTCTCTACATCTAGCCCATAACTTTTAACTATGTTTACAATTCTATGAATATCTTTAAGAGTAGCACTTGTCATTAGCACTCGTATCCCCCTGTCATATTTTTTCTCCAATGAACCATACGATACACCAACTAATTTCGCTTTCTCAGTATGTTCTATAATATCTATTATTATCTCCCTAACTCTTCTCTTGATTTCTTCAACCTCATTCTCAATATCCATCTTTTACACCTCTTTTAACGAGAGCCATTTCATATATCTCGCCTTTCATACAACATAAGCGAAAAAAGAAAAAAATACTCATTTTATATCACATTACTGGTTCGGTGGTGCCAATGTATAATACCTTTTCCTTTTTGCAATTTTCGCCTTGAGTTTCTTACCGCTCTTTAGCAATTGTTCAAACTGCTTTAGTTGTTTTATCAGCACTGAACTACTAGTCCTTGTAGCGAATTCTTTACCGTCAAGTGTTTCACATAATACATGGGCAATTTCTCTATCATTGTATTGTTCAAAGACTACATCTTTTATTAGCAATGGTATATTGAGAACTTCGTCCACTCTCTTGTATTCTGTCTCAAAGGGGCGTTGATATGTAGGCTGATACTCAATTATGTCTGTGTCCTTTATTTCCACTATTTCCCTATTTTCCCTATCTTTTGCCATACCTATTTCACCTGTCTTTTAGTGGGGGGCTTACCTTATGGCTCATTGCCTCCCCAACCTATTCTCTGCTAGGACGGAAATAAGAAGAACAAAAAGAGAAAAAGAAAAAAAATATCGTTTAGAGGTATTCGGCGTTTCTTCTGCTAGAGGTCTTTGTTCCTAAAAGACCTAGGACGTTATTGAGGAGTTGCCAATTTACGTCTATGAATTTGCCAACCTCTGTAAGGAAGTGTAAGGCGTCGGCGTTAGCTACAACAAAGGAATTCCTGAGGTTAGGACTTACTATACGCAAAAATGCCCTACCGTCTGGGCTTATTGTAACTTCGAGGCTGTAACCATTTACGTCGAACAATATAATGCTTTGCCATTGGTTGTTGTCTTTTGCCTCTTTTTTCTTTGCCAGAATTCTATCCGCTATTTCCTTGAATGACTTGCTTATGCGATATTTGTCCTCTATCTCTTTGCTCTTACCCTTTTCCTTTTGCTCACTCATGTTTTTCCCTCATTCCCCCGTTTTCGGGGGCGTGTTCTCTAGGCGTGGCGGGGGTTTAAAAACCTTTCGCTTCGCCCCTTCGCCCACCGTCGAAGCTTCCCGAAGCCACACTAAAGTTTAATCGGAAACTCTCGACACCCGTCGAACCACGAGAAACTCTTCCCTCGCCTCGCCCCGTGTCGAAGCCGTTTTCGACGCCAGCCGAACCCTCTCAGGACCATAAGGCGTAATCATCATCATCATCATATTATCCCCCCGGC